>Ga0209812_10000726_pt1 | contig 27598 bp, 25 predicted proteins | sample JI71714BDNA_FD_187502 | JGI IMG/M metagenome (GOLD analysis project Ga0209812, IMG submission 187502) | Wastewater effluent complex algal communities from Wisconsin, to seasonally profile nutrient transformation and Carbon sequestration -... | ecosystem: Engineered > WWTP > Effluent > Algae...
GTATCTGCCTTTATATCTGTTACAGCTCCATCTACGTTGGCCTTAGTATCTGCCTTTATATCTGTTACAGCTCCATCTACGTTGGCCTTAGTATCTGCCTTTATTGCCGGCACATCGATAATCCTAATATTGTTAGTATCATCTTTCACCGCTGCTATATCTCCCCTAACGGCAACCACATCCACCGCTCTTATATCACCCGTATCGGTTTTAATCGCGGGTAGGTCGATAGTTCTTATATCATCGAGTGATTTTTGGGCTTTGGTGGCCATGATTAGTTGTTGGCTGAAGGCGGCGGCGTTTTCGTCGACTTTTTGTTGGATGTCTTTTAGGGTTTGGGTGTTGAGATTGAGGGTCAAGAGGAAACTTTGGCTGATATTTAGCAGGTTGGCGAGGCTTTTTGACATGTCGCCTGATAGGTCAGAGCTCGTAGCTGTACCACTCAAATTAGCCTCGGTTTTTTTGAAGAAGGTTGCGATATCTCCTAGGCCGGCGTTAGGTTTAAAGGCGCCCATGATCTTGGCGTTTTCTAAGGCTATGGTTGAGGCTTGGCTTTTTAGATCGGGGTTTTTGGCCCGTTCGTATTGAGAAAGCATAATGCGGTACATGTGGCTGGCGTTTAAGCCGCTTGGGAAAAACTGGCTGCTTTCTACACCGGCGTTAAAAAGCTGAAGAGTATCAAAACTTTTTTTCGATACAATAATCATATTAGGCTTAGTAAACTCAGCTAATAACTGCTCAGGACTAATACTGGGGTCTAAGTCGTCTATTTTGATAAGTAATATATGACCAGTGCTAACTGTATTATTAATTTTTTTAGCTTGACTGAGAATGTATTCTTGGGTTTGATTATCAGCAAAACCAAAATACTTAGATAAATCGTTAAGTTTGCTTAGATTTAAATAAACTAATTTAAAATCGCCTGATTTGTCGTTTTTAATTCTAATTGAAGCTGATCTTAATGTCTTATAAATATGCTCAAGTTGGTCATGGTTTTCTGGTAAGCGAATAAACATTTTTTTGTTAGCGCTATCAATTTCTTGCTGAATGCGAGCCGGGTCAGTGGCCACATCAACCTTGGAGCCATCAGGTATAGAGTCGCCTACTTCTACCTGAGCATAATCTTTAATTACACCCAAATAATCATTTTTGGCTGAATCAGGCAGAGTTTCACTGAGTATTCCATCAGGAACTGCTAATAACTCAGGCTTAACTGAACTACGACACCCAAGTGACAGCTCTAGAATAAAGCCTATAATAAGCATGCCAGCAATATTCTTATTTAACATATTAAAATCCTAGTATTTATATTCACTAGGATGGTTTTAATAACTTATTATGTAGCGTGCCAATTTAGTGGATCAAATGCGGGGTTTTAAAATCTCAAAAGATATAAACTACTTCTGCTTTTCCTGAAAGCTAATTGGGAAAATACCTTCGTTATCGGTAGCCACATACCAAGTATTATCAATATTTACTGCCCCAACATTGGTATGGTTAAAATCTAGATCAGGAGCATCAGCGATAGCGTTGGCGAAAGCCAATGGTTGAGCTTTAGTGACTGCAGCTAGCGTAAGAGCAGCGTGAGTAGCATTAGTAATCTCAGTGAGCGTGCCATCATAGAAGAATAACAAACCTTGGTCGGTAGAAATAAGCGCCGTTTTATTGTCTGCGCTTACAGCAATATGCTTGACATCCCATTGATCATGAACTGCTTTAGTTTTGCTGCCATCAGTAATTTTAAGCAGAGCAACACCACCCGTGCCGGCTCCAGCACTTCTCATGCCAACCAAGAGATAGTCACCCACCATGGCTAGAGCTGAGATCTCATCATTAGCAGTTCCAGCCGTAATCACAAAATCAGCTTTTTCCATCAGTTTATTAGCAGTAAAGTTAACATTAAGAGCTAAGTTTTTGCCAACAGGAGAATGCTTAGTAACCAAGCCCTCGCTGGCAAGATACATATCACCACCATTACTATAGGCAGCAGTAATAATCTTATTAAGTTTAGCGCCAGCATTGCCTTTAGGACCAGCAGTAGCAATTCCCACTGCATCGCCAAAGCTAAAATGGGCGCCAGTAACCAGTAGGCTACCCTGGAAGGCTACCCAGCTGCTATTAAATACCGTCAATGATTTAATTACTCTATTATCAAGGACAGAGACAGATAAATGAGCTTTATTAGATCTCCAAGCCGCACGGACTGCCCCAGCTTTCATCTCAACTATGCCACTAAGACAGGTATCTACGCCAGAGACTAACAACACTGCGCTGTCGCCAGGGCCAGCGACGATTTTATCTATTAAAGTATTATCAGCAGGATTATCAAATTTTGCTTTCCCTGGGCTATTATCTCCAATACCAGCAACTAATGGTTTGATTGACGCTGCTGTGGCTAAATTATTAGCATCTAAAGAGGCTACTTCTTTCTCTACCATGGTACCAAAATAGATTCGACTTCCATCGCCGTTACGACCTATCGCTGTTATCTCTTTGACGTTGCCGGTTCCTATAGCTGTGGTAATCGCTGGTGCAAAGCTTAGTTCAAAATAGTTAATTTTAGCAGCTAGCTGTTTTTGTTCACAGCTTGGGCTTTTAGACGAGTACCAGGTACAGCTGAGTGGGCTACTGGCGCAAGTGGTATCGCTTTCGATAGCAGCGCACGTGCCTTTGATGGCAGGATCTGCTTCATTGCACTTTTGGCCGGCACTATCGTAAGTGCAATCGAGGCTGTCTTTACAGGAGCTGGCGTCTAGTTTTTCGCAATCAGATTGGCTTAAAGGGCCGGAATTGCATTTTGAGCTGGCACTATCGTAAACACATTTGGCACCATCGTTTTGTTCTTTATCTTTGCACTCATCGGCTTTGCCATCAAAAGTATGGCAATCTTCAACTTTAGTGACCGGGCCAGGCTTGTTACATCCGCTTACTAGCATCACCAGCAGAGCTAAAGCTGGGGTACTAAAGGCTAAGTTTAATCTTTTAGTCATTATTTACTCCACTAGCTAGCTTATCGACTTGATTTCCAGTTAAAAAGTACCGCTCAGACAGAGTTTAAAATTTGCTAAAATATTTAAGCAGCCCATCCTGCCAGGGCATTACCATCACCTCACCAATTTTTTTAGCGATTGCCTCAGTGCAGAAACAAACCGGTTCTACATTAGGAAGTTCGCTAGTTAGCCTGATAAAGCTATGAAGGTCGCGCTCATTAATAGATTCAGCACTCTTAATTTCAATACATAAAAGCGGTTGACCCGGTCGCTCAACAATAAGATCTATTTCTGCATCATCTTTGGTTCTCAAGTATGAAAATCGAAAATCTAATCTAAAATAAGAAGCCCGCTTAATACATTCAAGTATGATAAAATGCTCAAATGCCTCACCAAATGCACTGGTTCTTGCTGAGAGCTTTAATGACAGACTATGCGCCAAGGCCCGTGTCACACCAGTATCAAAAAAATAAAATTTTGGTTTTTGACTGAGTCGTTTACGAAACGAGCTCCTAAACGGCTCTAGTACAAAGCCCAGCAAGGTATCTTCTACTAAAGAAAAATATGAGCTCACAGTTTTATCATCAACCCCTACGTCACTGGCTATCTTAGCAATATTAATAATTTTGCCGTTGGCCTGGGCTGCCACTTCAAGAAATCGTCTGAAAGGCTCAAGTTTTTTAACCAAATGCTCTGAAAAAATCTCTTCTTTCAAATAGGTATGGGCATAAGCCATTAGAAATTCGGTCTTTTCTTCATCAGTACTAAGCTCAAATATTTTTGGCAGCATGCCATACGATAGAGCCGTCAATAAATCAAAACGATCACCAAGCTCAGACAGGCTGAGCGGAAAAAGATGATAGACAAAGGCCCTGCCCGCCAGCAGGTTGGCACCCCCGTATTTAAGCTGACGCGCACTTGATCCAGTCAAAACAAAACGTTTTTGTTTCTCTTCAATCAAAGCATGCACCACGTCAAGTAAACGTGGAACTTTTTGTATTTCATCAATCACAATAGTTTTTATCTGATGAGGCAAAGCATGGACTATCTCCCGTAAGGAATCAGGATTTCTCAAAAATCGGCTTTCCAGTTGGGAGCTTAACAGATCTAAAAACAAGCTTTCTTCCGGTTTTTCCAGCATTTTAAGCAGCGTACTCTTGCCCGTCCCCCGTGCACCAAACAAAAAATAATGCTGCGATTTCGTAGGCTTAAGCAATCTTTCAAACATAATTCACCAAAAATAGACACAACTCCATTTTTGTACGCCATTTATGGAGTTGTGTCTATAAATTTCTAATTTATAGCTTTTAAAGATGCCTAAAATCAGCCAGCTGATCGGCTATTTGTTTAATTTCAGCGAGTAAGCCTAAGCGAGAACGGCGAAGCCTTAAATCTTCGCTCATGATCATGGCATCGGCAAAAAAACGGTCAAGTGCAGGTTTAATCGCAACTACACGATCTAAGAGCTCAGGATAGCTAGCGTTTTTTTCTTTAATAAGTAGAGCTAGTGCGACCATCAAATTTTGTTCGGCGGGCAGACTTAAGATTTGAGGCTCATACTGTATATTTTCACCTTGTTCTTGAGCTTTTTTCACTATGTTACTGGCCCGCTTAAAAGTTTGCACCAAGCTCGCAAACTCAGCCGGCTGATGAGCACCTAAAGCATGTAAAGCCTGGGCACGAGCAAAAATATCAGATACCCGCGCTGCACTGATAGCAAGCACGCCATCAGCAAGATTCGCACCAAAATCATCTGCCAAAATAGTTCGAGCGCGCTGAATCATAAAATCAGCCACCTCTTGGCTCAGCACAGCGGCTTTAGCCTTAAAACGCTCGCCATAAGCCCCAAGAGCTAGATTAATTAAGGGTAGATGATCCACATCAAACTCGAAGCGAACCAGTATGCGCACGATACCAATCGCCAAGCGCCGTAAAGCAAAAGGATCTTTATTGCCCTTGGGGCCTTTAGCGATAGCCAGAATACCAACTAGCGTATCGAGCTTATCGGCTATGGCTAATACAGCTGAGCTTTTGGTTGGTGGCAACATATCTTCGGCATAGCGCGGATAATAATGACACCTAATTGCCTCACATATAGGCTCAGCTAACTGATCTTTGCGGGCATAAATAGCGCCCATAATGCCCTGCAATTCTGGGAATTGGCCAACAACGCCACTCACTAAATCAGCTTTCAAGAGGGGTGCGGCAAGCTTTATGGTAGTTACTTCATCCGAGTTAAAGCCAAATATATTGGCTAACTCACCAGCTAAATACTTGATACGCTCAGTTTTCTCCCCCACTGTGCCCAGTTCACGCTCAAATACCAGCTGATTAAGACCAGCGGCATGCTCAATCAAAGTTTTTTTATTGTCTTCAGCAAAGTAAAAAGCGCCATCTTCAAAGCGAGCCCGAATCACTCGGGCATTACCTGCAGCAAATACAGCCGGGTCGTCAGGCTTAGTACCTGCTACTGTCACAAAATAGGGCATTAACTCACCCTGCTTATTTTGTACGGCAAAGCATTTTTGGTGATTAGCCATTTCGCTGATAAGAATTTCCTGAGGAATACTCAAATAGCTCGGCTCAAAACTGCCCAACACCACAAAAGGATATTCAACTAGATTTTTGACCATACTTAAGAGCGCTTGATCCTCAATCATCTTGCCGCCAAGGGCGCTCACTTGGGCTTGAGCTTGCTCGTTGAGCATAGCTTCGCGCTTTTTACTATCGAGTATGACCTGAGCTTTAAGCAGTTTTTCTTGATAGTCTTTTTTAGAGCTGAAACTAAAAGCCTGCGGGCTTAAAAATCGGTGTCCATAGGAAACCGACGCAGAAATAACATCGGCATAGCTAAGATCAAGAAACTGTTGATTAAAAAACAGCACCAACCAACGCACCGGACGCGCAAAAGACTCACCCGACTTATCCCAACGCATACGCTTCTTAAAAGGGATTTTGCCCATGAGCTCAAGCATGATCTTGGGCAATAAGTCGCGTGTAGCCAGGCCTTTTTTAACTAAACGAGCAGCAATTAGCTCGCCTTTGGCAGTAGTTTTACGATAGATTTTAGTAGCATCTAGGCCCTTAGAGGCAATAAAACCTAAACCCGCTTTGCTCAGTTGATCACCATCAAAAGCGATATTTACATTTGGGCCCAGTACTTCTTCAGCAATATCATTCTGATATTCGCTGAGCTCATCAACCAATAAGACCAAACGCCGAGGTGTAGCATAAGCGCTCAAGCCACTAAAGCTAATAGCTTGCTGAGTAAAGGCTTCAGACACAAAATCAACCATAAAAGCTTGAGCAACATCTACAGCCTGGGCAGGTAACTCTTCGCAACCAATTTCAAACACTAACTCAGACATGAGCAGCCTCAATATATTTTAGAGCACAGTTTTTAGCTAAGTTTCTGATTCTGCCAATGTAATGGGCTCGCTCGGTTACACTCACGGCTCCGCGGGCATCGAGAACATTAAAAGCGTGACTGCACTTAAGAGCGTAGTCATAGGCTGGAATGGCTAAATTATTTTCTAATAACAGCTCAGATTGGCAATAATAATCTTCAAAATGACGAGCGATCATAGTGATATCAGCTAGCTTAAAGTTATGGTGCGACCATTCAAACTCATCACGTTTATGGACGTCACCGTAAGTAATTTTTTGGCCGGAAGGCAAAACTGCCCAGGCTAAATCAAAAACGTTTTCTACGTTTTGCAAATACATCGCCAAGCGCTCCAAGCCATAGGTCAGCTCACAACAAGGGGTAGTTAGTTCTAAGCCGCCATTTTGCTGGAAATAGGTGAATTGAGTTACTTCCATGCCTAAAGCCCACACTTCCCAACCAAGTCCCCACGAGCCTAAGGCTGGATGCTCCCAATCATCTTCGACAAAGCGCATGTCAAATTTTTCGGGTTCAAAGCCAATAGCGCGCAGCGAATTTAAATAAAGCTCTTGGGTGTTTTTGGGGCATGGTTTCAAGATTACCTGGTATTGGTAAAAATGCTGCATACGATTGGGGTTTTCCCCATAGCGGCCATCAGCTGGTCTGCGACTAGGCTCAACATAGGCTACGTTCCATGGTTGATCACCTAAAACCCGCAAGAAAGTATGCTTATTGAGCGTGCCAGCCCCTACTTCAGTGCTGGTAGGTTGGGCAATCACACAACCGTAATCAGCCCAATAACGCTCTAATTTCAGAATCATATCTTGAAAGGTCATGGTCATTTTGCACTCATAGCTTGAATTAGGGGAAAAAAATCGCTAACAACCTATTGTGCTAAGTGCTAGCAATGTCAATTTAGTCAGGCAACTAGGGCCAAGCTAACTAGTTTACTAAAAAAACGGAGATTAAAAAATATGAAAATGAAGATTATGATGTCAGTTGTAGCAGTAGCTGTAAGCATGAACACCGGCTGTACCAAAGGTTGCAAAACCAACCAAGAACAAGCTCCAGCCAGCGAAGGCACCAACGAAGGCGCCGCTAAAGAAGGTGCTGGCCATGCTGAAGGTGCTCCCGCTGAAGGTGGTGCCGCAACTCCCGAAGGCGCTGGCGGCGAAGACGGAGAGCCTGAGAAAAAGACTACGGAGGATAAATTGAAAAGTGAATTTAATCTAAATGCTGGTGATAAGCTCATTGCTGAGTTTGATACCAACATGGGTGTTATCAAAGCCGAACTAGCCTGGGACAAAGCTCCCCGCACCGTGCTAAACTTTGCTGAGCTGGCTATGGGTAAAAAAGAATGGCTCGATGCCAAAACCCAAACCAAGGTCACTAAGCCGCTTTATGATGGCACGGTATTTCACCGCGTTATCAAAGGCTTCATGATCCAAGGTGGCGATCCGCTTGGTACCGGTATCGGTGGACCTGGCTATAACTTCAAAGATGAGTTTGATCCAAGCCTTAAGCACGATAAAAAAGGTATCTTATCGATGGCCAATGCCGGACCCAATACCAACGGTTCGCAATTTTTTATCACTGAAGGGCCTACTCCACACTTAGACAATCGTCATTCAGTGTTTGGTCAAGTAAGCGACCCTGCTTCTTTGGAAGTAATCACTAAAATCGCCGCAGTCGAAACTGATGCGAGCGATAAGCCCAAAACCCCGATCGTGGTTAACAGCGTCAAAATTATCAAAGGTTAAGAACGCTTAGTTTTGGATGAGACGGCCTTAATAGGCCGTTTTTTTTTAGCAAATTTAATCTGTGCTTTAATGTCTATCACTTGGCCAGCCAAAACTTTCTTTATGATTTCATCCACTTCAATGCTATTTAAGAAGCTTCGTACCTCACTGGCTACCAGCGCATTAATTTCTTGACGGGTTTTTTTAACCCAATCACCGACTTTAAAAGCATTAAAAGGCTCATCACTGGCATCATGTTTGCTATTTGACATAAAAACGCTCCACTCATTCCAACAAAGCTAAAGCCCTTGCCTAGCTATTTTTGCTGGCTACTATAGCACCCGTATATCACGCTCAGGAGGCTTTGTGAGCAAACATTCGATGACCCCGTCTCTACTGGTGGCTCCACCTGCGCTTACTGAGTCACCTTTTAACGAATCGGTCATCGTACTGGCTGGCCATCAACAAAATGGTTCACTGGGTTTTATTTTAAATCGACCGATTGGCATTAGCATCAAAGACCTGATGGACGATGGTGATGAAGTCGATCCTATTCATGTTGATAAACCGGTTTTATTTGGTGGCCCAGTTGATAAAAACTCTGGTTTCCTCATTTATGAGCACAAAAGCAGACAACCCCTAGCCCCTGGCTTCATGATCACCAAAACCTTGTCGATTTCACCAGCTCGCAAATTATTGGAAGCAGCAGCAGCCGGACAGTTGCCTGGGCGCTTTGAGCTCATGCTTGGCTATGCATCGTGGAGCAAGGGACAATTAGCCAAAGAGCTTTCACGTGGTTTTTGGCTACATACACCGCTGGCCAAAGAATTAATTTTTGAAGTGCCTCACGAAGACCGCTGGCAGTGCTCTTATCATCTACTTGGCATCTCACCTTATGCATTTATGCATGTCCCCGGCGGAGCACAGGCCTAGACTATCTAGGCCTGATAATCAATCGGCGGCCTTCCATCTGCTGACGGTACAGTGTTTCAAGACACTTTGCCTTTAGAGAGCGCTTGATTGGCAATACTAGCCGCTACATGAGCGATTTCAGCCTCCATGTGGCCTGCTTGATAACGCTGCCAATAATTGTCTAAATCGTGCTTTACCGTAGGTGCCAGTAAAACAATGGCAAAAATATTAGGTAAACCCATGCCCAGAATCATTAAATCTGAAAAATCAAGCACAGGGCCAAGGCTAAATACTGAGCCCAAGAAAACAAACATCACAAATAAGATTTTATAAGGCATCGTGTTGTTGGTCTTAAATAAATATGACCAGCAGCGCTCGCCATAATAACTCCAAGAAATCATCGTTGAATAGGCAAACATCAGAACGACTATTGCAAGAATCATGGGCAACCACGAAGCTGTTTGGCTAAAGGCATGAGCCATCATTAATACACCATTAGCAGAACTTTCCCGATAAGCCCCGCTAACCACCATAATTAATCCCGACATCGTGCAAACAATAATGGTATCAATAAAAGGTTCTAAAAGAGCAACAATTCCTTCACGCACAGGCTCGTTAGTGGCTGCTGCCGAGTGAGCAATCGCAGACGATCCCATGCCAGCCTCGTTCGAAAAAGCCGAACGTTTAAAGCCAGTAATAATAACACCGATAACGCCACCATAACCAGCCTCCGGCGAAAAAGCTCCCTGCCAAATGGCCATAAAAGCACTGGGTAAAATATCTGAATGGTCAATTAAAATCCACACACCAGTCATTAAATAAAGCAAACACATAAGCGGTACAATCACGCCAGCAGCCACCCCAATACGCTTGATGCCACCAATAATGACAACACCAACCCCAAAAGCCATGACAAGGCCAAAGACCCAAGCATGGCCCTGAAGGCTCGGGAAGGCTCCCGCCACCGCAGCATAAGCTTGATTAGCCTGAAACATATTACCGCCACCCAGGCTACCACCTATACACATAATACCAAACAAGGTCGCTATTGCTTTACCGGCCCGAGGATGGCCTTTTTCACTAAAACCCGACGAAATATAGCGCATGGGCCCGCCTAAAACCTGCCCGTCTTGGCTTATGTAGCGATATTTGACTGCCAAGCTACATTCAACCATCTTAGATGTCATACCCAAAAAACCTGCCACGATCATCCATAAAACCGCGCCAGGACCACCAAGGGCAATGGCAATAGCCACGCCAGCAATATTACCCAAACCGACCGTACCAGATAAGGCTGACGATAGCGCATGAAAATGGCTAATCTCACCCGGATCATTGTGGTTATCGTATTTTCCTCTTGTAATATCGATGGCATGCTTAAAAGCTCGAATATTAATAAAGCCCATTTTAAAGGTCAAATAAGCAGCCCCACCGATCAACCATACGACAATAAAAGGCAGAGTAATATCATTGCTAAAAAAAGCCAAATCGTAAAAAAGTACACTCGCTAAAGGGTCTACTAAATAAATTTTAAAGACTTGCTCAAGCTGCCCAAAAAAATCCATCGTCATTTTTTAGCCCCGCCGGTTTTTTATTGGTTGGGGGTACTTGTAAAATCGTGCTTTTTGCTTCATGACATCGATGATTTTTATTGTGCGGCGGTGGTGGAACGGTAGACACGCTACTTTGAGGTGGTAGTGGCCAAAAGCTGTGGGAGTTCGAGTCTCCCTCGCCGCACCAGATGTATACTGTCCCGGACTAGTGCCGGGATTTTTTAGCTTTGAGTCTTGAGCGCTTCAGCTTGGAAGTGCGTGCGCAGCTTGGTAACCATGTCTTCAAGATCACCGGCAAAAAGTTTGGGTAAGTTATAGACCGAGAGACCAACTCGATGATCAGTGCAGCGGTCCTGCGGGAAATTATAGGTCCGAATTTTCTCAGAGCGATCACCGCTGCCAACCATGCCTTTACGCTCAGCAGCCCGCTCTTTATTCATCTCGTCTTGAATTCGTTCATAAAGTCGCGCACGTAAGACCTTGAGAGCCTTGGCTTTATTCTTGTGCTGACTTTTCTCATCTTGGCACTGAACAACTAAACCAGATGGTATATGGGTAATACGCACAGCTGAGTCAGTCGTATTAACACTTTGTCCACCAGGACCACCAGCGCGAAAAACGTCTATACGTAAGTCTTTATCTTCAATCTTGACATCTACTTCTTCAGCTTCAGGTAATACCGCCACGGTAACAGCTGAGGTATGAACACGGCCCTGAGTTTCTGTTTCAGGCACGCGCTGAACACGATGGACACCCGCTTCATATTTGAGATGGGAATAGACCTCGTTACCACTAATAGACGCAGTTATTTCTTTGTAGCCGCCCTTGGTGCCTTCTGATGCACTTAATATTTCTACTTTCCAGCGTTTGATTTCAGCGTATCTGGCATACATATTAAAAAGCTGACCAGCAAAAAGACTAGCTTCATCACCACCAGTACCAGCTCTAATTTCGATAATACTGTTCTTTTCATCAAGTGGATCTTTGGGTAACAGCAATATTTTAATGTGTTCGTTAATTTTATCGATTTCGTCTTTAAGTCGGTCTACTTCTTCTTTGGCAACCGCTTTAAGCTCCGGATCGTCTTCTTTTAACAGCTCTATACTTTCTTTAAGCTCAGCTTCGGCCTTTGTAAGGCTATCAAAAGACTCCACCACTGGTTCAACTTGTGCACGCTCTTTATTGAGCTTAAGCATGGTCGACTGGTCAATAACAGGCTCACTTAAACGTTCAATAATATTACGATAGCGCTCTTTAATGCTAATAAGTTTATCACGCATAATCTTAGCTCATGTCCGGCGAATCAGGTCCACGCTGATCTTCCCCAGAGTAGCGTCCCCTTACTATATGAGCGACCACGTAAATACCAAAAGCAAAGGGCACGACAATAACTAGGGTAAAAGCGAAAAAAGGAAATATGATATCAAAAAGTCCAGGCGAAAAAAGGCGTTCCAGACTGTGAGACATGAATCACCAGCTTATTTTTGGTTAGCGGCTTGATATTTCTTGCGGAAACGATCGATACGTCCTTCGGTATCAATCAGCTTAGCCTTGCCAGTAAAAAACGGGTGGCAGGCTGAACAAATATCAATATTATAACTTTTGGTTGAGCGCGTATCGTATTTAGCACCACAGGCACAAGCAATACTAACTTCTGAATACTTAGGGTGAATTTCCGGCTTCATGATAGCTTCTCCAATTAAAAATAGCTCTAGGTTATTAGCAATCTCTTGCCTAAAGTCAACGACCAAGTATTATGACAATTTTCTCATGCAATTATAGGGAATTGGGCCATGACGATTAGCAGCCAAGCACTACGCTCCTCTTTTTTGGAATTCTTTAAGAAAAACCACCACCATGTTGAGCGCAGTGCCCCGCTCATTCCCAGTGATGACGCTACCCTACTTTTTGTCAATGCTGGCATGGTACAGTTTAAAAATGTTTTTACCCAAAAAGAACAGCGCAGTTATACCAGAGCAACCAGCAGCCAAAAATGCGTGCGTGCGGGTGGCAAACATAATGACTTAGAAAATGTTGGCCAAACAGCCCGCCATCATACTTTTTTTGAAATGCTTGGTAACTTTTCCTTTGGCGACTATTTCAAAGAGGAAGCCATTACACTGGCCTGGCGCTTTTTAACCGAAGAGCTTAAACTTGATGCTCAACGACTAAGCGTTAGTGTCTTTGCCGGTGATGAACAGGTTCCCGCCGACCTTGAAGCTGAAAAAATCTGGCACGAAAAAATTGGCCTCCCCAAAGAGCGTATTAAGCGGCTTGGGCGCAAAGATAACTTCTGGCAAATGGGCGATACCGGGCCCTGTGGCCCGTGCACAGAGATTCACTATAATCGTAGCGATGTTCAACTCAGCTTTGGCCATGATGATCTTGACGATAAAAATATTGAAATTTGGAACTTGGTATTTATGCAATATGAGATGCTGGCAGATGGCAGTTTAAAGCCACTACCCGCTCCCTGCGTCGATACCGGTATGGGACTTGAGCGTTTAGTATGTATAGCCAATGGCTTGCCAAGCAATTATGATACTGATTTATTACGCCCCCTGATAAAAAAAACCGAAGAGCTGAGCCATAAAGTTTACCAGGCTTCCAATAGCCCTAATGACATGGCGATGAGAGTCATTGCTGATCATGCTCGAGCCACTTCTTTTCTCATTGCTGATGGTTTGTTTCCGGGCCATGAAGGTCGTTCTTATGTCTTACGTAGAATCATGCGCCGTGCCATCAGACATGGAGCTCATTTAGGCCTAAAAGAGCCCTTCTTTCATGAAATTTGTTTGGAGCTATGCCGATTAATGGGCTCAGTTTATCCAGAGCTCAACGAAGCGGATACTTTGCTAGAAAAAGTCGTTTATCAAGAAGAACTCGCTTTTAGAAAGACACTAGACCGCGGGCTTTTACTCTTTGCTGAACAAACTAAAACCCTTTTATCAGGCTCTAAACTTAGTGGCGATGTGGTGTTTCGTCTCCATGAAACCTACGGTTTTCCCCCCGATCTCACCGAAGATTTAGCCAAAGAACGCGGGCTCGCTATTGATTGGCCTGAGTTTGAGCAAGCTAAATCGGCCCACGAGCAAAAATCGTCTCATGGTTTGGGCCTAAGCGGGGTTGACGATATTTTCTTAAATCTCGCTAATAAGCTAGGCAAAACCAGCTTTGTTAATCAGCCTGAGCTTAAAAGCTTAAAGATTTTGGCTATTATTAAGGACCAGCATGAAGTAGACCGCCTCACTACTAATCAATCTGGTATGATAATTCTTGATCGCACATGTTTTTATGGTGAATCCGGTGGGCAAGTTGGTGATACCGGCACACTCAGTGCACCTCAGTTTTCAGCCAAGGTTATTGATACTAAGAAAATTGCTGGTCTTTATGTGCACTTTGTTGAAGTTGACTCTGGATTGATCACTAAAGATAGCCACCTAGATGGCCACCTAGATTGGCAACGTAGACTTGCTATCATGCGCAACCACTCAGCTACCCACCTCCTGCATGCCGCACTCAGAAAAATCTTAGGCCCTCATGTGACACAAAAAGGTTCCCTGGTTGCTCCAGATAAGCTTCGTTTTGATTTTTCCCACTTTGAAGCACTCAGCAAAGAACAACTTGAACAGCTTGAGATGCTGGTCAACCAGTGGGTACTCTTAAACGAAGAAGCTAAAAGCCAGAGCATGAGTATTGAAGAAGCTAAAGCGCATGGCGCCCTGGCTTTGTTTGGCGAAAAATATGAAAGCCAGGTTCGAGTACTTGATATGGGATCACATTCAATAGAACTCTGTGGTGGCACCCATTGTTCACGAACAGGTGATATTGGTTCTTTTCGTATCACCAACGAGGGTCCACTCGCCCAAGGTATCAGGCGACTTGAAGCTATCACTGGCTTAGCCGTTATTAATTTATCTCGCTCAGAAGAGGCACTTCTAAAAGATCTGGCTAAAAAATTGGGTGTAGGTTTAGATAAAATCAGTGAGCGCTTTGAACAAATAATTAGCCAAACTAAAGTTTTTGAACGAGCTTTGAAGCATCAAAGTTCAAGCTCACTCAAAGATCAAGCGCAAAACCTGGCTGCTAGAGCCAAGATTTGTGGCCGCTTTAAACTCGTCTCAAGTATTGTCATAGTAGCCGACAGCAATGAACTAAGAAGCTATGCTGATTTCGTGCGCGATGCCATTGGCAGCGGCATTGTAGCCTTGGGACTGAAACAAGAAGATGGGAAATGCATAATTCTACTAGCTGCCACTAAAGACTTAGCCAATCAGATTCATGTCGGTAAGATCATTGCTGAAGTAGCACCAATAATCGGCGGCAAAGGCGGTGGCAGACCAGATTTTGCCCAGGCTGGTGGCGATAAAAGCGAAGACTTAGCTCTAGCCTTACTTAAAGTTGAAGAGCTGTTAAATGGCTAAGACTCTCACGGGCACGCTCAAATAAAGTGCCTTCCCATCTTAATAACTGAGCCGGAGAAAACATCGTAGCCAGTTCTGGCTCAGAGATATATTCCTCTATACCGGCTTTTTTCAGCTGAGCTATAAAATCATAGTCAGTGCTTTGGGCCGCTTTTTGCACAAGTTCATAGGCTTGCTGGCGCATAAGGCCTTTATCAACGAGTGCAAGCATTAATCCCTGAGAATAAATCGTATTGCCAGCAGCAGCTAAATTCGCAGACATGACTTGCTGATTTATCACTAGGCCATCGATGATCGTACCCAGGCGTTTGATGGCAAACTCAATTAAGCTGGTTGCATCAGGGCCAATGATACGTTCGACAGAGCTATGAGAAATATCACGTTCATGCCAGAGAGCTTGATTTTCTAAGGCAGCGAGAGCATACGAGCGAAGCATGCGCATCAAACCACTAATATTCTCTGAGCCAATCGGATTTTTCTTGTGAGGCATCGCCGAAGAGCCTTTTTGGCCTTGTGAAAAGGCTTCACTAACTTCCGCAACTTGACCATGCATGAGCAGTCTGATTTCAACCGCTAATCGCTCTAAACTGCCAGCCAGGCATGCCAAAACCGTAAAATAAGCCGCATGCCGGTCACGAGCAACTACTTGAGTAGCCACTGTTTCAGGGCTTAAACCAAGCTCAGCCAAAGCATTTTTCTCGATCTCAGGATGGGAATAAGCAAAGGTCCCCACTGCTCCCGAAAACTTGCCCACGGCAATATCTTTAATGGCTACTTGCAATCGTTGATGGCTACGGCCTATCTCACAAAAATGCCCTAATAATTTAATGGCAAAACTAGTAACTTCAGCCGCCTGTCCGTGTGTACGACCCAAACAAGCGAGCCCTCGATGACGTTTGGCTTGATTAAACAGCGATATCAGCAAAGTCACAAGTGCCTGCTCGATTAACAGTGCCGATTCTTTTAAGATTAAGGCCAAGCTCGTATCAACAACGTCAGATGAAGTCAAACCATGGTGGACAAACCGGGCATCAGCACCAAGCTCTTCTTCTAAAACCTGCAAAAAAGCGATTAGGTCATGTTTAACCAGATCCTCATGAGCAAGTACGCGCTTAGAAAAGCTCAGCCAATCAACGCGATCTTGAGCCTGCTTAAGCCTGCTGAAGAGATCCCGATCTGCTCGCCCATGGTGCTCAAAATAAGCTTTCAAGTAAGCTTGTTCAACCTTAAACCATGTGCGATACTTATGAGAATCACTCCATAAGTGTTTCATAAGCGATGACTGATAACGACTGATCATGATGTGGATCTATGTTTTTCAGCTCTGTTATACAACCCAGGCTAAGCCTGTTAAGGGCTAGAAAGATGATGGCCAGATTGCTCAAGAAGATATTGCTTAAGTTCACCTAAAATATGACCAGAACCAGATATTCTCATCTCACGATGCTCTTCGCTATGAAGAATTCCTAAGTTAGCTGCCTCGTATTCAATCTGATAAAGCGATTTTATTTGCTCAAGCACATGTTCAGCCTCAGGGGCGGTATCTTTGGCATCAAAGAACTTGCGTCGTGCATGTGCCCAGCAGCCAGAAGGATGCTTGAAGCAATTTTCCACAACCTCTTTGTTAATAAATTATTTCCTAGATAAAACTAGCTCGATACTACTTATGCAATAGATCTAATCTAGGGTGTCCGGGTATTGCGGGGGCTACTCCAATCATGAAAAATGCCTGGTATAGCTAATTTGGCGTTTTATTGTGGAGATATTGATTAAATGGCAATAGAAAAAAAAGCACGAGTCCCAAATGACTCCGAGAAGATCGAAAATACTCGCAAAAAAGATAATAAGAAGATGAATACTAGCGCCTATTTTCCCATTGTCGGCATCGGTGCTTCGGCCGGTGGACTGCAAGCGTTCGAGGCGTTTTTCTCTGGCTTGCTTCCTGACATAAATCCCGGCATGGCTTTTGTGTTGGTGCAACACCTGTCCCCAGATCACAAGAGCATGCTCACCGAGATTATTCGACGCTGCACTAGTTTGGCAATTTTCGAGATCGAAGATTCTATGGAGGTGAAGATCAACTGTATCTACATCATTCCGCCAAATAGCAATATTGAGCTTGTTAAAGGTAGGTTACGATTGAGCGAAGCAAGCGAACCGCGGGGTCACCGCCTGCCTATCGACTTCTTTTTTAAGTCTCTCGCCAAGGACCAACATCAAAGGGCTATTGGCATTGTGCTCTCAGGCACTGGCAGTGACGGCACATTGGGTGCGCGGGCAATCAAGGGCGAAGGGGGTATGATAATAGCACAAACCCCCGAGTCCGCCACCTTCGATGGCATGCCGCAAAGCGTAATAGCTAATGGCCTGGTGGATTACGTGCTGTCACCAGCCGAAATGCCCGCCCAACTCATCGCTTACAGCGCCCGCGCCTTGAAAAAGCCCCACTCTCCTGCCACAAATAACGATCCTGTGACCAAAAGCGTGTTGAAGAAGATCATCGCATTGCTGCGTACCAGGAGCGGCCATGATTTCTCCCAATATAAGCCGACGACAATTGACCGCCGCATCGAGCGCCGCATGGCGTTGCGGCAAATCACTAAGATAGACAATTATCTCAAGCATCTAATGCAAACACCGACTGAAGTGCAAGCTTTGCTTGGCGACCTCTTGATAGGTGTGACCAGCTTCTTTAGAGATCCGCAAGTTTTCCGAACACTTGAAAGTGAGATCATCCCCAAGATTTTTGCCGATAAACCTGCGGGCAGCATAATCCGCGTTTGGTCGGCTGGATGTTCCACCGGGCAGGAGGCTTATTCTATTGCTATGCTCTTGTGTGAGCACATGCACGAACTCGGGCAAAACTACACACTACAGGTCTTCGCTACCGATATTGACAGCCGCGCTATTAGCAAAGCCCGGGCCGGCCTATATAAGGCCAGCCTTGTCGCTGACATCGCACCCGCTAGGGTGGCGCGATTTTTTACCGCTACATCCGACCAAAGCACCTACCGTATTAGCAAAGAGATCCGCGATATGATGGTCTTTTCTGAGCAGAATCTGATCAAGGACCCGCCCTTCTCCAAACTCGATTTCATCAGTTGCCGCAATCTTTTAATTTATTTGAGCGCGGAACTACAGAACAAGCTCATTCCGATGTTCCATTACGCCCTGAAACCGAAAGGCATATTGCTCCTTGGCGCATCTGAAGGTGTGGGCGAGTTTGGTGATTTGTTTAGCGTGCTGGATCGTAAGCTAAAGCTGTATCAGCGCAAGGATAATAAGAAGCGCATGGGCATCGCAAGCCTCTGGGGACCTTCTTGGGCGTCCACCATGGACCTCGGGGCACCTAGAGTCAAGGGAGAGATAATCTTGTCCCCGAAGCTGCCATTACGCGAAATAGCCGAACAGGCCTTGCTGCAGCAGCTCGCTCCCACTGCTGCCCTCGTCAATGCCCAGGGCAATATCCTATACCTGCACGGGCGCACCGGCATGTATCTAGAACCAACCCAGGGAGAAGCTTCAGTCAACAACATTCTCAAAATGGCCCGCGAAGGTTTGCGGACTGCCCTATTTACGGGCTTGCGCAAGGCCGTGGCCCAAAAAAAACCAGTGCTAGTCAAGGGCCTGAATGTCAAAACCAATGGACACTTCACCCCTACCAAGCTTAGTATCCACCCGATTGCAACAGACTCGACCGCCATGCTTGATTCACCTATCTACCTGATCATCTTGCAAGAAGATATCCTTGTCGCACAAGCCACTGACCTCGCCTCGCGAGAGCAGATCATAGGCTCAAGTGCAGAAAACCTTAACCTAAATCCTAATGAACGTATCGAAGCGCTCGAGCAGGAACTGCTAGCCAAGGAAGAATACCTCGAGTCCGCCAATGAGGAATTGCAGACCTCATATGAGGAGATCAAATCTTCCAATGAGGAGCTGCAATCGGTCAACGAAGAATTGCAATCGACTAACGAAGAGCTGGAAACTTCCAAAGAGGAGCTGCAATCGGTCAACGAAGAGCTGGGCACAGTCAACAATGAGTTGCACGCCTTGGTGTCAGATCTGACGCGCGCTAACAACGATATGAATAACTTGCTGGCCGGTACCGGTATTGCTACCATCTTTGTCGATCGGCAAATGAGAGTCCTGCGCTTTACCCCTGCTGCTGCACAGATCATCAACCTGCTCCCCAGCGACTTGGGACGGCCAGTAGGGCACATCGTTCTTAACCTAAGCGGTTACAGCAAGTTGGCGATAGATGCGCAGACCGTTCTAAGCACACTAATACCCATGGAAATGCAGGTGCAGACCACGGATAGAACTTGGTTCACAATGCGCCTCCAACCCTACCGCACCATGGATGACGTGATAGATGGCGTGGTGATCTCCTTTATTGACATCACCAATATCAAGCTGATGGAGGAAACATTAAAAAAAGCCAATAGTCTTAGTCGTCTGGCGGTTATCGTGCGCGACGCACAGGATGCCATCACTGTGCAGGATTTGCAAGGACAAACCATCGCCTGGAACAAGGCTGCATATAAAATGTATGGCTTTAGTGAAGATGAGGCACTCAAGCTGAACGTATGCGCCAGGATACCAAAGGATCTTAGAAAGGCTGAGGCACTCAAGGCACAAGACCTTGCTCAGGGTAAGATTCTAGATCCATATACCACCAAACGGGTCGCCAAAAATGGCTCTATCATTAACGTTTGGCTCATAGCTAGTCCATTGATTGATGAGACGGGTAAGGTATATGCAATCTCAACTACTGAACGCAGCAAAGATTGGACAAGAGAAGCGGCAAGGGGAGATAATGATAATCGATAATAAATGTGGTGAGGATGGGGGAGAATTATCACTACGCCAACGAGCCGAAGCAGCTTTACAAAAAAGAGATATTGGCTCTTTCGAGCACCAAAAAGCCTTATCGCTAGAAGAAATGCAGAAATTGATCCATGAGTTGCGCGTGCACCAGATCGAGCTGGAGTTGCAGAATGAAGAGCTACGCCGAATGCAGTTGGAACTTGACGCTTCAAGGGCGCGTTACTTCAGTTTGTGTGACGAGGCGCCTGTTGGATATTGCACACTAAGTTCATTTGGCATGATTTTGCAAGCCAATCTCAATACAGCCCTTTTGCTAGGAGTGCCCAAGAGCCTGCTTCATAAGAGGCTGTCCTCCAGTTTTATCTTTAAAGACGATCGAGATTTGTACAACCAACTATGTAGACATGTTTTGAAGTCAGGTGAATCGGAAACATGCAGGCTGCGGGTAGTAAGAATTGACGGCACCGTTTTTTGGGCGCAAATACATATCACCGCAGGATACGATGGTGATGGCTGCCCTGAACTTCGTTTGGTTTTCAGTGATGATACCGAAACCGTAATTGCGCAAGAGGCGAAAATGGCTGCCCGCAAAGAAGCAGAACAATTTAAAGAATTGTTTCAAACTATCGTAAAAGTATCGCCGATTAGCCTGAGTATTTGGGATCTGGACCTTGAAACGATACGCTTTATTAACCCGCAGGTGAAGAATATTCTCGGATACACAGAAGATGAGATAAATTCCCAAGATTCCTTAGTCCAGAACCTTGTACATTCAGAAGACAGAGGATTATTCATCTCATACCAAGATAAGCAGCGAAAGCTTGATGATGGAAAGTCGGCGGAGTTTTATTGCAGATGGAAGCACAAAGACGGAAGTTGGCGTTACTTGTGTAATACAAGCGCTATCTTCAGACGTGATGCCACAGGCCGTATCACGCATACGATCAATACCGCCAGGGATATCACAGCCTCTAAGCACAAGATCTTAGAGGCTATCTAAAAAATTAAACCCAGATCAACCATCTGGCTGTAGCCACTTTTTCGGACAAATGACGTAGCTTATTTCTGCATAAGAATCATCAAAAAGGTCCTCCAAACTTGCACGAAAATAGTCTTCTATGTCGATCAACTCTGATTCAGACTCTTCATCAGTTTTCTCCTTTCCGATTATATTGCCTGAGGGAGATTCCAAATCAGACGGGTGCTCTACCAAGCCGTAACCTTGGTCTATTTCTCTACAACTTCCACAATAATTCTTCACACTCATTGCCTCCTCATTCTTAGGTTGATTTATATGAAAAATATTTTGCAGGTGTCTTGATTGATATTCATAGAACCTGCAAAATATTTATTTTATCATATGTAAAAAAGCTCTGAAGCTAGGGGAAACTAGCTCACTGATTCGATGTACGCAAACTAGAAAAATCCGTATTTTTTGCGTAGTAAAACTGCGTAGCATTATTGTTCGTGAATGAAGGGGTTGCCAGGGAAATGTGAATGTATAATAATACGCTCGTCGGCAAATGATGTCGTCAGAGTATAGTTTGCGACTTTCAGCTTGGGGAGTATGTTGTCTGCGAAAAGAATTGAATAAAAGTTTAGCGCAAGAATTAGTGAAAAAAGACGACCCCTTACCGGTCGTTGGGGATTTTCCTTTGATTGGGTATTGGGAGTGGAATATCAAGGAAAACACAATATCGGTGAATTCCAGCCTTAAAAAGATGCTTGGCTATGGCGATCACGAGCTGATTACTAGCCATGCTATATGGCAGGCACTCATATGCCACAAAGATGACATCGCAGGGAATGTGTTTGAAAAGCATCTGGATAGTCGCGACAACTTCCCACATGAAATTAATGGACAGTTTCACCACAAGGACGGATCATTCGCATTAATTTGCTGCAGCAGAAAAATTATCGAATGGGACAAGAACTATGAGCCTTTGATAATGGTAGCCTTTTGCGTTAATGTTCTCTCACCTACGCAATTGGAAAAATCCCTTGCTGCTGCCAGAGCAGAGTTAAAGAGAAAAGACATTGCATTGCAGGAAGTTATCGCTACGGTTGAACATGAAAAAAATAAAGTCAAACGGATTGTGCATGAAAAACTGAGCTACGGCATTGGTCCCATCATCCACAGGCTAAAGAAAAATAAATCTGGGCTCGATCTGATCCTTTTGGAAATGATCGAAAATGCTCTTGACGCTGCCGGGGAGGAATTATTTTCCAGGCAAGACAAGGTTACTCTTAAGTTAAGCCCCAGGGAAATACAGATCTGCCTCTTGGCAAAAAATGGTCTATCGGTCAAAGAAATCGCGCAGTTTTATAATTTGTCTCAGAGAACTATTGATAAACATCGAGAAAATATTCGAAAAAAACTAGGCTTGCATGGAACTGCGGTAAATTTGGTCAGTTTTTTAAGAGATTTGACTTTATAAATTTTGTGAGTCTAAGCAATAAAAAAGCCCTTTTTGTCAATTCCCAATCTACCCCAGGTAAATTTTGCCCTCAAAGGGGCTACACCAATCAGGTGAATCAGTCCGCCAAATACCAACGGCATTATTTAAAAAATTAACATCTAATACAGCTCCATCAATAGAAAAAGCTGTTTCTTGCCAATTGATGGCCATTCCTGTGTAAGCACATTTTCTACTAAAATATTTACTAATAATGATTTCTGCTTAATATAACTAGTCCAACCACCGCATTCCCACAGACAAAGATGATTACAACCATCGCCATCAAGGTTATTACCATCATCACATTGTTCCAGATATCCACGACTTGCATCTCGTTCTATTTTAGCGTTCCCACACACCCACTCACTGAGACTCAGGGGTACCTCATTAATCGGAGTAGAATTTTCTTTTGCTTCACTAATAACCGAGTAAAGCTCTTCTTGTACAGGTTTAGGACCTGATGAGTCACAGGAGATATTTACTATCATTAGACATACAGACAGTAGAAAATTATATTTCTTATATGTTTTTTCATGAAATAAACATACAAAAAACCACAAAAATAAATTAAATATTAAAAACTAAATATAACTACTTAATAAATTATTAAATATCATAATTTTCCGTAATAACAATTACTAAGTTAAGCTCAGTATCCTAAAAATATAGGTCCATGACACCCGGAGGATGATTATGCGTTTTATCGCTAATGCTTTATTCTTGGTTATCAGCCTTAAACTATCAAGCACTTATGCGGCTAATCCTATCATCTTAATCAGTATCGACGGTCTAAGGCCAGACGCTATTACTAAAGCCAAGGCTAAAAATATCCTAAGTATTATGGCTGATGGCACCTACTTTAACCACGCAACCACCGTGCGACCGTCAACAACATTGCCCGCACACACTTCTATGCTTACAGGACTAGATCCGCAGCAACATGGCATTTGGTGGGATGATTATCAGCCGCTACGCGGAGTAATTAACGATAAAACAGCCTTAGAAATAGCCAACGAGGCAGGGCTTGATACTGCTATTTTTGTGGCTAAAGATAAACTTCTGCATCTAAATAGGCCTAACAGTGTCGACCATTTTGAGCAAACCGATAAAGCCGGCATTTTTATCGCTGATGCGTTTGAAGGCTATGTCAAAAACCACGGTTTGCCCGATCTAAGCTTTTTACATCTGCCAGATCCAGATACCGAAGGTCACTTAAAAATCTGGATGTCTAAGTCCTACCTAAAAGGTGTGCTAAGCGCAGATAAAGCAGTAGGTCGCATTGTCGCCGTAGCTCGCGCAGCTAGTGCCACACAACCAACAATAATTATCACAGCCGATCACGGCGGTTGGGGCTTTGGCCATCTTATGGATATTGATGAAAACAACCAGATTCCCTGGATGATCAACGGCAGTGGTATTGGGGCCGGCTTCATCAAAAGCGACAAAATCCAAGTTTACGATACCGCAGCAACTATTTTAGAGCTCTTGAATCTAGCTATCCCTAAACACTGGCTTGGTAAACCAGTGCCAGGTTTAAGGTCCATCAAGCAAGCAGACCTAGACCTGTAGAGCCAAAACCGGCTTCCCCCCGGGCTGAATCGGGGAGACTCTTTTGCAAAACTATCTGTGGCAATAACACCGGCGCAATTACCAGCTGGGCAATACGCATACCAAAATTGACCACAAAAGCCTCGCTCGACAAGTTAGCTAAAATAACCTTAATTTCACCTCGATAATCAGCATCAATCGTGCCAGGTGAGTTAATAACGACAATGCCATTTTTATATGACAAACCAGAGCGCGATCGCACCTGTGCTTCAAAACCTGCAGGAAGTGCTAGGGCAATGCCGGTTGGGATAAGTACGCGCTCTTGAGGGTATATGGTAATCGACTCATGGCTGGCTGAGGCTAAATCAAGACCAGAAGCAAGCTCACTTTGGCGCTTAGGCCACAGACTTTGACGTTCAGCATCAGAAAGATTGATATTAGTAAAAATAAAACTAATTTCGGGATGATTTACCATCAGACCACCTCATCAAAAAGAGCGTTAATAAATAGATCAGCATCAAATTTTTTCAAATCGTCGATTTTTTCGCCAATACCAACATACTTGATTGGCACTTTAAGATCATTGACAATGCCCAGTGCGATGCCGCCTTTGGCCGTACCATCGAGTTTGGACAATACCACGCCCGTAAGCGTAGTCGCAGCAGCAAATTCACGCGCTTGCATCAAGGCATTTTGACCCATGGTGGCATCGATAACCAATAAAACTTCATGTGGCGCACCAACTGCAGCTTTGCTTATAACTCGATTAACCTTTTTAAGTTCATCCATCAGATCGCTTTTAGTATGCAAACGCCCTGCTGTATCACAGAGCACAATGTCAGCACCAGCTTTTTTAGCTTGACTGACGGCCTCAAAAAGTACTGAAGCTGAATCAGAGTTTTCCTTGCCGCTAATCATAACCGCACCCACGCGCTCACTCCAAATACCAAGCTGGGTAACGGCGGCCGCCCTAAAGGTATCACCAGCACCAAAATAGACCTTTTTACCCTGATGCTTAAACTGGGCACCAAGCTTGCCAATCGACGTAGTTTTACCTGCGCCATTAACACCAACAAACATAAATACTTTAGGCCCTTCAATATTAATTTCTGCCCGTTCGCTCACTTGGTTGAAAATCTTATGCATCTCATCTTTGAGGGCTTGCTTAACAAAAGCTCGATCTGATCGTTGCTCGCGTTTAAGTCTGTTGCGCACACCATCGAGCAATAGCTGGGCAGTTTTCACCCCAATATCAGCTGTAAATAAAATGGCTTCCATCTCAATAAAATCTTGATCGCTAATCTCACTCGATGACGAGAACAGACTACCAAGTTTGGCCATAAAACCGCTACGCGTATTTTTTAATGCTGATTTCAGTGCAGTTTTTGTTTCTGGTAATGGTTTTTGCACAGCCAAAACTGCTTCTTCAATCTGGGCGCGACGAATTTTTCTAGTTTTAACTAAGAAAACCGTCCCGCTAATAATAAAAGCTAGTGCTGCGGTCACAAAGACTAACGCGATGATAAAACTCGTAAGATCATGAAAACCTAAAACTTCCACCAAACGATCAAGCGTGCCCATGGTCTCAGCCATAATATTCCCTAGGGTTGAAATAAATCACTGGCCGTCATAGCCCAGCTAATTCATACTTGCAAATGGCCCTGTTCATGACTGTTATTACTAAACTTACGGCACGTGGCATCTATTTTGACTTAGAGCCGATCTTTATTGAGCTTAACCAGCGTTTTTTTGCTAACCAAATCGACGCCAAACTTAGGTGGGGTCTTAGTATGAAAAGGGCCCCTAAATTTTCTATTCGTCTCGGTTCTTATCAGCCTCATAACCGCCTGATTACCATTCACCCCTGTCTTGACCAAGCAATAGTACCGCTGATTTGTGTAGAGAGAATCTTATTCCATGAAATGAATCACCAATACTGGCCGGCTAAAATCTCTCCCACGGGTAAAAGACTGGTGCATCACCGCGAGTTCAATCTTTTTGAGCGTAGATATCCTTATTTACAAGAAGCCGACACCTGGATCAAAGCCAATTTAAAATTATTTTTAAGTGGGGGTTGACCGCTAAAAAAAAAACTAACATACCAAGCTCATCGTTTGCGGGAATAACTCAGTGGTAGAGTGTAACCTTGCCAAGGTTAAAGTCGTGGGTTCGAATCCCATTTCCCGCTCCAGTTTTTATTATATATTTTGCAACATGGGCCTATTTGTTCATGTTGCTTTTTTTTTGGGCCGAGTTTGTTGGGGGTTCTCGTGATCGCGTATCTAGAAGGTCAGATTTTTTCGCTTGAGTTTGGTTATGCCATTTTACTGACCCAAGGCGTGGGTTATCAGATCTTAGTCAGTAAACGCGAACTAGAAAACTTAAGCCTTGGTCAATCAGCCAGCTTTTATATTCACAGTAATATTAGAGAAGATGCTTTTGAGCTTTATGGATTTAGCTGCCGCGAACATAAACAAATATTTCAGATGCTCATCAGCGTCAGCGGCGTTGGTCCTAAGCTTGGTTTGTCGATTCTTTCAGCACTGCCCGCTGATGAGTTGGTTAGTGCTCTTATTCATGCTGATACAGCTCGTCTATCAAGCATTTCTGGCATCGGCAAAAAAACTGCTGAACGCCTTGCTCTTGAACTCAAAGATAAAGCACTGAAGCTTGATATGATCAGCCCCATTTCAGCCCCTAATTTACTAAATTTACAACAGGCCATACGTAGTCTTGGCTATTCCAAAGAGCAAAGTGAGATGGTTTTAGCTAAAATTAGCCGTGCTGACTTACAGAGCTTGCCGATTGAGTCACTGATTAAGATGAGCCTCAGGCATCTCACTGGTAACCCATAACTATGACCATTATTACAGAAGAGCACCATAGAGACTTAATAGATCTCAAGCCTCGCCAACAAGAATACCAGCTTGAAGAAAGCTTACGCCCACAGATATTTAAAGACTATGTTGGCCAGACTCAGCACATCGAAAACCTTAAAATAATGGCTACCGCTGCTAAATCACGTGATGAAGCCATGGATCATTGCCTGCTCTTTGGCCCACCGGGCTTAGGTAAAACTACGCTCGCTAATATTATTGCCCAAGAGATGGGGCGCAGACTCTTTGTGACCTCAGGTCCAGCTTTAGAGAAAAAAGGCGATTTAGCAGGCATTCTTACTAACCTCAAAAAAGGTGACGTCCTCTTTATTGATGAAATTCATCGACTTAACTCGGTAATCGAAGAAAATATCTATCCGGCCATGGAAGAGTTTCGCTTTGATATAATCTTGGGTGAAGGTCCACATGCCCGTATTATGCCCCTAAAACTTGAGCCTTTTACCTTAGTAGGAGCCACGACTAAAACTGGCTTACTCACTTCACCATTACGCGATCGTTTTGGTTTTTCTGCACGGCTTGATTATTACAACGAGCAGGAGCTAGCAGAGATTATTAGGCGTTCGGCCAAGATTTTACAGCTTGATTTAGACCATGATGCGGGCCTTGAAATCGCTCGGCGTAGTCGTGGTACCCCGCGCATTGCTAATCGTTTATTAAAGCGCATGCGTGATTTTGCTCATGTTTTAGCTAAAGGCCATATCAACCTTGACATAACTACTAATGCCCTCAAAAGTCTGGGCATTGATCACCAGGGCTTAGATAGCATTGATAATCGTATTTTAGAGCTCTTATGCACTTTAAACGATGGTTCCCCCATCGGCTTAGACACCTTGGCTGCTTCTTTGAGTGAATCAGCTAATA
>Ga0209812_10000727_pt1 | contig 27538 bp, 20 predicted proteins | sample JI71714BDNA_FD_187502 | JGI IMG/M metagenome (GOLD analysis project Ga0209812, IMG submission 187502) | Wastewater effluent complex algal communities from Wisconsin, to seasonally profile nutrient transformation and Carbon sequestration -... | ecosystem: Engineered > WWTP > Effluent > Algae...
CGGCCTTTTCGCGGATCCGGGCTTCTTTCAACGCGCGCGAGCGTTCCTCCGCTTCGGCCTTGGCGCGGGCCAGTGCTTCGATCTTTTCGCGGGCCGCCGCTTCTGTGCGGGCGCGGGCTTCGGCCTTGGCCTGTTCGCGCAATGCGGCGTCGGCACGGGCCTTGGCTTCGCGTCCGGCATGGAGGCGATCGGCCGCCAGCGCCCGCGCCTCGGCCTCGGTCAAGGCGGCCGGTTCCGGCGCGTCTTCGGGATCGATCAGCCGGAGCTTGCTGCGCCAGACTCCGGGTGCGTCATTCAGGCCGGCGCGGTCAGCCCCGCCGCCAGCGGCTTCTTCCGCAGCGCGTAGAGCACGACAATCAATCCAGTCAGGATAAGCGGTATAGTCAGCCATTGCCCCATCGATAGCCCGGTCCGGGCCGCAAAGTCAGCCAGTTGTTGATCCGGCTGGCGGAAAAATTCGTTGACGAAGCGCGCAATCCCCATGCCCAGGGTGAACACGCCTGCCAGCAAGCCGGGACGATAACGCGCGCGGGTCAGCCAGAACAGCGCCATCATGCCGACCAGCAGCGCCAGCCCTTCCAGCCCCGCCTGATAGAGCTGGCTGGGGTGGCGCGGCAGATCATCGGCGCCGGGGAAGACCATCGCCCAGGACACATCGGTCGCCCGGCCCCACAGCTCGCCATTGATGAAGTTCGCCAGCCGCCCGAGCAGCATCCCCATCGGCACGCCGACCGCAACGTAATCGACCACGCGGATGAAGTTCAGCTTGTCGCGCCATGCGACGTAAGCCATCGCCAGTGTCACGCCTGCAAGGCCGCCGTGGAAGCTCATCCCCCCGTCCCACAGCCGCAGCAGCTTCCACGAGATAAAGCCGTCGCCCGAAAAATCGGTGAAGACGCTGGGAATCCCGGTTTCGCCGCCGGTGTAGAACAGCGCATAACCCAGCCGTCCGCCGAGAATCACGCCCAGCGTGCAGTAGAAGAACAGATCGTCGGCATGGCGCTGCGCCATCGGCGCGCCGGGCTGCTTGAGCATCTTGGAGGTGTGCCAATAGGCGAAGATCACCCCGATCAGGTAGGCAAGCGAGTAATAGCGCAGGGTGAAGAACCCCAGCTCGATGCCCGGTTTCAGTCCCAGATCGGTCCAGTAGATCGGATCGGCGGCGCCGCTTGCGGCAAGTAGTGACAGCACGGAGCGAACCTCTTATTGACAATGAGATGCCGTATCGGCGGGCCCGAGATTTCCTCGTTATTGGCCACGGTCGCGCTGGCGCTTCTGGCACAGCAACCGGGGCAGGGGAAGGGGCAGGGGAACGCCGGGGCGGAATGGGACAGGCAATTCGGACGTGGGTCGCACCCCGGCTGGACGGCCGCAACAACATAGAGAGAGGAACATCACCGCATGCCCACCCAGTTGGACAATGCGCTCGAAGCGATCATCACCGGCCTGACCGCTGACGGCCAGCCCTTCGCGACCGTGCCGTTCACGCGCGACGGGATCACGATGCCCGTCTTCGCCGCCGCACCGCCGAGCCTTGCGCATTATTTCGCCCATTTCTGCAACCAGAACAAGGACTTGCCCTTTCTGGTCGATGGCGATATCCGCCTGACCTTTGGCGAGGCCTATGCCGCTGCGACCTGCGTGGCCGAAGGGCTGGTCAAGGACCACGGCATCGCCAAGGGCGACCGGGTCGGCCTTGCCGCGCGCAATTCGGCCAACTGGATGATCGCCTATATGGGCATCCTGGTCGCTGGCGGCTGCGCCACGCTGCTCAATGGTTTTTCCAGCGGGGAGGAACTGGCTTACGGTCTCGATCTGGCAGAATGCAAGGTGCTGCTGGCCGATGAAGGCCGCGCTGCGCGGCTCGAAGGCCACGCCCACCCTGCAAAGATCGTTCTGTTCACCCACGGCAACCCGCCCGCCGAAGGGCTGGCCGCAACCTGGGCCGAAGGCAACGGCATCGCCATGGCAATGCTTGGGCAACTGGGCCCCGACGACATCGCCACCATCCTCTACACTTCGGGTTCGACCGGCAAATCCAAGGGCGCATGGTCGGATCACCGCGGCGTCATCAACGGCGTGATGAACTACGTCGCCCAGTCGGCAATGGCCAAGGTGCATATCGAAGCCCAGGAAGGCCCGATGACCACGCAGCCCTGCGCACTAGTCGCCGTGCCGCTGTTCCACGTGACGGGCGAAGTGCCGTTGTTCCTGCAAAGCTTCGCCATCGCGCGCAAGCTGGTGCTGATGCCCAAGTGGGACGCCGGCCTCGCGATCCGGCTGATGGCCGAGGAAAAGGTCAGCTACTTCGTCGGCGTTCCGCTGATGAGCTATGAAATCGCCAACCACCCCGACCGCGAGAAATACGATCTGTCGGCTTGCAAGAGCTTTGCCGCGGGCGGCGCGCCGCGTCCGGTGGAACACGTCACCCGCATCAAGGAAGCCTTCCCCGGCGGCTTCCCGCTGCTGGGCTACGGCCTCACCGAAACCAACGCGGTGGGCTGCGGGAATTTCAACGAAAACTACCTCGCCAAGCCCGGCTCCACCGGCCGTCCGTCCAAACCGATGGTCGATCTCGCCATTCTCGACGACGCGGGCAATCCGCTGCCGCAGGGTCAGGTGGGCGAGGTCTGCATCCGTTCGGTCGCCAATTTCCGCGGCTACTGGAAGAATGACGAAGCCACCAAGGCCGCCTTTACCGATACCGGCTACTTCCGCACCGGCGATCTCGGCTATCTTGACGAGGACGACTACCTGTTCATCGTCGACCGCAAGAAGGACATCATCATCCGCGGCGGCGAGAATATCTCCTGCATCGAAGTGGAAGACGCGATCTACGCCCATGACGATGTCGGCGAATGTTCGGTCTTCGGCCTGACCGATGAACGCTTCGGTGAAGTCCCGGCGGCGGTCTATGCCTTGAAGGAAGGCCACGCGGCGATCACGCCTGCGCAGCTGCGCGCCTTCCTGCTGGAACGGATTGCGCCGTTCAAGGTGCCGCTGGAACATCACATCTGGCTGACCGACGAGGCTCTGCCGCGCCTCGGCACCCAGAAGATCGACAAGCGCACGGTCAAGGCCCGCTACACCAGCGAGGCGGTAGCCGCGTGAGCGGCACGTGAGCCCTCCGCCGAACCTGCGCCGCGTCCCCGGCCAGCGCGCTATCATTGATCGGCGCGCGCTGGCCGAGGAAATCGCCGCCCTGCATGAGGCGGAGGGTGAACGCGCGCGCCCCGCCATCGTCAAGGCGCTGCGCGATGCGCTGGATGCCGGGCGGTCGGAACTGGCGCGGCGGCTGGCCGAGACGCCGTCTGCCGGCCATGACGTGACCGGCGGCTACAGCTTCCTGATGGATCAGGTGCTGCGGGTGATCCACGATCACGTCACCACGCATATCTATCCCGCCCCCAACCGCACCCAGGGCGAGCGGCTCGCGATCCTTGCGGTCGGCGGTTACGGGCGGGCCGAGATGGCGCCCCATTCGGACGTCGATGTCGCCTTCATCACCCCCGGCAAGCGCGCACCGTGGTGCGAGCAGGTGATCGAGACGATGCTCTATCTGCTGTGGGATCTCGGCCTGAAGGTCGGCCATTCGAGCCGCACCATTGCCGACACGATCCGCATGGCCAAGGAAGACCTCACCATCCGCACCGCGCTGCTGGAATCGCGGTTGGTGTGGGGCGAACAGACGCTTTACGAAGAGCTGCGCGGCCGGTTCTGGACCGATGTCGCCAAGGGCAGCGAACGGCAATTTCTCACGCAGAAGCTCGCCGAGCGCGATGCGCGGCACAAGCGCATGGGTGACAGCCGCTATGTGGTCGAACCGAACATCAAGGAAGGCAAGGGCGGCTTGCGCGACCTCCAGACGCTGTACTGGATCGGCAAGTATATGCACCGCGTCGGCAACGCCGCCGAGCTGGTCGATGTCGGGCTGCTGACGCGGTCCGAATATCGCAGCTTCCGCCGCGCCGAAGGGTTCCTGCTGGCGGCGCGCTGCCATATGCACATCATCACCGACCGCGCCGAGGATCGCCTCACCTTCGATCTCCAGCGCGCTGTGGCCGAGCGGATGCAATTCGCCGACCGTCCCGGCAAAAGCGCGGTCGAACGGTTCATGCAGTACTACTTCCTGCAGGTGAAACGCGTCGGCAGCCTGACCGGCGTGTTCCTGGCGCACCTCGACGAGGAATTCGCCAAAAAGCGCCCGCGCACCGGCTTCTTTGCCGGTTGGACGCAGCGGCCGCGGATGTTCAAGGGCTACACCGTCGAAGGCGGCCGCATCCGTGCGCCGGGGGACGACTGGTTCCGGGACGATCCCGTCCGCCTGATCGAAGTGTTCCAGCTGGCCGAGTCCGAGGGGCTGGAAGTCCACCCTGAAACCATGCGTCAGGCCGGGCGCGATGCGAAGCTGATTGATACCAAGGTGCGCCGCGACAAGCGCGCCAACGGGCTGTTCCTCGATCTGCTGTCAGGCCGCAAAGACCCCGAAACCGCGCTGCGCTGGATGAATGAGGCGGGCGTGTTCGGCCGCTTCGTGCCGGATTTCGGCCGGGTCAACGCCCAGATGCAGTTCGACATGTATCACCACTACACCGTCGACGAGCACACCATCCGCGCCATCGGCCTGCTGAGCCAGATCGAGCGCGGGCTGCTGGCCGCCGACCACCCGCGCGCCACCCGCGAATTTCCCAAGCTCGCCTCGCGCCGTGCATTATATGTTGCGGTGCTGCTGCACGATATCGCCAAGGGGCGCGGCGGCGACCATTCGGTGCTGGGCGCGGATGTGGCGCACCAGCTGTGTCCGCGCTTCGGGCTGGACGAGAAAGAAACCGATCTGGTCGCCTGGCTGGTGCTGCAACACCTGCTGATGAGCCGCACCGCGCAGAAGCGCGACCTTACCGATCCCAAAACCATCGAGGATTTCGTCGGCGAGGTGCAGAGCCTTGAACGCCTGCGCAATCTCGCGATCCTCACCGCGGTCGATATCCGCGCGGTCGGGCCGGGGACGTGGAACAGCTGGAAGGGCCAGCTGCTCGGCGAATTGTATGACGCGGCGCAGGAACGCCTGCGGCTCGGCCACAAGGGCAACGGGCGCAAGGCGCGCGTGACGGCCAAGAAGGACGCGGTGCAGCGTCTGCTGGGCGAGTCCGATCATCTGGTCGACGGCATCGGCGCGTTGCTGGGCGATGCCTACTGGATCGCCGAGCCGGAAGATATCATCGCCGGAAACCTCACCCAGTATGACGCAGCCGAAGCCGCAGGCGAGCCGCTCTCCATCGCGTGCGAGGTCGACGAGACCCGCGGCGCCACCCGCGTCAGCGTGATCGCGGCCGACCACCCCGGCCTGTTTTACCGCATGGCCGGCGGCATCCACCTGGCCGGCGCGAACATCATCGACGCGCGCATCCACACTGCCCGCAGCGGCTATGCGGTCGACAATTTTCTGGTGCAGGACCACAACGGCCAGCCCTTCCGCGAGGCGGGGCAGATGGCGCGCATCGAAAAGGGCATCCGCGATGCGCTGCTCGCCAAGGTCGAACTGGTGCCGAAGCTGGCGGCACGGCCGCTCGCGCATTCCCGCGCCAAAGCTTTCGATGTCGCGCCCCGCGTCGGGTTCGACAATGATGCCTCGAACCACTTCACAGTGATCGAAGTGACCGCGCGTGACCGTCCGGCGCTGCTCAACCGGCTCGCCCACGCGCTCTACAAGGCCAACCTGATCGTCCATTCGGCCCACATCACGGCCTATGGCGAGGCAGCGGCTGACACCTTTTATGTGACCGATCTGACCTCGGCCAAAATCAAGGCGCCCGAGCGATTGGCCGAGATCGAGGCCGCATTGCTCGCTGCAGCCAGCGATCAACGCCAGCAGCAGCTCGAAAAAGCCTGAAAATTTAGGAATTTGGTACACGGTTACCGGTCGCGCCAAGGTAGGTTGCATTCCCGAAACGTATTGCTAAAGGGGCGACCCTCAACTCAGGGAGAGTTATAACATGACGATCGCTACCCTCCTGCCGCGCCCCCTCCGGCTCGGCAAACTGGCGCTGCTTATCTCGACGGCCGCGCTGACCCCGTTCGCAGCTCAGGCGCAGGACGCCGAAGAACCCGCGCAGGAAGAATCCACCAGCGCGCTGGACTCCATCAACGAAATCCTCGTCACCGGCACCAAGACCAAGGATGCCGAAAACGTGCAGGACGTGCCGCTGGCCGTGACCGCGTTCAACGCCGGCACGCTCGAAGCGTTCAAGATCCGTGACATTTCGGGCCTGTCGTTCCAGGCGCCGAGCGTCAGCCTCGACCAGGTCGGCACCAGCCGCGGCACCGCGAACTTCTCGATCCGTGGTCTCGGCATCAACTCCTCGATCCCCTCGATCGACCCGACCGTGGGCGTGTTCGTCGACGGTGTGTACCTCGGCTTCAACGCGGGCGTCGTGTTCGACCTGTTCGACCTCGACAGCGTCGAAGTGCTGCGCGGTCCGCAGGGCGTGCTGTTCGGCCGCAACGTCACCGGCGGTGCGGTTCTGATCAACACCGGCAACCCGACCGAAGACTTCCGCGGCAAGTTCCGCGCAGCAGTTGACGGCCCCGTCGACGGTGGTCGCGGCGGCGCCAACTACACCGTCAGCGGTGTCATCAGCGGCCCGATCGTCGAAGACGTGCTGCTGTTCAAGGTCGGCGCGTACTACAACAAGGACGAAGGTTACTTCCGCAACCTTGCGGCTGACACCATCCCGACCCTGTCGCGCAACCATGGCGCTGCGGAAACCAAGATCCTGCGCGGCGCGCTCGAAGCCCGTCTCGGCGGCGTGACCCTGCTCGGCAAGCTCGACTATTTCGAAAGCGACGGCGACGGCCCCTCGGCCCAGAACCGCGGCTTCTTCGATCGCAACAGCTTCGACCTGTCGATCGACAATCCGGGCTCCTACTCGAACAAGATCTGGACCGGCTCGCTGACCGCCACCGCCGATATCGGCGCTGGCACGCTGACCAACGTGTTCGGCTGGCGCAAGTATGACGCCATGACCGATGGCGACATCGACGCGACCCCGCGCTTCCTGTTCCACTCGACCACCGAAACCGCGCAGGAGCAGTTCTCGAACGAATTGCGCTACGCGATCTCGACCGAGAGCGGGCTTGACCTGACTTTCGGCGGCTTCTGGTTCGACCAGAACATCGCCTACACCGAACGGCGCCAACTGCCGCTCGCCAGCCCGCTGCAGTTCTTCGGCGGCGGCGCGCAGGATCACGAAGTGCTCGGCGTGTTTGCCAATGCGCAATACGAAGTCGTCGACAATCTCTCGATCATCGCGGGGATCCGCTGGAATCAGGAAACCAAGGACGCCGGCGTCACCTATGTCCGTCCGCGTCCGACCTGTTCGGTGGTTGACGGCACCTGCCCGACTTCGGGCCGGAACCCGATCCTGCTCAACCCGCTGACGGGCGCGACGACCGAGAACAACGGCTTCACCGACCGCGTGCGGTTCCGCAACATCTCGCCCAAGCTGGGCCTCCAGTACGAATTCGGCGACAGCCAGATCTACGGCCACTGGAGCCGCGGCTTCCGTTCGGGCGGCTACAACTTCCGCATCACCAACGCCAACGCCTTCGAACAGATCGCGCTGGCACCGGGCGGTTCGCTGGCCTTCGACGAGGAAAAGGTCGACACCTATGAAGTGGGCGGCAAGTTCCAGACCGCGGACGGCGTGTTCACCTTCAACGTCGCGGCCTACATCACCAAGATCGACAACATGCAGCGCGAGGTGAACCAGTCGTCGCCGACCGCCGGTGTGGCCCAGTCGATCTTCAACACCGCCAACGCCTCGATCAACGGGATCGAAGCCGAAATGCGGTTCCGCGCCACTGACGCACTGATCCTCACCGCCAATATCGGTGTGATCGATGCCGAATACACCGACATCCTGTTCGACATCTCGGGCGATGGCCAGATCAACGGGCGTGACCTGGCGCTGAGCCTGCCGCGCGTTCCCCCCGTTACGGTGGGCGCGGGCCTGATCCACGAACTGGAGCTGGGCAATAGCAGCATCCTGACCCGCCTGAACTACCAGTATCGTGACGAGGCAGCCTACACCGACGACAACTTCGGCTGGCTGAACGACATCCACCAGCTGGAAGCCAACGTCACCTGGAACACCCCGGTCGAAGGCCTGTCGCTCTCGATCTATGGTCGCAACCTGTTCGATCAGGTCCAGGAAGGCGGGGACACGCAGGTGCCCTTCGGCGGCCCGCTTTCGAGCGGCGCGCGTCTGCCCTTCGCCGATGCACCGGCGGCCGGCACCTTCACCCCGCTGCTGCGCGGCCGCAACGTCGGCATCGAAGCCTTGTTCGAGTTCTAAGCAGAGCGCGAGCAACACGAAAAAAGGGGGCGCTCCGGCAACGGGGCGCCCTTTTTCGTTCAGTCCTCGGCAGTGGCCAGCAGCAGCGCGATGGCGGTGTCGTCAAAGGCGACGAAGGCCCATTCGAAGGTGGCGTCGGTGATCGGGTTCCAGCCGAAATACATCCGGTTGGTCACGATCTGCACCCGAGCCGGATTGAAGCAGGCGAGAAAGGCTTCGCCCATCGCCAGCGCGTCCGCCTCGCCCAGCCAGGCGGTTTGCGAAAGCACCATGTTGCGGCTGAACGCTTCGACCAGCGCGGCGCGGGCCGATCGCGCGCCGTCCACGTCACCGTCAGGATCGAGCAGTTCCCAATTTCCCCCGATCGGCTGATATCCAAGGCCGGATACAAAGCGATCAGCACAGGCCGCGTGCAGGCCGGGCGGCGTATCCAACGCCTGCGCGGCAAAGCGGACTTCGGCGTGATCGCCGCACAAACGGTCGCGCCACGCTGCGAAGAAGGCATCGAGCCGCGCGAGCGTGTCGCTCACCCGCGCCTAGCCTCTGTGGCCGAACAGCGCGGTGCCGACCCGCACATGGGTCGCCCCCAGCATCACCGCGGTCTCGTAATCCCCGCTCATGCCCATGCTGAGGCCGGTGATCCCGTGATCCGCCGCCAGCTTCGCGAGCAGCGCAAAGAACGGCGCGGCTTCGGTGTCGGCGGGCGGAATGCACATCAGCCCTGCCAGCGGCACGTCGGCAGCGCGCACGGCTTCCAGAAACGCGGGCAGCTCCGCAATCGGGCAACCGCCCTTTTGCGCCTCGTCGCCGATATTCACCTGCACGAAGCACGGCACCCGCCGCCCCGCTTTGTCCATCGCCTTGGCGAGCGCGGTCAGCAGGCTGGGCCGGTCGAGCGAATGGATCACGTCGAACAGCGCGACCGCTTCTTCCGCCTTGTTCGATTGCAGCTGGCCGATGAGGTGCAGTTCGATATCGGGGTGGGCTTCGCGCAAGGCGGGCCACTTGCCTTGCGCCTCCTGCACCCGGTTTTCGCCGAACACACGTTGCCCCGCGTCAATCAGCGGCTGGATCGCAGGCGCCCCGTGGGTCTTGCTGACCGCGATCAGCGTGACATCCGCAAGCTCGCGGCGGGCGGGTTTGCACACGCGGGCGATATTGCTGCGAATGTCGGCGAGGCGGGCTGATGCACTTTCCATGGGCGCGCTCTATAACGGGCGGGTGCGCAACGCAAAGCCCCTCCCCGCCCTTTGGCTGATCTCGGATGCCCGCAATGACGCGGGGCTGGAGGCGGCGCTCGCGCAGCTGCCGCGCGGGTCGGGGCTGATCTATCGGCACTACCACCTGCCGGGGCCAGAGCGGCTGGCGCGGTTCCGGAAGCTGCGGCGGGCAGCGCGGGCGCGGGGCCATGTGGTGGTGCTGGCCGATTCGGCGCTGACCGCACGTGAATGGGGCGCAGACGGGGTCTATGGCAGCCCGCGCAGCCTTTACCCGCGCCGCCGCGGGTTGCTCCACCTCGCCACCGCACATGATCTGGCCGAACTCGGCCTTGCCGCCCGATTGGGGGCGGATGCGGTACTGCTGTCGCCGGTCTTCGCAACCCGCTCGCACCCCGGCGGCGGGACGCTGGGGCCGGTGCGCTTCCGCCTGCTGGCGCGGCAGTCACGCCTGCCGGTAATCGCGCTCGGCGGCATGAGCCCGCACAGCGCCCGCACCCTGCAATGGCCGCGCTGGGCGGCTATCGACGGCCTCGCATGATCGGCGACGCGCAGGACGATCATCTCTACTGGCAGGCCTGCCAATTCGTCATCAGCGGCGGGCGGCCTAGCATCTCCGTGCTCCAGCGCCGCTTCAAGGTCGGGTTCTATCAGGCCGACAGCTGGATTCGGCGGATGGAGGAAAACGGCATTCTCAAGGTGCCTCGGGATCGGCTCCATTGATCGGGTGCGGAATCGAAAAGGTTTGACCGGAGTCCGCCTTGGATTCATGATGTGTTCCGCTCAGGAGAACACCACATGGCCAGCCGCGCGGCCCAACCCGTCAAACCCGGTCGCCAGACTGATGCCGAATGGCGCGCTGGCCTGCGCCGCAGCTTGCGCCGCATCGCGCAAATGACCGGTGCCGGGCTGCTGCTGGGCGCAGCCGTGTTCCTCGCGCTGGCGCTGGCGAGCTACACCCAGACCGATCCCAGCCCCTCGACTGCGGCCGACCTGTCGCAGGTCGCCAACTGGATGGGCGCGGCCGGTGCCTGGGCGGCGGACCGTGTGCTGCTGATTTTCGGCCTGCCCGGCGTGCTGCTGCTGCCGCTGCTCTATGTCTCGGCGCGCAAGCTGTGGCGCGATGTCGAGAATGGCCCAGAGGAGAGGGGGGCGCCGGAAACCACCGCATGGTGGATGCCGACCGCGCTGCTGCTGATCGCCATGACTCTGATCGCGACCGTATTGGCGCTGGCCTTCCAGGGGCCGGGCGGCACGCTTCCCGCGCAGTCCGGGGGTCTCGCGGGTCTGCTAGGCGCAGGCGCGGTGCAGGCTGTGGCGGCGCGATTCGGAACGGAGGCCGAAGGCTGGGTGATCCTTGGACTGGCGCTCACCTGCCTTGCCGTCGGCGTGGCCCTGCTGACCCGCATTTTCGCGATCGACTGGCGGGTGCTGATGAGCCTGCCCGAATTTCTCGGCGGCGGATCGCTCGCCGGCCTTGCGCGGCGTCTGCTGCACGGCCGCCAGGCCAAACCAGCGCTGGCCTATGCCGATGAAGATGCCGATGACGACATGGCGCTGCCCCGTCCGCGCCGCTCTGGCAAGGGCGAAGCCGCGCCGACCCCGCTCGACACAACGCCGCGCCGCGCGCCGGAAATCTCCGACCCTTCGGCCCCGCCCAAACGTGCCCAGCCCGCCAAGACCGCGCAGCGCGACATGTTCGCGGCCTTCAATCTCCCCAGCCTCGATCTGCTGGCCGAACCGCCGGTCGACAAGGCGCCCAAGCTCGACAAGCTGGCGCTGGAACGCAACGCCCGGCTGCTCGAAAACGTGCTCGACGATTTCAACGTGAAGGGCGAAATCACCGCCGTGCGCACCGGCCCGGTGGTGACGATGTACGAGCTGGAGCCTGCCCCCGGCATCAAGGCCAGCCGCGTTGTCGGCCTTGCCGAAGACATCGCCCGCAACATGAGCGCGATATCCGCGCGCGTCTCGCCCATTCCGGGGCGCACCGTAATGGGCATCGAACTGCCGAATCAGGATCGCCAGGTGGTGATGCTGAAGGAACTCGCCGCCTGCGCTGATTTTGCCGATGCCAAGGGCAGCCTGCCGATCATTCTGGGCAAGGATATCGCGGGCGAACCGATCATCGCCGATCTTGCTGCCATGCCGCACTTGCTGGTCGCCGGGACGACCGGTTCGGGCAAGTCGGTCGGCCTCAACGTCATCCTGCTGTCGCTGCTGTATCGCTTCACACCGACCGAACTGCGCCTGATCCTGATCGACCCCAAGGTGCTCGAACTCAAGACCTACGACGATATCCCCCACCTGCTCTCCCCCGTGGTGACGGAACCGGCCAAGTCGGTGCGCGCGCTGAAGTGGGCAGTCGAGGAGATGGAGCGCCGCTACCGGATGATGAGCGCGATTTCCTCGCGCAACATCCATTCCTTCAACGAAAAGGTCAGCGCCGCGATTGCCAAAGGCAAGCCATTGGGCCGCCGGGTGCAGACCGGGTTCGATCCCGAAACCGGCGAGCAGTTGTTCGAGGAAGAACAGCTCGATTACCAGCCGCTGCCGCAGATCGTGCTGATCGTTGACGAGCTCGCTGACCTGATGGTGACCATCGGCAAGGAAATCGAAGTCCTGATCCAGCGCCTTTCGCAGAAGTCGCGCGCTGCGGGCATCCACCTCATCATGGCAACGCAGCGCCCCTCGGTCGATGTCATCACCGGCGTGATCAAGGCCAACCTGCCGACCCGCATCAGCTTCAAGGTGACCAGCCGGATCGACAGCCGCACGATCCTTGGCGAACAGGGTGCCGAACAATTGCTGGGCAAGGGCGACATGCTCTACAAGCCCAACACCGGCGCGATGGTGCGCGTCCACGGGCCGTTCGTCAGCGATGAGGAAGTCGAAGCCGTCGCTGATTTCTGGCGCAGTCAGGGCTCGCCCGAATATGTCGATGCCGTCACCGAAGAGCCCGAAGACAGCTTCGGCTTCGGTTTCGATGACGACATGACCGCGTCCGACAATCCGGAAGAGCGCAAGTACCGTCAGGCGTGCCAGATCGTGTTCGAGAACCAGAAGGCGTCCGGCAGCTGGCTCCAGCGCCAGATGGGCGTGGGCTACAACACCGCCGCCAAGTGGATCGAGCGGATGGAGGAAGACGGCTTCGTCGGCCCCGCCAACCATGTCGGTCGCCGCGAGATCTACCGCGACAAGGACGGCAACCCTCTGTAATTGCGTCCCGAGACGGGTGCAGAATTGCAACGTCCCTGAATTGTAAATCAAACGTCATGCGCGCTTCACGCAGCCGTCGCTGCGCCGTCACCAAGCGGTGCCACGGGCTGGGCCTCTCTCAGGCAACAGGGAAGCCAGAACATGAACCGCACCCGTTTCACGCGCGTCTCGCTGATCGCGCTCGCTACCACGCTTTCAGGCACGCTCGCCGCCGTCCCGCAGGCCGCCATGGCGCAGGACACCGACACCGCCGATCAGGACAATCAGCGCGGCGGTAACGAAATCATCGTCACCACCCAGAAAATCGAGCAGCGCGCCGTCGACGTGCCGATCACCATTTCCGCCACCAGTGGTGAACGTATCCGCGAACTGGGCGTAACCGACCTCGACGAACTGTCGAGCTACGTCCCCGGCCTGCTCATTCAGGAACAGAGCGCCAACAATCCCGGCATTGTTATCCGCGGCATCACCTCGGACTCCGGCTCGGCGCAGCAAGGCCCGCGTGTGACGCTCTATTACAACGGGGTCGACATCTCGCGTTCGCGCGGCAGCTATCAGGCGATCTACGATCTGGAGCGCGTCGAAGTGGTCAAGGGGCCGCAGGCGACCTTGTTCGGCACCGCCAGCGCGGTGGGCGCGATCAGCCTCGTTTCGGCCAAGCCGCGTGAGGGTTTCTCGGGCGAAGCGCGCGCCGGTTACGGCAATTTCAACCAAACCCTGCTGGGCGGGTTCCTCAACGCCGGATCGGACGTGATTGCCGGACGCATTGCCTTCGAATGGCGTACGCGTGACGGCTATGTCGAAAACCTCTCGCCCAATCAGGAGGAAGACCTCTACGCGCAAGACCAGCTCGGGGTGCGCGCATCGCTGCGCTACACGCCGACCGCCGACATTACCGTTGATCTGACCGGCACCTATGACCAGCAGCGCAATGGCGGCACGCCCTTCGTCTCGGGCCGTTTCCCGGCCTTCACCGGCGCGCCGGGCGGGGCGGCCAACGCCTTCCGCAACGCCAATCTTGGCGGCAATCCGGCTGGCGCAGCGGCGCTGGGCGATGACCAGCTTGGCCTCAACCGCGAGGTCTATGACCTCAACCTCACCGCCGAATGGAGCTTCGCCGACGACTGGACCTTCACAACGGTCAACGGTTACCGCGAATTCGACAGCGCCGAGGTGTTCGACGCCGACGGCTCGGCCGCGCCCTTCCTCGAATTCGCCGAGATCGCCGACGGCTGGCAGATCAGCCACGAAGGCCGCTTCAGCTATGCAGGCGACACACTGCGCGCCAGCGCAGGCTGGAACATCTTCATCGAGGATGGCCGCCAGAACGTGCCCTTCGCCACCGAGGAAGGCACCTTCCTCCAGTGCCTCAGCTCGCTGTTCGGCGCGCCGCTGATCCCCGGCATTCCCTGCGTCGCGCCCGATGGCTCGGTCCCGGCGAGCGGCGTGACCGCGCTTGTGACGCAAGGCGCGGCCACCGCGATCCCCTACACCTCGGTGTTCGAGAACCAGGGCCGTAACGAAGCCTATTCGGTATTCGCCGATGTGACGTGGATCCCCATCGAGGCACTGGAACTGACCGCAGGCATCCGCTTCCTCAACGAATCGCGTCGCTCGGGCTTTTTCGCCAACGTGCCGAACAGCACGATCAGCCGCGCCGCGCTGATCCCCGGCCAGATCGACACCGGCGGGCGGACCTTCACCGCACAGAAAAGCTTCGATGCGTGGCTGCCGCGCTTCAACGCGCTTTACCGCGTGACCGACGAACTGAACGTGTTCGCCACCGTGTCCAAGGGCCGCCGCTCGCCGGTGGTGCAAGTCGCGGCAGCACGCAGCGCCGGGCAGGTTGTCCCCAACGTCCAGACCATCGCGGAAGAAACCGTGTGGAACTACGAAGGCGGGATCAAGCTGGCAGCGGGCCGCGTGTCGGGCTCGCTCGGGGTCTATTATCAGGTCTATAACGACTTCCAGGTCAGCGTCGCGCAGCTCGATGCGCAGGGCAATCCCACCGGCGCCTTCGTCACCGCGAGCGCGGGCAGTGCCAGCAATCTCGGGGTCGAGGCGGAGTTGGCGGTGGATGTGACCGACTGGCTCAATGTGTTCGGCAATGTCGGCTATATCGACGGCGGGATCGACGAAGACGGGGCATTCTCGCCCGCCTTTTCGGGTGCGCGTTTCCGCTTGCAGCCGGAATTCCAGGCCGCCGCGGGCTTCACCGTCGACTATGAATTCGGCAACGGGATGCGCTTGTTTGCCACGCCGAGCGTGACGCATCGCAGCCGCATCTTCTTCGAGGTGCCCAACAACCCGCTGATTTCGCAGGAAGCGGTAACGCTGGCGAATGCCCGCTTCGGGCTCAGCTTCGCCGAGGAGCGTTACGAAATCGCAGCCTTCATCCGCAACGCTTTCGATGAAGACTACCTGCTCGACGCGGGCAACACCGGCGGTGCCTTCGGTATTCCGACCTTCATCCCGGCCGAGCCGCGCTTCTACGGCGTGGAAGTGACCGCGCGGTTCTGAGCGGGCGCCTTACTTTGACATAATCGGGGGCGGGGGGCGCTGGTCCTCCGCCTCTTGCGCATCGCGCTCGGCGATTTCGGTGTTGGTGAGTGGGCGGAAGCGGATGCTGACGGGCGTGAAGCTGCCATCCTCGCGCTGGCGGATGGTGACGATCCCAGCCTGGTCGCGGTTCCGAAGCTGTTCCTGAAGCTGCGCCGCGCGCTCCTGTCCGACATACAGGCGGCCGCGGAACAGCCCATCGCCGCTATAGACCCCTCCCGGATTCTTGCGCAACGGATGGGCGCAGGGCTCGCTGTCCGTTTGCAGCCACCGCACCTTGGCAATCGTGGGCGCCACGCCTTCAAGGCACAGTGCCTCGTAGTAGATGTCGCCGAGGTTCTCGCCGCCCGGCCAGGCATATTCGAACTCGACATAGTGCCCGCGCAGGTAATCGCGCGGGTCGTAGCCCATGATCGGCACCTCCCATTCGGTGCCGGAGTGGTAGGTGCGGTCGCTCTCCACCCACAGCGCCCCAAGGCCGAGGAGCGGCAAAACAGCGGCGGCGAGACGGCCAAAGAAGCGGGAGCCGCGCATCATGCTTCCGGCTCCTCACGCGGGGCAAAGCGCTTGGACACCCGCACCGCGCCCCACGCCACACCGAGGATCATCAGACCGGACAGGATCAGCCCGAAGCCGCTCGTCAGCAAATCGCCCGCCAATTCGAAGCTGAGGATGATGAGCCGCAGCGCGATCACGCCAACGGCCAGCTGAAACACGCCCCGCCACTGCGCCACCAGCGCGGCGGCAGCGATGTTCGCCCACATGGCGAAAAACAGCAGCGCGGCAGGCACGGTGAGATCGTCGACCACCTGACACAAGGCCACAGCCAACCCCGCCCCGGCGATGATCGCGCCTGCCATCCGCCCAGAGGTGCCGGGCCGCGCGAGGACGACGCCGACCCCGGCCAGTCCAGCCACCAAACCGCTCGTCAGCAGCCGCACCATTTCGTTCGAAAGACCGTGCTGGCCGAACTCGCCAAGGCTCGCCAAAGCGCAGGCGAACGAGGCCCCGGCCACGGCATAGGCCAGCGCCAGTTGCTCCAGCCGCCGCCAGAAATCGGGACGGGGGCTGCGGGCCCGCAGCCATGCTGCCAACGGCGCAAAGGCGAGCGGCGCCGTGGTGACGAGGGCGAGCCAGACGCTCCGCCCCGCATCAGGCGCAGCGCCATAGCGGCTGTTGGCATCGGCATATTCCCAAGCTGTCCAAACTGCCCCGCCCAGCACCGCCAGCGCGGCAGGCCAACTGCGGCCCATCAGCAGCAAGAGCGGCGCGAACAGGGCCAGCCACACCGCCAGCGGCTGCCACAGCGGCGAGGCGGTTTGATAGACCTGCCCCAGATGCCCGAAGAAGGTGAGGCCCAACGCGGCGGTGATGAACACCAGCGCCTCGACCGCCCAAGGGGATTGGACCGCCAGCCGCTCCTCGCGCGCGCACAGCAGACCCAGCAGCCCGGCGATCAGCGCCAGATGCACCGACAGGCGCACAAGCCCGGGAATATCCTCCCAGTTTGCCGCCACCACCGAGACGAACCCGAGCCCGATCGCCAGTGCCCCGATGCCATAGATCGCCCACAGCACCAGCGGCCGGGCATGCTCGGCCTCATAGGCCAGCAGCCGGTCACGCGTTGCAGCGTCGATCAGGCCGGCGTCATGCCACAGGGCGATCTTGCGCGCGCTCATGGCCGCAGACTAGCCGCTTGCCATGAGCGCCGCAATCGGCCCCGCGCGTCACTTCTTGGCGGCGAGTTCTTCCTTGGTCAGCACGGTCATGCTCTGCACCTTGGCGGCATTGGCTTCGGCCGTATCGGCCGGCATGGCCACCATGCCGATCTTGGCGAGCGGACCGTCCTTGGCCCAGCTCTTGACCCATTCCTTCATGAAGTCCTCAAGCCCGGGAATGGCGCGCATGTGGGCTTTCTTGACATAGACATACATGGCGCGGGCGCCGGGATAGGCGAAGCTGGCGATGTTTTCATAGGTCGGCTGCACGCCGTTCATCGGCAGGCCCTGCACGCGGTCGATGTTCTCTTCCATGTAGGAATAGCCGAAGATGCCCACGGCGCGCGGATTGCCGACGATCTTCTGGACGATCAGATTGTCCTGCTCGCCCTGATCGACATAGGCGCCATCATCGCGGATTTCGGTGCAGATCTGCTTGTACTGCTCCTCGTCGCTGTCCTTCAGCGCCTTCATGGCCGGATCGGTCTTGCACCCGACTTCAAGCACCAGCTCCTTCAGCGCGTCGCGCGTGCCGGAGGTGCTGGGCGGGCCATAGACGAGGATCGGGTCGGCCGGCAGCGCAGGATCGACATCCTTCCAGGTCTTGGCCGTCTGCGCCTTGCCATAGGGGCGGGCCGCGAGCGCTTCGTAAATCGTCTTGGGCGACAGGTTCAGCATGATCCCGCCCTGCTTGGAGGCAAAGGCGATCCCGTCCAGACCAACCTGCAGTTCGATCACCTCGTCGACCTTGTTCGACGCGCAGGTTTCAAACTCCGAAACCTTCATCCGGCGCGAGGCATTGACCATGTCGGGCGTGTTGGGGCCAAGGCCGGAGCAGAACAGCTGGATGCCGTTACCCGTACCGGTCGATTCGATCAGCGGCGAACGCATATCGGGGTGCGACCGCGAGAAGTTCTCGGCCACCAGCTTGGCAAAGGGATAAACCGTCGACGAACCAACGGCATGGACCGATTGTGCGGCCGATGATCCATCATCGCAACCGGAAAGCATCGGGGCAGCCAAAGCCAGAGCGGCGGCGAATTTGAACAGGGGCGTGGTGCGTTGTGTCATAAGTGTTCCCGTCGGGGCGGATTGCCAGACCCCATCAATTGCCGCGCTAGGAGCCTTTCATGACAAGCTTATGACGGCCGGTCGCAGGCGAGCCGGCCAGAAGCCCGGCAAACAAACCTATGATAAATAATCAAATTACCTCCAAAACGGAGTATTTTCGCTTAACAGCATCGTAAGAGCTTGCGTGCTATCTGGCGGCGCATGGCATTTTTGCGCCTCCTCATCCGTTTCGTCATGGTCGCAGCGCTGATCGCGCTGATGGCCGCGCGTCCGGCTGCGGCGGAGCATGGCAAGGACATTTCGCACGGGGCGACGTGTCATGCGGCATCGGGCGCAGACCGCAGCGTTGCGGCCATGGCCAGCGCCGGAGAATTGCCCGGCGATTGGCAATGCGGCGCCAGAAACTGGCGTGCCGACCAGCCGGTCGCATGGCTGCGGTTCGATGCGGCCAGCTGGCAAGGGGAAGTCCCGCCGCGCTATTTCTACAGCCGCACCGCCCGGCATGAACGCATTACCCTGACCGCTGTGGATGCCGGCGGCGACCGGCGCAGCCTCAGCTATGTCGAAGCCGATGGCGAACCCTTTGCCGCTGGCCCGGTGTTCCGCTTGGAATTGCCCGACATCACGCCCGACACCCGCATGGTGATCGCCCGGATCGAACGTCCCCACTCCATCCCGCTGCTCACCGAGGCACGGCTGGCCCGCCACCCCGAAGATTCGGCGCACACCCAGCTGGAAATGATGCTGCTGGCGTTGGTGCTGGGGATGCTGGTTCTGCCGCTGTTGTTCGACATCACCTTCTACCTCGTGCTGCGCGAACGCTTTGTGCTGTTCCATGCGCTGATGGTGACGGCGATGATGGGGTATGTGCTGTTTTCGGGGGGGCTAATTTCCGCTGTCCTCACTCTGCCGGTGGCTATGCTGGCGGTGCTGGGGCCGCTGTCATGGGCGATCGGCTGCGGCGCGGCGTTGCTGTTCCTCGGCGCGTTTCTGGAACATGGTGCGCTTGCAAAGTGGGTGCGGCGGCTTGCGTTCTGGACCGGCTGCTGGACGATTGCCGTGCCGGGCTTCTTGTCGTTCCAGTACCACGCGACCCAGTCGTTTGACGATCTCGCCTACTTCCTCGCCATCACGCCGACAGCGGCGATTGTCAGCTTCGTCATCATCCATGCGATCCTGCGCGGCAGCCGTTCGGCCCGCTTCGTGGCGGTTGCCTGGGCGCCGTTGATCGTCACCTCGCTCGAACGCATGGCGCGCGGGCTCGGGTTGATTGCCGGTCCGTCGAGCCTGGATCTGATGATGTTCATTGCCACCGGGATCGAGGTGGTGGTGATCAGCCTCGCCATTGCCGACCGCTTCCTTGCCCTGCGGCGCGAGCGCGATGCCGCGCTGACCGAGGCGAAGATGCTGGAACAGATCTCGACCCGCGATTCGCTTACCGGCCTGATGAACCGCCGCGCGATCGAGGCGCGCTTCGACGAGCTGATGGCCCAGGGCTTCGATACATTCGCGCTGGTCGATCTCGACCGCTTCAAGGCGATCAACGATCTGCACGGCCACCAGGTCGGCGATGCGGCGCTGGTCGCCTGCGCCAGCGCGATCCGCGCCACTGGCGACCGGGATGCGGTGGCGGTGCGGTTGGGCGGCGAGGAATTCGTTGTCCTGCTGCGCGGCCCCCGCTCGCTCGAACGGGCCGAGGCGCTGCGACAGGCGATCCCGATGCGGATTGCCAAGGAAGTGCCGGGGCTGGACCTGCCGGTGACCGCCAGCATGGGCGTGGTGGTGATGTCCGAGGCCAGCCGCCACAAGATGGCCTTTGCCGAATTCTACGCCCGCGCCGATGCGCTGATGTACGATGCCAAGGCGTCAGGCCGGAACCGCTTGGCCTATGAACGCCTGACCGTGTTCACCAGCGCCCCGCCGGAACGCGATCACGAACACGCGGCTTAGGTTTCGCCGAAAGGCGCCAGCACCTCGGGCCGCACCCGTGCCAGCCGTCCGGTGGCGCGATCCAGCATCGCCCAGGTGGTCGCCGCGCTGACAAGGCGCTTGCCCGATGCGTCGGCAAATTCCACCCGGCGCAGCGACTTCGCGCCCGCCGCCGGGCCTTCGATCCATGTCGTTGCGGTCACGCTTTCGCCTTCGGACACGTTGCCGCGGTAATCGATCTCGTGCCGCACCACGACCCAGAAGAACGCCGCACGATCTTCTGGCCGCGCCACCGCGTCCCAATGCGCGGTCGCCATGTCCTGTATCCACTGCACCCAGACAGTGTTGTTGACGTGGCCAAGTTCGTCGATGTGCTCAGGGGCGGCCAGAAAGGTGCGGGTGAAGGTGTTGGGCATGGTAGCCGGTTACCCCCGCCCGCCCGCGCGGGCAAGGATCGCAAGGGCTTGTTAGCGCAAGCCTGCTAGGATGCCGGCCATGAGCGACGACCCGCCCGAAAAGCCCGACCGCGGTTTCCGCCCGCGGGTGAACTATACCCAGCCGGAAGGCAGCCGGGGCAAGAGCCTCGTTGTCACGCCCGAGGGGATTTTCTCCTACGAGGCGGGACAGATGACAACGCTCGCCGATGCGGTGGACTTCTTCTGGGCGACTGTCGCGCGTGACCCGCGTGAGTGGAACGCGGGACTTCAGGGTTACGACTGGCTGCTCGCCCACGCCGCCGAGGCGACCCGCGAGGATGTGCGCCGCACGCTGGGCTGGCTCGAAGGCGCAATCGCGCTGCGCGACCGCGCCGCGGCCGTGGCGGCCTGCCGCTATCTGGCGGGGATGCCCTCACTGCTGCTGGCGCACGATTACGGACGGCTGACGGGCATCTTCAACAGCCGCAAGGTCGGCATGGTGTGGCAGCTGACGCCCGATCTCGACAAGACGCCGCTGCCCAGCGGGCCGATCCCGAAATTCGGGCAGGAGGCAGGCTTCGGCCTGATCCGCGCGGTGCCGGAACTTTACCTGAAGCTCGCGCTGTTCGGCCCCGAAATGGAGAGCATCGTGATCCAGCTGGTGGAGGAAGCGATCAGTTACAACGTCTCGCTTCCTCCCGATCTGATCAATCTTGCGGGGCCATCCCCATCTGCCACAGGATGAAGGCGAATTCCTCCGCCGTTTCCTTCAGACTGTTCCAACGGCCCGACTGCCCGCCGTGGCCTGCGCCCATGTTGGTCTTCATCAGCAGCAGGTTATCGTCGGTCTTCAGTTCGCGCAGCTTGGCGACCCACTTGGCCGGCTCCCAATATGTCACGCGCGGATCGTTCAGCCCGGCGGTCACCAGCATCGGCGGGTATTCCTGCGCGGTCACCTGATCATAGGGCGAATAGGACAAGAGGTACGCGAAGGACGCCTTCGAGGTGATCGGGTTGCCCCATTCCTGCCATTCGCCCGGGGTCAGGGGCAGGTCCTTGTTGAGCATGGTGTTCAGCACATCGACAAACGGCACGTGGGCAACAATCGCGCCGTACTGCTTGGGGTCCTGATTGATGATCGCTCCCATCAACTCGCCGCCGGCCGAACCGCCGCTGGCGGTGACCATGCCCTCGGCGGTGTAGCCCTTGGCGATCAGGCCCCGGCCCGCATCGACGAAATCGTTGAAGGTGTTGGTGCGTTCAAACATCTTGCCCTGCAAATACCAACGCCGCCCGAGATCGTCGCCGCCGCGGATATGGGCGATGGCATAGGCGAAGCCGCGGTCGACGAGGCTGAGGCGCGAGGTCGAAAAGCCCGGCGGAATGGCATAGCCATAGGCGCCATAGGCATAGAGGTGCAGCGGCCCCGGCCCTTCGATCCCGGCCTTGGCGAGGATTTCGGCGCGGTCCTTGCGCATCACGATGCTGACCGGCACCATCGTCCCGTCACGCGCCTGAATGCTCACCCGTTCGGTGGTGTAGAGGCTGGCGTCATAGCCGCTGGGGATTTCCTGCGTCTTCAGCGTCTCCAGCTTGGCCGTCTTGACATCGTAGTCATAGACCGTGCTCGGCGTGACCATGCTCTGGTAGGACAGCCGCAGCTTGGCCATGTCATATTCGGGGTTGTTCGAAAGGCCCGCCGTGTAGCTCGCTTCGGGGAAAGCGATCGGGGTGATCTTGGCTGCATCGCCATATTGGCGCAGCTGGATCTGATCGAGGCCGTTCATCCGCCCTTCGGTGACGTAGAAATCCTTGAACAGATCGAAGCCGGTCAGATAGAAATCATCCGATCCGGCGATCACCGTCTGCCAGTCGCCCGGCGTTTCCAGCTTCGCCTTGGCGAGGCGGAAGTTGATGTGGTTGTCATTGGTCCACACCCACAACTCACCGTCACGGACATCGACCGAATATTCGACGCCCTTCTGGCGGGCCTTGACCAGAATCGGCTCGGCGGTCGGATTGGCAACGGGAACAAGGCGGACTTCGCTCGTCTCGTTGTCACCGGTGGCGATGATCAGCCAGTCTTCCTGCGCCGTCAGTCCGGTGCCGACGCCGAAGGACTGGTCGGCCTCCTTGTAAAGCGTCACGTCCTGTTCGGTCGGCGTGCCGATCACGTGCAGCTTGGCTTCCAGCGTGCGCCATTCCTCGGTCGAGGGGCCGTAAACCAGCGCGGTATCATTCGCGACCCAGATGAGATCGCTGCGCAGGTTGGTGATGACATCGGGCAGCAGTTCGCCGGTCTGCAAATCCTTGATACGCGCGGTGTAACGCTCCGACCCGTCGGTGTCGGTCGAAAAAGCGAGATAGCGCCCGCTCTGGCTTACCGACGCCGCGCCGAGGCTGAAATATTCCCTGCCTTCCGCGAGCTGGTTTTCGTCGATGATCACCTGCGCCTCGCCGCCAGCAACAGGCTTGCGGTAGTGCTTGCGATACTGCGCGCCTTCCTCGAATTCCGACCAGTAGATGTAATCGCCATCCTTCTGCGGAACGGTGCTGTCGTCTTCCTTGATCCGGGCGCGCATTTCCGTGAACAGCGCCTCGGTGAAGGGTGCCTGGGCTGCCATCTTGGCTTCGAAATAGGCGTTTTCAGCCTTCACATGGTTCAGCACATCCTCGTCATCCACCACCGGGTACGACTTGTCATACAGCCAGTCATAGGGGTCTTCGATGGTGATCCCGTGATGCGTGTAGGTATGCGGGCGCTTTGCGGCGACGGGGGGCTTGATGTCGGTGGCAGCGGCAGATGACGTGGTCACGCGGGACTGTTCCTCTCGGGTGGTGGTGTTCGCGGCGGCAGGCACAAAAGTGGTGGCCGCAAGTGCGGTGGCAAGAGCAAGGCGGCTGATCGGGCGGGTCATGGTCGGTCGTCCCTTATGGCAGGCGGCCAGCGCGCATCCGGGTGGAAAGGCGCGGGTTTTGGGCCTATGTTGGCGGTTCTAGTGATACATTCCTGCGCGGCAAGTGCCCCGCGCCGAAACCCGAGGATCGACGAAATGCTGATGCAGACCCATGAAGCCCGCCTTGCCGCATTGCGCGAGGAATTGAAGCGGCGCGGCGTGAACGGCTTCATCGTCCCGATCAGCGATGAACACATGAGCGAATATGTCGGCGAATATGCCCAGCGTCTGGGCTGGCTGACCGGCTTCGGCGGCTCGGCAGGGTTTGCGGCGGTGACGCTCGATCACGCGGCGATCTTCGTCGACGGACGCTACACCGTGCAGGTGCGCGAGCAGGTTGACGGCAAGCTGTTCGATTACAAGAGCGTGCCGGCCGAAAGCCTTGGCCAATGGCTGGCCGACGTGTGCGAGGACGGGGCCAAGGTCGCCTATGATCCCTGGCTCCATACCTGGGCCTGGGTGGAGGCGCTGGAAAAGCAGGTGAACCCCAAGGGCATCACCCTTGTCCCGGCTGACAGCAACCCGATCGATGCGGTGTGGGCTGATCGCCCCGCGCCGTCCGCCGCGCAGGCGACCGTGCATGACGAGGCCTTGGCCGGGCGCTCCTCGGCGGACAAGCGCGCCGCTGTTGCCGACTGGCTGGCGCGCGAAGACCACGATGCGGTGGTGATCCCGGCGCTCGATTCGGTCGCATGGCTGCTCAACATCCGCGGGGCCGATGTGGCGCATACCCCTGTCGCGCTGTCCTATGTCATCGCCCGCAAGGACGGCAGCGCCGAGCTGTTCATCGCGCCCGAAAAGGTGACTCCTGAACTCACCCGCCACCTCGGCAATGCGGTCACGATCCGCGACCGGGCGGCATTTGAAGGGGCATTGAGCGAATATGCGGGGCAGAGCGTCGCGCTCGATCCCGATTTCGCGGTGGTCGGTATCGCGCAGGCCTTGCGCGCCGGCGGCGCAAAGTTCGCCTTCAAGCAGGACCCGACGATCCTTGCCAAGGCGATCAAGAACCCGGCCGAACAGGCAGGCCAGCGCGACGCGCAGGCGCGGGACGGGGCGGCGATTTCGCGCTTCCTGCGCTGGCTGGAGATCGAGGCTCCCAAGGGCGGCGTGGATGAATTGTCGGCGGCTGCAAAGCTGCAAGCCTTCCGCGAGGAAGATCCCGGCCTCAGCGACTTGAGCTTCGACACCATCTCTGCCGCCGCAGGCCACGCCGCGCTGCCGCATTACAAGGTGGACGAGGACAGCAATATCCCGATCCCGACATCCTCGATCTATCTGGTCGATTCGGGCGGGCAATATCCGGGTGGCACCACCGACATCACCCGCACGGTCTGGGTCGGCCCCGGCGAGCCGACGCAGGAGATGCGCGACCGCAACACGCGGGTTCTGAAGGGCCACATCCAGCTGGCCCGCGCAGTGTTTCCGCAGGGGACCAGCGGCGGGCAGCTCGATGTGCTGGCGCGGCAATACCTTTGGGAAGGCGGCGTCGATTACGCCCATGGCACCGGACACGGGGTGGGCAGCGTGCTCGCCGTGCATGAAGGCCCGCAGCGCATCGCCAAGCCGGGCGGCGGGCAGGCCGGAACCGGGCAGGAACTGTTCGCGGGCATGATCCTCTCGAACGAGCCGGGCTATTACAAGCAGGGCGCCTTCGGCATCCGGATCGAAAATCTGGTGCTGGTGGAAGAACGGCGGATCGACGGCATGGAGGGCCGCTGGCTCGGCTTCGAAACGCTGACCTTCGCGCCGCTGGATCGGCGGTTGATCGAAAAGGCGCTGCTGACGGCGGAGGAAATCGCGTGGGTCGATAGCTATCATGCGCGGGTGCGCGAAGTGCTCTCGCCGCGTCTGACAGGCGATGATCTGGCATGGATGGAGCGCGAGACAGCGCCGCTTTGACGCCGGCCTAGCCCCTTGACGACAGGCCGCTTTTCCTGAATTTCTGGCGGTCTGGGTGGCAATGGGGGGCGGAAAATGCGGATTTTACGGGTGATGGCTGCGGCGGCGATGGCTGTGTCGCTGGCCGGTTGCAACAGCATGTTCGGCAACCCCACCAGCATCGCGCGGCTCGACGTGCAGCAGCGCCAGAACGCCGCCACATCGGCAACGGTCATCCTGTCGGCAGGGGTGCGCGAGACCTGTTTTTCCAGCTATCCGGTGATGGTCGATCTGGTCAGCGCAGGAACCGGCAAACCGCTGTTCCACTTCACGGCCAACAATGAATTCATCAAGCCGCAGCTTGATGAGAACCACGGCTTCATTCACGCCGCCAATGTCCCGCCGGGCCAATATTACCTGACGCTCGACGTCTGGGCCAAGCAGACGACTTCGGCGCCGGTTGCGGATCTGACGCTTGCTCCGGGCGATCTGGTGTATCTCGGCGAATTCTTCATCGACAGCAGCTGCGCCGGTTTTGGTGCCATGGACACGGTTCTGATCCGCGACCGCGCTGCCCGGGATCTGGCCAAGGCGGCAGAACTCAACCCGGCCATCAACCCCGCCGATGTCGAAATCAGAGTCCTCAGCTTCGACCGGCAGCGGGGAACGCCCGATAGGCCCTGACTTGGCGATCGGGCTTGTTGGCTAACTGATGTTCCTGTAATGTTCCCACATCGGCGAGTCGCATCGGGCGGCGCGCATTCGGGGAGGATTCGGGATGATCGGTTACGTTACCCTTGGCACCAATGATCTGCCGCGCGCGGCGGCTTTCTATGACGCGCTGGCTGCGCATTTCGGCGTCGGGCGGATGATGGAGTTCGAAACCTTCATCGCCTGGGGCGATTTCGGCGCGCCGGGCGCGGGGCTTGCGGCGACGGTGCCGTTTGATGGCCAGCCCGCCACGGTCGGCAACGGCGTGATGGTTGCGCTCGAAGTGAAATCGCCGGACGATGTTCATGCGCTTTATGATATCGCCATGGCCCACGGCGGCAGCGACGAAGGCGCTCCCGGCCCGCGCGGCGATGACGGCTTTTATGCGGGCTATTTCCGCGATCCGGACGGGAACAAGCTCAACGCTTTCTGCATGGTGCCCAAGGCATAAGGCCCGCCCGCTGCAGGCCCCGCGTGATGCGGGGCCGTTGCAGGGTCGTTGCGCAGGCGTTGCGCAGTCATTGACGGGTCGCCGACTGTTTCACGTGGAACATTCGGCACCCGTTCACCGCATCAAGCCACCCAGCAGGTTGCGCACAAACCGCCCGACAATCGGCCCGGCCAGATCGGTCGCGATCGAGCCGACCGCTGACGTGACGCCCGAGGCGACCGGATTGGCGCGGCTTTTCTTGCCGGTAATCTTGGCCGCTGCCACTGCCGCCGCTCCGCCAAGCGCGACTTGCGCGCCGCGGCTGACCGCCTTGCCCCACAGGCTCGGGCTCTTGCGCGCCTGACCGCGCACCGCCTCTTCGCCTTCGGCCTCGACCTGCTCGGCGGTGGCTGCGGCGTCGGCGGCTTTGGCAGCGAGCACTTCGGCGGCGCTTTCGCGGTCAACGCGGGTGTCATACTTGCCTTCGAGCGGGCTGATCGACTGAATGATCGCGCGTTCTTTCGGCGTCACCGGACCAAGGCGCGAGCGCGGTGGTTTGATCAGGGTGCGTTCGACAATGGTGGGCGCGCCGTCCTCGTCCAGAGTCGAAACCAGCGCCTCGCCGACTTTCAGTTCGGTGATCGCGGTTTCCACATCCAGCTTGGGGTTGATGCGGAACGTCTCCGCCGCCGCCTTGATCGCCCGCTGGTCACGCGGGGTGAAGGCGCGCAGGGCGTGCTGCACCCGGTTGCCGAGCTGGCCCGCGACTTCCTCGGGAATATCAATGGGGTTCTGGGTGACGAAGAACACACCCACACCCTTCGACCGGATCAGGCGGACCACCTGCTCGATGGTGTCCTGAAGCGCCTTGGGGGCATCGTCGAACAGCAGGTGCGCTTCGTCAAAGAAGAACACCAGCTTGGGTTTTTCCGGATCGCCGACTTCGGGAAGGCTCTCGAACAATTCGGCCAGCAGCCACAGCAGGAAGGTGGCGTAAAGCTTGGGGCTGCGCATCAGCTTGTCGGCAGCGAGCACGTTGACGTAGCCCCGACCCTGTTCGTCCACCTTCAGGAAAT
>Ga0209812_10000728_pt1 | contig 27516 bp, 25 predicted proteins | sample JI71714BDNA_FD_187502 | JGI IMG/M metagenome (GOLD analysis project Ga0209812, IMG submission 187502) | Wastewater effluent complex algal communities from Wisconsin, to seasonally profile nutrient transformation and Carbon sequestration -... | ecosystem: Engineered > WWTP > Effluent > Algae...
GCGGGCAAATGTTGTTTTAATTGAGGGATAGCACCCGCCAACATCGCCATGGTCATCGGACAAATATCAGGGCATGACGTATAACCAACAAATACCAAGGTCCAATGCCCTTGAAGTTGTTGTGGCGTCATGATGTCACCAGTACTGCTTTGCAGTGAGAAAGGACTCAATGAACGTGCTTTGGGATAAATCTCAGCATATGGTGACAATGGCGGATGCATCACTTGATATGCACGATAGGCGAGCCCCAACAAAGCAGCTGCACTCAGTGCGATCAGCAACCACAGCCATACGCGAAAGCGACGTAATCCCACGCGAGTTCGAACTAGCGGCGGCTTTGAAGGTTCCAACATACTTTACCCATCATCATCAAGAATCAACCACGCATATGGTGAGCGGATCCATCATTTCGTTCAAGCACAATCACCTGTGATAAAGCGCTTTTGGGTATAGCCAGGTATCCACAGATTATTCAGCATCACGCATGAACGTCGGAGGTGTAGCGCCAAACGACGTTCTGAGGTAGTTACCATGTCTGGTTTCGAATCACGCCGACTGCCAAACCTTCGATACTAAACGCTTGCTGCGTGAGATCGATTTTGATCACATCAAACTCTTGGTTTTCCGGGTGCAAATAGACAAACTGCCCATCGCGCCGAAAACGTTTTACTGTTACATCTTCATCGACCCGCGCCACCACAATTTCCCCTTGTCGCGCTTCGGTGGTTTTATGCACAGCCAATAAATCGCCATCCAGAATACCGATATCTTTCATGCTCATCCCTTGAACTTTAAGCAAAAAATCGGCTCGTGGATGGAACAAATTGGCATCAACCTGATAATGCTGTTCGATATGCTGCGTTGCTAAAATAGGTTGTCCCGCCGCAACTTTCCCCACCAATGGTAAACCACTCTCTTCGATATCATTCGCAGCAGGTTCTTCATCAAGCAACCGAATACCACGCGATGTGCCCGGCATCATTTCGATAAAGCCTTTTTTGGCTAAGGCTTTTAAATGCTCTTCAGCGGCATTGGCAGACTTAAACCCAAGTAAACGCGCGATTTCTGCCCGCGTGGGCGGCATCCCCGTTTGCGTTTGGTAATCACGGATTAATTGTAAAATTTCGGCCTGACGACTTGTTAATGGGCGCATAGTGCTGAATGTCCATACAGTGAATACTGGCAGTATATACAGTACATTCGCCAGTGCCAAGTCGGATCAGTAAGAAAATGCTTGCAAAAGTCCTAATTTGCCTGCAAGGCGATCCGTGGTATCTTATATGGATTTTCTCTGATGCAGGTTATCTATGTTTTCGCGATTAACGTTGTTCGCCAACTTGCTGCGCTGGCCATTTCGGCTGCTGGTGAAGTCTAAAATTGTGCAAGAGCCCAGCGTCAAGGCGCTCGCTGACGCACCACAGCCCATATTTTATATTACTCGATTGGCAGCGAGTTCTGACCTCGCCGCGTTACGCCATGTGTGTATTCAACAAGGTCTACCCGATCCCACGGGCTGGGTGCAAATAGGTCATGAACGACTGCCTCGCACGCTATTTCTCGATAGCCCGCAGCCGATGTGGGGCCAGCGTCGAGCGACCGAAGCACTCAAACAAGGACAACTGCTGTTAAAAGCCCATACCGAGCAACCCGATCTCGCACTGCATTTAATACCAGTGTCGATTTGTTGGGGGCGCGCGCCAGGCAAAGAAGCCTCGGTAAAATCGATCTTGGGTGAATTAAAAGCACCAAACTGGCTTAAGAAATGTTTTATCGTGCTGATTTCCGGCCGTCACACGCTGGTCCAGTTTTCACGTCCCGTATCGATCCGCACCATCAGCGAACAACTCGATAGCAGTGAAGCCACCGCCCATAAGCTATTGCGGGTGGCGCGCGTGCATTTTCATCGTCAGCAATTGGCGGCGACTGGGCCGCGTCAGCCCGACCGTGATGCGTTATTTAATGGGCTCTTAGCCTCAGAAGCTGTTCGTCGCGCCATTGAGGACGAGGCCGCCAGCAAACAGATCAGCGTAACGGAAGCTCGGCAACAAGCACTTGAATTGCTGCATGAAATCGCCGCCGACTATCAAGAATCCGCCGTACGTGTGGGCGATCGTTTTTTAAGTTGGTTATGGCAAAAGCTCTATACCGGCATCGAAGTAAAAAACGCCCAAGTGCTGCGTGATCTCGCACAAAAAGGCCATGAAATTGTGTATTTACCCTGTCACCGCAGTCACATGGACTATTTGCTGCTCAGTTACATTATTTACCAACAAGGTTTAGCCGCACCTCATATCGCCGCGGGCATTAACTTGAACTTCTGGCCCATTGGCGGTTTTTTCCGCCGTGGTGGTGCCTTTTTTATCCGCCGTAGTTTTAGTGGGAATAAGCTTTATTCCGCCGTATTTCGCGAATATTTAAGCCAGCTGTTTCGTAAAGGTTATGCCGTTAAATATTACAGCGAAGGTGGCCGCAGCCGGACCGGTCGATTACTGCCGCCGAAAACGGGGATGCTGGCCATGACGTTGCAGGCCATGCTGCGCGGTATCGACCGCCCTGTCACTATAGTCCCTGTTTATTTGGGCTATGAACATGTGATGGAAGTCAGTACTTATTTGCGCGAATTAAAAGGTTCTGCGAAGAAGAAAGAGTCCGCGCTTGGGATTTTAAAAGCGATCCGCAAGCTGCGGAATTACGGCTTTGGTTATGTCAACTTTGGCGAGCCATTGTCCATTAACCAATATCTGCAACAGCAGCAACCGCAGTGGCGACAAGCCATCGACCCAGTAGAACCGCAACGGCCAACGTGGCTGACGCCGGTCGTGGCAGATATCGCGCAGCAGGTCATGGTTCGCATCAACCAAAGCGCGGCCATCAATAGCGTAAATTTAATTGCCATGTGTTTATTAGCCACGCCACAACATACCATGGCCAAACCAGCATTACTGGCACAACTGCGCTTTTATCTCGCCTTGCATCAGGCGGCACCTTACCATCAGGGCGTGAGCACGCCTGCCCAGGATGCCGAGCAGCTGTTATTGCATGCCTTGAGCTTGCAAAAAGTACAAATGCGTAGCGATGAGTTTGGTGAACTGATTTCGCTTAGCGACGAAAATGCGGTGTTGTTTAGTTACTACCGTAACAATATCAGTCACTTGTTTATCATCCCGGCCTTATTGGCCACCATGCTGCGCCAGCAAGGTCAGTTGAGTAGTCAACAACTCCAGCAGCAATTAGGCTTACTACTGCCTTTGTTAGCCCAAGAGTTGTTTGTGGCAGTGACAGATATGGCAGGCTATGTCGACGCCATGTTGCAGCATTTGGTAGCACAAGGTGCGCTCACGCAGACCGCAGAGCACTACCAGGTGGTGGATAGCCATGCAGCCGGTTATGCACCACTGAAGCTGCTATCGTTGACCGCCTCCGATACGCTGCAGCGCTATGCCATGTTATTCAATTTATTAGCGTTACAAAAACCAGCACCGAAAGCCGAATTGGAACAGCAATGTCATTTATTGGCGCAGCGCTTGCTGCAATTGCATGGTATTGACTCGCCTGAGTATCATGACAAACATTTGTTTGGCACGCTCCTCAATGCCACCAAAGATGCCGGTTACGTCAGTATCGATGATGACGAATGTTTGCATTTGACCAGTCATGGTCACGCCTGTTGTCACTTAATCAATCAATGGTTAGATGGCGACATTCTGCAGAGTATTTTACAGATCAGTCGCGATCCTGATACGCTAAAACCAAGCACAACCTAAACAAAACAACGCGCTTACCGAGCCTGTGTGCATCACACAGGCACTGGCAACGCCTCGCATACCTCAGATGTTGCCAGCGCTAGGCTGCCGTTGTTAAATCCCAGCTTTGGGGTTCTCATAACTGCGGATCACACCTTCTTGCATGGTCGATGCCACCAATATACCGGCACGATTAAAAAATTGTCCTCGCACTAAGCCACGCGCGCCTGAAGCGCTGGGGCTATCTACGGCGTACAACAACCAATCATCAAAGCGGAAGTCATGATGAAACCACATGGCATGATCAATCGTGGCTACTTGCATATTCGGCGCCATAAAGCTCTTGCCGTGTGGCTGTAACGCCGTAGGCAAAAAATTAAAATCGGAGGCATAGGCCAGCAGATATTTGTGCACGCGCAAATCATCTGGCATAGCACCATTGGCTTTAAACCAAACATAGCGCTTGGCACTGCTGATTTGTGGTTTAAACGGGTTATGAAACGCCACTGGACGCATTTCGATCGGTTTTTCACAGATGAATTTGCTTCGAATGGCGGCTGGGATTAAATCAGCATGCTGCTGATAAAATTCCAAATCAGAGACTAACTCCTCCGGTGCAGGGACCTGCGGCATTAACACCTGATGCTCAAAGCCCTGCTCGTCAGCTTGAAACGAGGCCGTCATATAGAAAATCGGCTTACCAAATTGAATCGCACTGACACGGCGGGTACTAAAACTTTTGCCATCACGAATATTCTCGACTTCATACACAATAGGACGTGACGCATCCCCTGGTCGTAAAAAATAGGAGTGAAATGAATGCACTTTCCGATCTTCAGGAATGGTCTCTTTGGCCGCCGATAACGCCTGCCCCATCACTTGCCCACCAAACACAGCTTTAAACCCCAAATCTTGGCTTTGCCCGCGATACAATCCTAATTCGATGGTTTCTAGTTTTAATAACGACAATAGATCTGACAGTACTTGGCTCATACCGGCCTCCTAATTAGTGTGCTTGCGGGCTATTGTGCTATAAAGCGCTGCACTGTGAAAGCATAGCGGGTCTTTGTGGACAGGTAACTTCAGCAACGCCGCCGCTCGCTATCCCACAGTACTATGACATCGGGTTTACCCAGCAGGGTGATCCATGCCGTTCGTTTTCTCATGAGGTTTGCTATGCCATGGATTTTTAAAACCGAACCCAATGAATGCAGTATCAACGATATTCAGCACGCGGGTGAGCGCGGTGTGGCTTGGGAAGGTGTCCGTAACTACCAAGCACGTAACTTTTTGCGCGATCAGGTCCAACTGGGTGACAAAGTCTTGATCCATCACTCCAGTTGCGCCCAGGTTGGCTTGGCGGGTGTGGCAACAGTCTGTCGAACGGCCTATCCAGATCCCAGCCAGTTTGATACGCAAAGTCGTTATTTTGATAGCCGTAGCGCCCCGTTACAGCCGCGCTGGTGCTGTGTGGATGTACGCTTTGACTGCGTTTTTCCACGCATCCTCACACTGCCATTTTTACGTCAGCAACCTGAGCTTGCCGCTATGACCTTATTAAAAAAAGGCAATCGATTATCTGTGATGCCCTTGACAGAAAGTGAATTCGCGCTTGTACTGTCAATTGCTCGGCAAAATGATTACACTTCTTGACACTTGGTACAAATTTCAAACAGCCAGAAACGTGCGATATCGCAATGCGGTGTCGTTTTTTCTGGCACTGACCAAAAGGAGCTGTTATGGCATCGGTAACACAAGAGCGGCGTCGCACGGAGCGCGACTTAGATTATTTCTGGAATGAATTGAATATGGCGCAAAAGTTTTCCGTTGCGGAATTGCAGCGTTTTGGCTATGAACTCGCCTTTGTGCGGAAAAGCCCGAGTTTTAGTCAGGCCATCATGATGGCCGGCGATAAAATCGCAGCCATCGATCAGGACGGTCAAATTGATACGGCACCACGCATCGTATTACGCCACTAACCGCACAACGCGGTAGTTCAGTCAACGCAGCGTTACTTTGTCACTGCGTTGACTCCGGCATACAAATTCAGCGTTATTCGACGCCCCTTGTGGTAGACAAGGTGTTCACCTAAGCCTCACCCTTTAAGATCCAATGCGACGCGACCGTTTTTACGATACCCGTATGATGCGTGTTAAAGCATCTCTTCAGGCACGCGCGCAGACTGCGCATTGGCGGCGGTGACTGGCGCACGAAAATCTTTATGAGAATTATCGCGCACCATTTGTACCGCCGTAGCCGCCAACTGCAAATAGGCTTCAAAGTTGTTTTTTAACCAAAATGGGATTAAACGCCCATGTTGATTAATAAAAGCTTCTAATGCCGCGACATCCACATCCGGTTGCGTCTGTAAATACCGGCGAAACGCCTGTACCAGCGGCATTTGCCGTCGCGATAATTCTTTGTTAATGCCAGGAATAGCTTGGCAGATCAGCTCAATAAACCGGAGCTCGGCCTCTGGGATCCGCGTTAAACGCCGCGCCGCATTCAGTTGCTGTAACAACAATTCTTGATATTGCTGCGCTAACTGAACCGCCAGCTGCTGCACTTGAAAAGATTCATTGTCACGCAACCGCGCTTGCACGAGTAAACGTTTATGCTCTTTGGCCAACCCATCGACTTTGATGACCAACGCCATAATCACAGCAAAACAGGCGATAAAGGCCAACAACCACCACATCGTACATCCCCAAAAACTCACTGCTCTTTTTCGTATGTAAGAGCTTGCGCGGCATAGTAACGAAAAACTGCAATGTTTTCATGACTATGTTGCGAATATCGTTATTTTTGCTGTTTTTTTGCTTTGGTCTCACTGATATAGGCTGCGACCTGCTGCTCTAATAGAGGCAGCGGCAAGCTGCCGTTGCGCAGTACAACATCATGAAAATCGCGCACATCAAACTGGTTGCCCAGCGCCTGTTCGGCTTGGCGCCGAAGTTTCTTGATGGTGATTTCACCCAACTTATACGATAGCGCTTGCGCCGGCCAACTAATGTAGCGATCAATTTCTGTGGTCACGTTATGCATGGACAGCGCCGTATTACTGGCAAGAAAATCAATGGCTTGTTGCCGTGTCCAGCCCATAGTGTGCATGCCCGTATCGACCACCAAGCGGGCCGCTCGCCACATCTCGTAGGTTAAGCGACCAAAATTACTGTAAGGATCTTGGTAAAAACCTACTTCCAAGCCCAAGTATTCGCTATACAGCCCCCAACCTTCGCCATAGGCCGAGGTATAAAAGCTACGGCGGTAATCTGGTAAATTGCTTTGTTCATTGGCCAGCGCAATCTGCAAATGATGCCCCGGCACGGCCTCATGCAGAGTCAGCGCTTCTAATTCATACAACGGCCGTCGATCCAAAGCATAGGTATTCACCCAGTAAAAACCAGCTTGGCCAGCACCGCCTCCAGCATACCGCCCCGTGGTGTATTTGGGCGCGATTTCGGCCGGAACAGGCGCCACACCGTAAGGTGTGCGCGGCAATGTTTTAAATAATTTTGGCAGCTGTGCATCTATTTTTTTGGAGAGATAGGCCGCTTCTTTTAGCAGTTGCTCCGGGGTATCGACATAAAACTGCCGATCCGTGCGCAAAAACTGAATAAACTCGGCAAAACTGCCTTTAAAACCTGTCGCCGCGATCACGTCCATCATTTCTTGGCGGATGCGTGCCACCTCATCCAACCCAATTTGATGCACCTGCGCCGGAGTTAATTTTAATGTGGTGTAATGTTCGAGCCGATTTTGATAATACGCATCGCCATTTGGCAGGGCATTGGCGGCAATAGTTTGGCGCGCCGAGGGTAAATAAGTGTGTACAAAAAAGTCGTGATAGCGCTGGTAGGCCGGATGAATTTCTGTCTCGATCAGCTGCTTTGCCTGAGTTTGGAGTTCCTGCCATCGCTGCATATCAATCGATGCAGGTTTTTGCCGAAACGGTTGGTAGAAGATGTTTTTTTGCCAATCCGGTTGAATGTACGAACTAATACTTTGCTCAAAGCCAGCTAACACGACCTGCGGTTGTGTCATGCCCTTTGCGATCCCTTGCTGCATCCACTGTGTTTGCTGCTGCATAAAACGTGGCAAGGACGCCAGCCGCTTTAAGTAGGCCTCTGCATCGTCGAGCTGGCGAAAACCAGTTTCACTGACCATCGATGCCGCCTCGTTATGAAAACCAGACTCCGCCGTCAATGGCATGTAATGTGCTCCAAATCGATATTCATCAATATCGTTTTGTAAGCGATACAACAAGATATCGTAGTTGATCTGATCTTGCTCACTGAGGTTTTGTCGCGATACCGACGTTAAACGTTCAACCAATGCTCGGCGTTTGGCGTCGGCAGTGGCCAGCGCTTGCGCTGACATATCTGGCAGTTCACCTTCAATTTCAGGGTGCGCCTGCTGCGCTTGCTGCCATATGTCATTGGCCAATGTAGCAAACGCTGTCGGTTCTGCCATCGATTTACCCGCCGCCGCAGTAAGAGGCGTGTTCGCGTACGACGCCTGCGCTGAAGAAGGCGGTGATGATTGACATCCATTTAATAACGCAACGCACACTATCGAAAGCAAAGATTTATTCATCGGAGTTCCCTCAACCTGTTTGCCGTCGATTGTATACAGTTTTTTAATCATCCGGCGTTACGCTTGGCGTAATTTTCTGCAATTGAACCGATTTTGTATCCAACCCCAGCCGACAAAGGCTACGCTTCATCGATATTTTGCGAAAAAGCAAACAAAAGCCAAAAAAACCGCTTGGCGTATTTGGTTTGGCTCGTTATTTTAGACAGCCATAGCATCGCAGGCCTTATCTCGCAGGGTTTACTTGCATCAGGTTCGTCGCGTTCGTGTCGAATGTTTCACATGATGGCACTGCATGCTCGGCAGTATTGTGCAAACCTTGACCTGTGTCACTGTCGCACCTCGCACATTACACTCCGACGGATTCGTTTTTAAATTGGAAAGAGCAATCGCATGAAGTATCAGGATTCAATTGAGCAAGCGCGAGACAAAGCCGCGCTGGCGATGGCCTTCTTGCAACGGCACCGACTCGCAGCGCATCCCATCAATTTTACTGTCGGTTATGAGTACATGAGCGGGCAACATGCCGCACTTTGCCAAGCGATGGAGCAAAAACTGGCGGCGCGCATCCTGATGGATGACTTTGTCATGGCCGAGCTCTACAGTCAGTATTTGGTGAAAACCAGTGCGCAAAATGAACAACTGGTCGAGCATGTTGGTGCTGTTGTACAGCAACTTGGTCAACATACCGATGAAGCCACTGATGCCATCCACGACTATATCGAAATTCTCGACCAGAGCCTTGTCGCTTTAAAAACTGACGACCCAAACCATGCCCGCGACTCCATCAATCGCGTTCTAGATGCGACCTATGACATGCGCATGAGCCAGCAAAAGCTGCGTGACCAATTGGCTTATGCCGATAGTCAAACCCATGTCATGCAAGAGAAACTCGACCAACTAAAACGAACACGACAACTTGATGAACTGACAGGGCTTTATAATCGTTTAGCCATGCAAGAGCATGTTGATTTATGGCTCAGCCAAAATCCAAAACGCCCCATTGCGGCGATTGCGGTCGATTTAGACCATTTTCATCAATTTAATCAGCTCTACGGCACACAAATTGGCGATGTCATTTTGTCAAAAGTGGCGAAAAAAATTAGTACTTATGTCCAGGAAAGTGGACTGCCCGTTCGGGTGGGTGGTGAGGAGTTTTTAATACTGCTGCCGGATGTCGATTTAAGAACTGCCAGCGAAATCGCCGAGCAAGTCAGACGCGGTGTAGAAAAGCTGCGGTTTATCTCCTCAAAAAGTAAAAAAGCACTGCCCAAAGTCACCATTTCATTAGGGGTATCGCTATTTACCGCGAAAGAAAATTGGCATCACTTCTTGGCAAGATCGACCGATGTGATGCGGATCGCCAAACACAAAGGTCGCAATCAAGTGGCCATCGAAGGCATGACGCCTTAAGTGCCGTTGCACACTAAGGTGTCACGCCATACCGCGACATAGCGCTAGGTGCGCAGAGGCCATGATGACAACAAACCCGTCAGCCACACCGCTGCTGAAAGATCAGCTTGGCGCTGATTATGTTGCACGCTTAATCACGCAATTGGCGCAACTCGCGCAGACCGTGCATGGCCACGCGTGGCTCGATACGACACCCCTTATTCAGCTGCAAACTGCGGAGCACTTTTTAGCTGCCGAGCTCATGCCGCGCATCCATTTGATTGCCGATGCACTATTTCATAGCATTCGACTGCCTTTAGCGGAAAAAATGCCATACCTCGCGCAATTGAGTGCGGAGTTTTCAGGCCTTCAAGGTTTGGTGTTTCCCACGGTGATACAGCGGCACGGTATTGCAGAACCAGAACTTGCCATGCGCTACTTGGCCGACGTGACGCCATATTCCAGTGCCGAATTCGCCATTCGGCCGTTTTTACAGCAATATCCAGAACTTGTGCTACCACAATTGCAGCAATGGGCGCTGAGTGAGAATCCACATCTGCGCCGCTTGGCCTGTGAGGGGGCGAGACCCCGCTTGCCGTGGGGCACTCGTCTTCGCGATTATCAACGCGACCCTCGGCCACTGCTGCCGATTTTACATCAGCTCAGCCGTGACGACTCCGCTTATGTCAGGCGCAGTGTGGCCAATCATTTAAATGATATTAGTAAAGATCATCCGGCATTGGCGCTGGAGATTGCTACGCAATGGGCCGGCCAGCACCCGCACAGTGATTGGATTGTGCGCCACGGGCTTCGAACCTTACTCAAAGCAGCGCAGCCCGAGGCGTTGGCCCTATTGGGCTACCATGCCAGTCAGGTCAAAGCTACATTGTTACTTGATCGCGATACGGTGCCTTGGGGGCAAACACTCGAATTTAGCTGCCTGTTTAGCCATGTCACACCACAGCAACCACTACGGATTGAATTTGTACTGCATTTTGCCAGTAAAACTGGGTTGCCACGGCAAAAAGTATTTCAATGGAAACGTGGTCAATTCAGTGAGCCGCAATTTACCCTATCACGTAAATATTCGTTCACTGCACGTACGACCCGCACTTACTATCCTGGTCGCCATCGTCTGCAGGTATTGGTCAATGGCCACCGCTGTGCTGAGGCCGAATTTTGCTTAGCGCCCCCCTAAGAAATACAGCGGCAAGCTGCGAGGTTGATACAAGGTTCAAGCATAGCTCGAGCATGGTGAGTGCATGGTGAGTGCATAGTTCGGCTGTTTTTTCCGCGTTAGGTTGGCGACCAGCGCTGATTCTTTTACACTAGCGCCACATTCAAGCGAGATAGACCCATGATGAGCGAACAACAACCCGTGCCGCAGCAGAATTACCAGGCCTCAGCTTCCGAGACAGCAGCTGATCCGTCGTCACCCACTAACACCACGCACTTTGGTTTTAAAACCGTGGCTCACGACGAAAAAGTATCGTTAGTGGCCAACGTGTTTCACTCTGTCGCCGCCAAATACGATGTAATGAATGATTTAATGTCACTGGGTATTCATCGCTTATGGAAGCGCTTTACCATTGATTGCAGCGGTGTTCGCCCTGGGCAGCACGTGTTGGACTTGGCGGGAGGTACCGGCGATCTCACTGCGCTGTTTTCGCGCCGCGTCGGTCCCAGCGGAAAAGTGGTCTTGGCGGATATTAACGCCTCCATGCTCAACGTAGGTAAAGATAAACTACGCGACCTCGGTTTAGTCCAAAATATCAGTTACGTGCAAGCCAACGCGGAAGCGTTGCCATTTGCGGATAATACCTTTGATATCATCACTATTGCCTTTGGCTTACGCAATGTGACCGACAAAGACGCCGCCTTGCGCTCTATGTTTCGCGTGTTAAAACCGGGAGGGCGGTTATTGGTGCTCGAATTCTCCAAACCCACCGAGGCTTGGCTTAGCAAAGTGTACGATGCCTATTCGTTTAAGCTGTTGCCGGTGATGGGGCAATTGGTCGCGAACGACCGCGAATCGTATCAATATTTGGCAGAGTCGATTCGGATGCATCCCGACCAAGATACCCTAAAACAGATGATGGAACAGGCCGGCTTTGCCCAAACCAGTTACCACAATTTAACCGGTGGTATTGTCGCCTTGCATCGTGGTTATAAATTCTAAGGGTTCCCATGCTGCAGCTATTGCCCGCGGTTTGTTGCCACCTCGCCGAGACAGCGCTAAATCAGTTGATCGCGCTGGACCCACAAAGTCAGCGCCAATTGCCATCGCTGCAAGGACGACAAATTGCCTTTAAAGTGCAAGAGTTCCCATGGCGCCTGGTGATCACGGCGCAGCCAAATGGGCTATGGCTCAACAGCCATGATGAGCCGGTGGCTTGTGATATTCGGGTGAAGCTCAGTAGCTTACCTGCGCTGACCGATCAAAGCCAAATCACCCAGTTGATCCGGCAAGATGCGTTGCAATTGGACGGTGACTTGGCCACCTTGCAGAAATTCAGCGCATTTTTTCAAACCCTTGATCCAGATTGGGAAGAGGCGTTAAGTCGTTGGCTAGGTGATGCCATGGCATATCGTGTTGGCACCGCACTGCGTCAAATTCAGCGCGCCATCCGTGATAAGTTCACACAACAGGTCGATGTTGCCACCGCCTTGTTGCAAGATGAATTACGGCTAACCCCCGTTCAGATAGAGTTTGACCTGTGGCAACACGATATCCGCCAGCTCAATCAGCGCACCGAACAGCTGGCACGACACATCCAAGCCTTAACAGCGGAAGCTTCGGTCACCACCAGCCCACCGCGGAGAATCTCGTGAGTCTGCGTCGAATGTATCAAATTTGCCAAACCGTACTTGGTTACGGTCTGGACGAATTATTACCCGCCAAATTTAAACCTTGGTGGTTTACTCCGCTTCGGTATAGCTTGTTTTGGTTACGTAATCAGCACCCCGCAGCGGCACCCGCCGTTCGTTTGCGCTTGGCACTGCAAAGCCTAGGCCCGGTCTGGGTAAAGTTTGGCCAGATGTTATCCACGCGGCGCGACTTACTCCCGCCAGATATTGCCAACGAATTGGCCCTGTTACAGGACAGTGTGCAGCCATTTCCTGGCGAGCAGGCGCAAGCGCTGATAGAACAGGCGTTGGCGCTGGAGAGCATCCATCACTTGTTCGACGATTTTGCACTAACGCCGCTGGCATCCGCGTCTATTGCGCAAGTCCACGCCGCGCGCCTCAAAGATGATGCGGGTCAACTGCAGGATGTGGTGATTAAAGTTATTCGGCCGGATATCCGCCATATGATCGAAGCCGATTTAGCACTGATGCATACCATAGCGCAGTTGGCTGGACGCTTCTTACCTGATGGGCGTCGTTTACGCCCCACCGAAGTGATTGCCGAATATAAACGCACCATTTTGGATGAGTTGGATTTATATCGCGAAGCGGCCAATGCGATTCAGCTGCGCCGTAACTTTACCGATTCAGATTCGCTGTATATTCCCAAAGTCTACAGTGACTATAGCCGTGGCAATGTGATGGTGATGGAGCGGATTTACGGCATTCCCGTATCCGATATTGCCGCATTGGAAGCGCAAGGCACCAATATGGAATTGCTGGCACAGCGCGGCGTGGAAGTATTTTTCACCCAAGTGTTTCGTGACAGTTTTTTCCATGCCGATATGCATCCGGGCAATATTTTTGTATCGCGCGAGCATCCTGCCAACCCGAAATATATCGGTATCGACTGCGGTATTGTTGGTACGCTCAATCAGGCCGATAAACGCTATCTGGCGGAAAATTTTGTCGCCTTCTTTAACCGTGATTATCGGCGCGTGGCGCAACTGCACGTTGATTCTGGTTGGGTGCCGGCCCATACCCGAGTCGAGGAATTTGAAAGCGCCATTCGTACTGTGTGTGAGCCTATTTTTGCCAAACCATTGGCGGAAATCTCATTTGGTAACGTGTTACTGAACTTGTTTAATACCGCGCGACGTTTTGAGATGCAAGTACAGCCTCAACTGGTGTTACTGCAAAAAACCTTACTTTACATTGAAGGTTTAGGGCGTCAGCTCTACCCACAGCTGGATCTTTGGAAAACCGCCAAACCATTTTTAGAAGATTGGGTTAAACAGCAAGTTGGGCCAGCGGCCATGTGGCAACAATTGAAAGCACAATTGCCATTTCTTGCGGAAAAACTGCCCGAAGCGCCCTATATCCTGCATCAATACTTTAGTCAGCAACCCAAAATTCAGCAGCAAATTCATCAGCAATTGCAGCAATTAGCGGCGACGCAGCAACAACAGCAAAAGCAGCTCAGTCGCAGCCTCATCGCCGCGGCAGCGCTGGTGGCTGGCAGTATCTTGCTGGGTTCGGCGGCGCATGTGCTCGGCATTATCTTGGTGGTCTTAGGTGCCACCTTGGGCGTAAAAGCAATATTGTCATAATTTTTACTTAGAATCGCCATGCGCCTGCAAAGGTGGGTAGAGTTCCCCCCTTGCCTAGGCGTATAATAAAAACACAATTTTTTTGAGGTACAGATATGGCTCCTAGTCTTTGGCAACTTCTTATTGTTTTAGCAATTGTAGTGCTGTTATTCGGCACTAAACGCCTGCGTAATATCGGTTCAGACCTAGGATCAGCGATCCGCGGTTTTCGCAGCTCCATCAAAGATGACGACAGCAGCGCAGAACCAAAGCCTGCCGACGGTTTACCCGCCAGCCAAATGTCAGTTACCGCTCAGCCACAAGTGACAGTGCAACCTGCAGCACAACCTGCAGTGCAACCTGCCGCACAGACAGTGGACGCAACCAAAGCCGCAACACAAGATAAAATCTGATGAGCTTTTGGGAAATGGTGGTGATCGGCCTGGTGGCACTGATAGTGCTGGGGCCGGAAAAATTGCCGAGTGCGATCCGGAGCACGGCACGGTTTGTAAACGGCATCCGTCAATTTGGCCAACAAATGAAGGCTGAATTATCGGATGAATTGCGCGCGCATGAACTGCATCAATCGCTAAAATCAGCGGAAGAAAAAGGCATGTTAGGACTGACGCCGGATGAAATCCGCGCGTTGGCTGAATTACGACAGGCTGCGGCTGATGTTAATAATCCCTATGCCGCCTTAACCGCATTGGTGGCGCCGGAGGCTGACACGCACACCCGTCCGGATGACGAGCTGGCGCCTGCACATGCTTACGCCTCGGCACCAGTTACCAACGCAGCCACCAACCCAAGCGCCACCCCAGCCACCAACAACGTCCAAGCACAGCCAAGTCATGCACCGGCCGCCATCACTGCGACCACGCCGTGGGCTGCCAGCGCAAATGTCACACTTGCGCCGCAACATAGCGCCGTGAACGCTATAGCTACCGCCCCGGCAAACCATGATGTTGATCAACCGCCATTATCACTGACACACGTGAATCCTGATGCAAAACTCACAAAATAGCCTTGTTGGCCATTTGATTGAACTCCGAAATCGATTACTAAAATCCGTCGCGGCAGTGGTACTGGTGTTTATCAGTTTGGCCTATTTTGCCAACGATATTTATCACCAACTGTCAAAACCACTGTTGGATGTGATGCCAGCTGGCAGCACTATGATCGCGACTGATGTTGCGGCGCCATTTTTTGCCCCCTTTAAACTCACCTTTATTGTCGCGCTGATTCTGAGCGTGCCCTATATTTTGTTTCAAATTTGGTGTTTTGTGGCGCCCGCACTCTATCAACGTGAAAAGCATTTAATCGCGCCCTTGGTTGCGGCCAGCACAGTGCTGTTTTATGCCGGCATCGCCTTCGCGTATTTTGTCGTGTTTCCGCTTATTTTTGGCTTTTTTACCAGTACCGCACCCGAAGGTGTCACCATAGCGACGGATATCAGTAGTTATCTCGATTTTGTGTTGCAGTTATTTTTTGCCTTTGGCTTATGTTTTGAAATCCCGGTTGCCGTATTACTTTTGGTATGGACCGGCGCCATCACTCGCGAGCAACTGGTTGAAAAACGGCCTTACTTTATTGTGATCGCCTTTACGATTGCGATGTTTTTGACACCGCCGGATGTGTTTTCTCAGGCTTTACTCGCGTTGCCAATGTGTTTATTGTACCAAGTAGGTATTTGGCTAAGTCATTTCTATCAACCCAAAGCAGATGATCAAGAAACCGACACCGCCATCGATTCAGAGCAGCATTAATAGAGATATGACAATGGCACGGCAGAAACCTCGCAGCACTAAGCAAATGATTCGCATCCCAAGTTGTCTTCTTGTTAGTTTAATCACTTGCGGCAATGTTGCTGCCGCGCCGTCGTGGCAGCAGTGTCAGCACATCACCAACGATCAGCAACGCTTACAATGTTTTGACCAATGGGCCGCAACACAAGGCAGCCGACAAGCGCCGGTGAGTATAGCACCGCCCATGCCTGCAACCGCACCGGCCAGTGTTGTAGCAACTGCAACGATGCAACCACCACAACCAAATCAACAGAATAGCCATGTTTCAACTGCGGTTGTCTCAGCCGCACAAGCAGTAAATATTGAACGCAGCTCAGTCCACAATACCGTCAGCAGTAACGACGGTGCTGCGTCATCGAGCGATGAAAGCTTTGGCAAAAACGAACCGCCGCAAGAAAAAACAGCATTAGATTCTATCCAGTTAACCGTTGCCGAAGTCTCAGTTAGCAAACATCAATTGCTGACCATAAAATTCAAAGAAGGTCAGACTTGGCGTCAAATCAATGCAGAACGTTTTTTGGTTAAACCCAATGACCGCTGTACCATCAAGCAAGGTTTATTCGGTAGCTATATTCTAAAAGTGGATGGCGCAAACCGTAGCACTAAGGTTAGACGTGTCGACTGATATCCGCTGGTTTGATGCTGGCGTGAACTGGTTTAGCCCTGCGCTACAACGTTGTTCTGAGTTGTTTCTACAAAACGCCTTGAATGCCCAAGTTCACGGCATGTTATTGATTTCCAGTGATCTGGAAGAAACTAGGCACAACATTGACTACTGTCAACAAGCGCAGTATGACATGACAGCCTTTACGATGGCAGGTGTCCACCCCCATCAAGCCGACCATGTGTCTGAAGACTGGATACAGCAGCTTGATGAATTTGCTCAACAGCCCCAAGTTCGTTTGATCGGTGAATGTGGCTTAGACTTTCATCGGATGTATTCAAGCGCCACCCAACAGGAGCTGGTGTTTCGCCAGCAATTGCTAACCGCTATCCAGTGGCAAAAAGCGGTGTATTTACATGAACGTGAAGCTTTTGCCTTACAAATTGCCATTCTGACCGAGCACAACATTCAACATGGCATTGCGCATACGTTTACCGGTACCACCGCTCAACTGCGTGCCTATCTTGATCTTGGGCTGTATATCGGTATTACTGGCTGGCTTTGTGATGAGCGACGTAATCATGACTTGGTCACGGCCTTGTCATTTATTCCTGCCGATCGCATGATTTTAGAGACTGATGCGCCCTATCTCATGCCGCGCACACTCAGACCTCGACCCAAACATGGTCATAACGAACCGGCGTTTTTACCTTTGGTCGCGCACGAAGTGGCCAGACTTACCGGACGTAGCCTGGTGGATATTGCGCAGCAACAACTGAACAATTGTGCCCAGTTACTTGGCGTCGAGCATTGCATAAAACCAGCGTAACATGGCATACAGCAGCGCTTGGAATGAACCCTTGATAAAAATAACATTGCGTGGAGTAGGCAGGTTATGGTGAGTTGGTTGCAACTACAATGGGTCGCTTTTATTGAATTATGGCAGCAAGCCACAGGACTACTCGTACTGCACATCCTTTTCACCGCCTTTACGTCTGCGCTGTTGGTCACCGGCAGCTTGTATTACCATTTTCGCCAACAACGCAGTCAGCTCGAAAGCGCCTTTGAAGATGAGCTACAAAGCCGCACGCTGGAGTTGACCGCAACCTTGAACGAACTCGAAGAAAAAAACCGAATTCTGGCGGAACAAAATACCCAAGATGCGCTGACGGGCTGTCGTAATCGCGCCTATTTTGATAAAAAAATCGTCGCAGAACTCAAGCGCAGCCGCCGCGAACAACGGCCATTAGGCATCATCATGCTCGATATTGATCGATTTAAGGATGTAAATGACAACTATGGCCATTTGGCTGGCGATCGCGTGATCCAAGCTGTTGCCGCGCGAGCGCAGCAGATGTTAAAACGTAGCAGTGATCAACTATGCCGTTATGGCGGCGAAGAGTTTGCCATTTTACTGCCTAATACCACAACCGATGGCTGCGTCTTGCTCGCCGAACATATCCGGCATAATATCGCCGCCAGCCCCATTGCCATCGAAGATACCGAGCTTACCATCACCATTAGCGCGGGTATTTTTGCCTGCACGGCGTCGGCCCAGCATTTAAGCCGAGATTTTATTGATGCGGCCGATAAGGCGTTGTATCAAGCCAAACAAGATGGCCGAAATTGTGTCAAATTAGCCCCCAACAGCGAGCCTGACGCTGCTATCTCTGAAGGAGTTTCCGATGAACCCATTCTCTAGTCAATTTCCTGCCACACGGCTTCGCCGCATGCGCGAACATGATTTTAGCCGACGTTTAATGGCCGAGCACCGGCTAACGGTGGCCGATCTTATTTATCCAATGTTTATCATCGAAGGCCACAACACAACCGAGCAAATTACCTCCATGCCAGGTATCCAACGTTATACACTGGATCTGCTGGTCGAAGAGGCCAAAGACATAGCGGCTCTTGGTATTCCCGCTATTGCCCTATTCCCCGTCACGCCGGCTGATAAAAAATCGCTGCTGGCCGAACAAGCTTATGCTGATGATGGACTTGTCCAACGCGCCGTGCGTTTATTAAAAGAACAAGTGCCCGCGCTAGGAATTATTACCGATGTCGCTTTGGATCCTTTCACCACCCACGGCCAAGATGGCATTATTGATGATCAAGGTTATGTCTTGAATGATGTCACGACCGAGATTTTGGTCAAACAAGCGTTATCACACGCCAAGGCGGGGGCTGATATTGTGGCGCCTTCGGATATGATGGATGGCCGCGTCGGCGCGATTCGGCAAGCCTTGGAAGCGGCGGGGTATCACAATACCCGTATTTTGGCCTATTCGGCCAAATACGCTTCGAGTTATTACGGCCCCTTCCGCGATGCGGTTGGCTCCGCAGGTAATTTAAAAGGTGGCAACAAAAAGAATTACCAAATGGACCCGGCCAACAGCAATGAAGCCTTACGTGAGGTGGCACAAGATTTAGCCGAAGGCGCCGATATGGTGATGGTCAAACCTGGCATGCCCTACTTAGACATAGTGCGTCGGGTGAAAGATGAGTTTGGAGTCCCCACATTTGCCTACCAAGTCAGTGGCGAATATGCCATGCATATGGCGGCCATTCAACAAGGTTGGTTGGCAGAACAAGCGGTTATTATGGAGTCATTGCTTGCGTTTAAACGCGCTGGCGCTGATGGCATTTTGACGTATTTTGCGAAAAAAGTGGCCATCTGGTTACAAACTCCAGCGCCTTAAAAACTGTGAGCCTGCTTGATGTCAGCGCTTGGAAATCCAGCCAAGCGTTGACATCCTCATGTTGAAAACCACATGCGGATCTCAAACTATCGCTCGTAACATGCTGACATCAACGTCAAAGCACATCATCCGCGTAAAGTAACCTCGATGCGCGGCACATCACCACAACAATAATTGCAAAAAAATGCGCGAAGGAAAGCTACAAGGCGTGTTTGTAGGATATGACTTGATTGGTGCGAAACGCTAGCCGGCGTGGATGGTCAAGCGCCAACCCGCTTGCTGTTGATACAAGACTTCTTGCTCCAGCTCGGCTCGCATCAAGGGGTGTAACTCTAACCAGCCTGGGGCAAACCTAAGCTCTAACGCATCTTGTCGCGCTATATCACCATCCTGCGTCGTAAAAGATGCGGACACAGAGCTGTTTAAACTCAGCGTGACATCAGGCTGTACTTCTTGCCGACGCCGCATGGACAGAATGACCGCCAAACGCAAAATACGTGTCAAGCGCATCGCCAGCAATACTGAGGTCATGGTTTGACGCGCCATCACATCGGTATTGATATCCGAACGATGGTTATGCAGTATTGCCATGAGTAAATGTTGTTGCGCCCGCGTAAAACCAGGTAATTCGGTATGGCTGATGATGTAAGCGGCATGGTGATGATGGTTTTTATACTCGATCAGCAAGCCTAATTCATGCAACATCGCCGCCGCACGCAGCATGCTTAGGCCCTCAAATTTTTGCAGATCCCAAACCGGTAACAAGGAATGCGCCAACGTCAGCGCCATATCAGCGACCCGACTGGCTTGCTGCTGGTCAATAAAGTACCGCAGCATTAAACTGGTTACCGTCTGCTGCCTCACATCCGCCTGCTGTAATTCCGGCAGCATGCCGTACAGAATACCTTCACGTAGCGCACCGCCAGAGAGCGTCATGCCCGCGATATCCAATTGGCGAAATAGCGCCATCAATATGGCCAAGCCAGAGGCAAATACTTGTTTACGATCTTGTGCCAAGCCGAGAATATCCAGTGCATCTAGGCGCTGACACTGCTGCGCTTGCTGCATGATACTTTCGAGGCGCGCCAAGGTGATGACTTCATCTTGACCTTGGGCTATTTGGATCTCTTGAATCGCCTGTACGGTACCTGAGGCACCGACTGCCATCTGCCAACCACACATTTTAAACTGTTGCACAATCGGCTGTACGACCAACTCCGCCGCGGTAATCGCCTGTTGGAAATTAGTGACAGATAAAAGTCCATCAGCGAAATAGCGGTCTAAAAAGGTCACGCAGCCCATATCTAGGCTGGCGAGGTGTAACGGCTCGCGACCGGCACCGACAATAACTTCGGTACTAGCACCACCAATATCAATCACTAAGCGGTGAACATCGTTGGATGAGGTATAAGCCACGCCCATATAAATGAGTCGAGCTTCTTCTTCACCCGAAATCACATTGATGGGATGCCCGAGAATACGCGATGCTTCGCTGAGAAACGTTTTAACATTACGCGCTAAACGCAGTGTTGCGGTACCAACAACTCGAATATTACTGGAAGGAATATCCTGCAGACGCTCGGCAAATAATGCCAAACATTCCCAGCCACGATTCATCGCTTTACGGTTGAGGATCAACTCATCGTTTAAACCGGCCGCCAAACGCACTTTACGTTTCACGCGGCCAATCACTTGCACACTCCCTCCCACAACTTTCACCATTAACATGTGAAAGCTGTTGGAGCCTAAATCGATAATCGCGTAGATATCTTGGTGCGGTGTATTCACCGGCCAAGTGTCTGCCCGATTATCGAGGGCGGGAACGGGGTGGTCTTGGGGCTGATCCATGCGGACGACCTGCGTGACGTGCTTGACCTGGACGACGGCGCACACGGGGTTTTGGCACAATTAAATCGGTCAACAGCGCTGACGGGTCATATTGCGTTACCGCAATACTGTGTTTGATGTAATCTTCAATCGCCGTTAAATTCAGCGCATAACGCTCACAGGCGAAACTAATCGCATGACCACTGGCACCCGCCCGACCGGTACGACCGATACGATGGACATAATCTTCACAGTCATCCGGTAAATCATAGTTAAACACATGGCTTACTTTGGGGATGTGTAATCCACGCGCCGCCACGTCAGTGGCAACCAGTATATCTAGTTTACCGCTGGTAAAATCATCCAAAATCCGCAAGCGTTTTTTCTGTATCACATCACCCGTAAGTAGCCCAACGCGGTGCCCATCAGCCTCCAACCATGAAAACACGTCTTCGCAGCTATGTTTGGTATTGGCAAACACAATGGCTTTATCGGGCCATTCTTCTTCCATCAACGTCAGCAGCAATTTCATTTTGTGCTCATCGGATGGATAAAATAGCTCTTCGGTAATCCGGCTGCCGGTCATTTGTTCCGGCGCTATGTGCACGTGGACCGGTTGATTCATCTGTTCAAACGCCAACTCTTGGACTTTATATGACAAGGTGGCAGAGAATAATAAACTCAAACGTTCGGTTGCCGGCGGCATCCGGCGGAACATAAAGCGGATATCTTTGATAAAACCTAAATCGAACATCCGATCGGCTTCATCCAACACCACGACTTGGATTTGTGATAAGTCGTACAGACCTTGCTTTAAGTAATCAATCAAACGTCCGGTGGTGCCAATTAAAATATCGGCGCCTTTTTCTAGCGCTTGCCGTTGAGAATCATAACCTTCACCCCCATAAATGAGGGCAAGACGCAAACCTGAAGTTTTGGCAAGGGCTTCGGCGTCGTTGTAAATCTGTACCGCAAGCTCACGCGTTGGTGCCATGATAATAGCGCGAGGTTGACCTGAACCTCGAGGTTCATGCGTTAACAGGTAATGAAACGTTGCCGTTAAGAACGCTAAGGTTTTGCCAGTACCCGTTTGAGCTTGTCCGGCAATATCTTTACCAGCAAGCGCGACAGGTAAACACTGGGCTTGTATTGGGGTGCAATAGTTATATCCTTGCGACGAAAGCGCGGCAAGGACCTGAGGTGCCAATGCAAAATCGGCGAATTTATGCTGAGTGAGGTGTGTTTTATTCATACCGTCTTAGCATAACCGTTACGCTTGCAATAAGGAACAGTCAGGATAAAATTGAATCGAGTTTTTTAACCTGCGATTGGTGCAGTTATGTAGTTGCATATCGACCATCGCCACAGCTTGTGGAATTTTGCAGACACACTGCAATCCCCCATTCGGAGAGTTTTATGAGTGATCTTATTTTAAAAGTTAGCGACGATAGCTTCGCGGTAGACGTGTTACAAGCTGCAGGCCCAGTACTGGTCGATTTTTGGGCCGAATGGTGTGGTCCTTGTAAAATGATTGCACCTATTTTGGATGACGTTGCCCAAGAGTATCAAGGTAAAGTCACCATTGCCAAAGTGAACATCGATCACAATCCAAATACTGCCCCTAAATATGGTATCCGCGGTATCCCTACGCTGTTGTTATTTAAAGATGGCCAAGTGGTCGACACTAAGGTTGGCGCTTTATCAAGAACGCAATTAAAAGAGTTCTTAGACAAGCACCTGTAACACTGGTTTATAAATAGGCGTATTTTTATACGCCTTTTTTCTGTGAACGGCTAGACGTTATCGAGCTATCCTGCTATTTTGTAGGCATCGACATTTCTGTACGAATCCGCTCGCTTGTTGACGAACCCCACACTCGTGAATCTGGCAACTCAGCAAACAGCACTCTTTCCGTAAGACCAACAAGAACCCATCACATATGCATTTAACCGAATTGAAACTGAAGCCGATTAACGAACTTGTTGATCTGGCAGAAACCATGGGCCTCGAAAATATGGCCCGTCTGCGCAAGCAAGACATTATCTTCGCAATCCTGAAAGCCCACGCCAAAAATGGTGAAGAAATTTATGGCGATGGCGTGCTTGAAATTTTGACCGACGGATTTGGTTTCTTACGCTCCTCAGACAGTTCTTATTTAGCTGGCCCAGATGATATCTATGTTTCGCCAAGTCAGATCCGACGTTTCAACTTGCGCACCGGTGACAGCATTTCGGGTTTGATTCGCCCACCTAAAGAAGGTGAGCGCTACTTCGCCTTGTTAAAAGTGAGCGAAGTTAACTTCGGTCGCCCTGAGCAAGCGCGCAACAAAATTCTATTTGAAAACTTAACGCCACTGCATGCCAATTCACGTCTTCGTATGGAGCGTGGCAACGGCAGTAAAGAAGATATCACAGCACGTGTGCTCGATTTAGCATCGCCTATTGGCCGTGGCCAACGTGGTTTGATCGTGGCACCACCGAAAGCCGGTAAAACCATTTTACTGCAAAATATCGCTCAGTCGATTGCGGCAAATTACCCAGAATGCGTATTAATGGTGTTATTGATTGATGAACGTCCGGAAGAAGTGACGGAGATGCAGCGCTTGGTCAAGGGTGAAGTCGTTGCCTCTACCTTCGATGAGCCTGCCAGCCGCCACGTCCAAGTCGCTGAAATGGTGATTGAAAAAGCCAAACGTTTAGTCGAACACAAAAAAGACGTCATTATCCTGTTGGATTCCATCACGCGTTTGGCTCGCGCCTACAACACCGTGATCCCAAGTTCAGGCAAGGTGTTAACCGGTGGTGTGGATGCCAACGCATTACATAAACCGAAACGCTTCTTCGGTGCCGCTCGGAACGTAGAAGAAGGTGGTAGTTTGACCATTATTGCCACGGCGCTGGTGGATACCGGTTCTAAGATGGACGAGGTTATCTACGAAGAGTTCAAAGGGACCGGTAACATGGAACTGCACCTTTCGCGCAAAATTGCTGAACGCCGTGTATTTCCTGCCATCGACTTCAATCGCTCAGGCACTCGTCGCGAAGAGTTATTGGCCTCGCAGGAAGAGCTGCAAAAAATGTGGATTTTACGCAAAATCCTCAACCCAATGGATGAAACCGATTGCATGGAATTCCTCATCGATAAGTTATCCATGACAAAAACCAATGATGAATTCTTTGATGCCATGAAACGGCAAAAAAATAGTTAACGTCCATAACCGGCTCCCTGAGCCGGTTTTTTTATGCTTAATAGGTTTGTTTATGGCTAGACCTCATATCGTTATTGTCGGTGGTGGCGCTGGTGGGTTAGAGCTGGCAACACAGCTGGGTAATCAACTGGGTAAATCTGCAAAAGCTGACGTCACGCTGATTGACCGCAATTCGACCCACATCTGGAAACCGCTGTTACATGAAGTTGCGACAGGAACATTGGACGTTGATATCGACCAAGTCACCTATCGCGCCCACGCGCGCGCTCACCATTTTGATTTTCAGCTCGGCACGCTGATTGATATTGATAGAACTGATCGCCAGGTAGTGCTCGCGCCACTTCACGATGAACAAGGTGATACTGTCCTTGCCGAGCGGCGTATCAATTATGACTATTTGGTATTAGCGATTGGGTCAATATCAAATCATTTTAATACGCCGGGTGTATCTGAGCATTGCATCTTTTTAGACAGCCCAGCCCAAGCGAAACGCTTTCACCGTCGTTTGCTGGATGCCTACATTAAGCTGAACTCACCTCAACACCCAAAGCAAGATTTGCGCATTGCGATTGTCGGTGCGGGGGCCACCGGAGTGGAATTAGCGGCTGAATTACACCACGCGGCCGCGGAATTGAACTTGTATGGCTTTCGCGATATGCATCGGGACCGTTTAAAAATCAGTGTGATTGAGGCAGGTCCACGCATACTACCGGCATTACCGGAACGAATTGCCAGCGCAGCGCATAAAGAGCTGTTGAAACTGGGTGTGGAAGTGCGGATAAATACCAAGGTTACAGCCGCATCTGAAGATGGTTTGCGCCTACTGGAGCCCAACCAATCATCGGTCGAACTTCAAGCCGATTTAATGGTTTGGGCCGCGGGGATCAAGGCGCCGGACTTTTTAAAAGATCTGGCGGGACTTGAAAATAACCGTATCAACCAGCTTATGGTGCGGCCTACCCTACAAACGACACGTGATAGCCAAATTTATGTGATTGGTGATTGTGCCGGCTGCCCATTACCAGATAACAAATGGGTTCCACCTCGTGCACAATCTGCCCATCAGATGGCAAGTCATGTGGCAAAAAATCTGAAAGCTGCATTAACGGGTAAAGCACAAACAAATTACGAGTATCACGATCACGGTTCGTTAATTTCCCTAAGCCGCTTTGGCACTGTGGGTAATTTGATGGGGAATCTTGTCGGCGGTGCCATGATGATTGAAGGCCGTATAGCGCGCATGGCGTATATCTCGCTTTATCGCATGCATCAAGTGGCATTACACGGCTGGTGGCGAACATTGATCATCTCGGTGATCGGTCGGATCAATAAAATCATTCGTCCACGCTTAAAGTTACATTAATACATGGGTTTAAGCCAAACCATAAGGAAAATCTGCTCTGAAGCTCGCGTTTGCGAGCTTGCCCTAAACTACAAACATGAGTTCCATGGAGCTGCGCCAATGTCTAATTGGCGTTCATTTAACATCTGCTCGGCTTGGATACTGAGTTGTTTCATGGCGATGGCATAACGCTCTAGCAATTTATCATTCTCCGTCACAGGCTGCCACTGCGGGGCTGGGATGATGTGTCCGGCCTCATCCGTTGCGACAAAACTTATCATGCAATGATTGGTTTCGCGCTGCGCCGAGGTTTTCGGATCTGTAGCATCTGCGCTGACAAAAACATGGATACTGGTTTGCCCGGTGTGTACCACCTGCGCTTTCAAGTGCACTAACTGCCCAACCAGGATAGGTCGCGAAAAGCGAATGGCCCCCACCGATACCGTAACACAGTAGGCACCACTCCAGCCCACCGCGCAAGCATAACCTGCTTGGTCCATCCATTTCATCATCATGCCACCATGAACTTTACCACCAAAGTTAACATGGGTAGGTTCTGCCAGAAATTGAAAATCAACACTACGATTTGGCATACAGCACCTATCAATGGCCGCATAGTTGTAACCAATTAGCTTAGTTAAGCAATCGAGAAGCAATAAAGATTATTTGGTTATGTAGAGATTGTATTTAAGACTAATAAACAATTTGCTGCTTGTTACGATTGACGTTGGAGAGTTTAGGGTTGTGGCAGGGTTACTTGATAAAATGGTTTCGTTTGGGTTTACCCCCCTTCACAGAGCTCGGGGGGCTCCATCGGCGGACAGCAAAATTGTTTGCTGTCCGAATTCCCGTTCCTTTGAGAGTTCGATTGAACTCACCATTGCGGTGTCTTGAGCGTCTGCACCCTCGCGGAGCTTCGGGTGTGTTCAGCTGGCGAAACGCAAAATTGTTGGCTGCGGGGAGTTTGGGGTTGTGACAGGGTGGCTTCGTTTGGGTTTCCCCCCTTCGCAGAGCTCGGGGGGCTCCATCGGCGGACAGCAAAATTGTTTGCTGTCCGAATTCCCGTTCCTTTGAGAGTTCGATTGAACTCACCATTGCGGTGTCTTGAGCGTCTGCACCCTCGCGGAGCTTCGGGTGTGTTCATCAGGCGAAACGCAAAAAGGTTGGCGGCGGGGAGTTTGGGGTTGTGACTGGGTGGCTTCGTTTGGGTTTCCCCACTTCGCAGAGCTCGGGGCGTTCAGACCGGCCAACGCCAAACTGTTGGCGTTGGCAATTTCGGTCTTCACTGTACTACTCTCCGCGTACTTCATCGCCAGAATCACGATAAATAAAAAAGCCCCAGTCTTTCGACTGGGGCCTTTTTATTTATTGGGAGCCTGGCGGTGTACTACTCTCGCATGGCAACTGCCACACTACCATCGTCGCAGCTGCGTTTCACTTCTGAGTTCGGAATGGGGTCAGGTGGTTCCACAGCGCTATTGCCACCAGGCAAAAACGGATTGTCTCTTTAACTTGGAATTCTGATAGCGTCTCACAGCCGCCCAAACAGCTTGGGCGTTGTATGGTTAAGCCGCACGGGCAATTAGTATGAGTTAGCTTAACGTATCACTACGCTTCCACACCTCACCTATCAACGTTGTGGTCTCCAACAACCCTTTAGTACCCTCAAGGGGTAAGGGATGACTCATCTCTTGGCCGGCTTCCCGCTTAGATGCTTTCAGCGGTTATCCGTTCCGAACATAGCTACCGGGCAGTGCCATTGGCATGACAACCCGAACACCAGCGGTTCGTTCACTCCGGTCCTCTCGTACTAGGAGCAACTCCAATCAATCATCCAACGCCCACGGCAGATAGGGACCGAACTGTC
>Ga0209812_10000729_pt1 | contig 27482 bp, 28 predicted proteins | sample JI71714BDNA_FD_187502 | JGI IMG/M metagenome (GOLD analysis project Ga0209812, IMG submission 187502) | Wastewater effluent complex algal communities from Wisconsin, to seasonally profile nutrient transformation and Carbon sequestration -... | ecosystem: Engineered > WWTP > Effluent > Algae...
ATCGTGTAGGTGTAATCCCCCCGTGGTTGCCCCAAAACCCTGTGGCACATCTTGTAGGGGCAATCCCCCCGTGGTTGCCCCAAAACCCTGTGGCACATCTTGTAGGGGCAATCCCCCCGTGGTTGCCCCAAAACCCTAAACGCGCGTGTTAGGGGGTGGGTAGGTACGGGGGTAGGTACGGGGGTAGGCACGGGGGTAGGCACGGGGGTAGGCACGGGGGCACTACCCCTACCCAATGTCTTTCCTAGTTAACAGTCAATAATCAGCTTTAACTATCTTTATCTTCTTCAACTTCTAACTCACAACAAAGTCGTTGCTGACAAAAGATTGTATTATTCTGATCTTTTTGATAAATTTCTAATTCAGCTTGGGAGAATGACTCGAAAATGAAACGTTCCCCCGGAAATACGGTACGTTCAAAGTACCAATTCGGAATATTAGAAATCCGAATTACTTGTACTTTGCTGGTAATATTAATATACCAGCAGAGAATTTTCTCTGATAACTGATCCGCGGGTTTATCAAGGGTATAAATCATATTTTTGAGTCGTTGTATGTGAAAGTGTGTATTCAAACAAAATCGACAATTTTCAGCAAGAAAGTTAAAAATTGTTGAGATATAGTAGAGATGCTTTTGCCGAGACTATTTTCTGTTTACTGTTATAGTGTAACAGAAATTATCCGACTTTTTCTCTCACAAATGATTCGGGGATCGTGGAGAGCCTCTAGTACCACAAGGAGAAATACGCGAGGTTCCCATGGTAATTACTCTTAAATAATTATACCTCGCTCTTAGGGGACAAGTGTCAACTATTTTGGGGAAATTTTGGGGAGGTGGTACTAGGTAAAATCACGAAATAGGGCGGCGAGGACTGTATTGGAAAAAAGGAAGCCTTCGGGATCACTGAGACGCAAATACCCTTCTGATGGAAGTTTCAGCTTATTCGTGTCTGATTTTTGTCCCTGGGGATTGAGAATTTCTACCCATCCACACTGATAATAGGGTTGTAAAGAATTCCATACTTTTTTCAAGTTTTCTTGGCCAAATTTTTCTCGCAAAACTTCTATCTTTAATCCCTCTGCTAACCGTAACCCTAACATTAAGGTCTCTAACAAAATGTCATTACTTCCTGACTTAAGAAAATTAGACTCTTGGGGGAGAGTGTTTAACTGATTTTGGGGAGTTAAAAGGGAACTTACCCAGTTATAATATTCAAGTCTTTTTCGAGGACGGGTGACGCGTATCCCTTGTACATAACTCGCGGCTCCCATACCAAACCCGTAATAAGGGCGATTTTCCCAGTAAACTCGATTATGACGGCATTGATAACCGGGTTTGGCATAGTTGGAAATCTCATAATGATCATAACCGGCTTTTGTCAATATTTCTTGACTTAAACGATACATTTGCGCGGTGGTTTCATCACTGGGTAAGGGGTGACTACCTGGTTGATAATATCTGGCAAAGACGGTTTTGGGTTCGACGATTAAATCGTAACAGGAGAGGTGGGTGGGATTGAGCCCGATCGCGTTTTGGAGGGAGACTTGAAATTGTTGTAGGGTTTGATGGGGCAATCCCGAAATTAAGTCCAAGCTAAAATTGACAATACCTGCTTGATGCACCAGATTAACCGCGTCATAAATCTCTTTAACGGTATGGGAGCGCCCACTTTTTGCTAATAATTCATCTTGAAAGGCTTGGATACCCAGACTAAAACGATTAATTCCTAATGCTTGATAACCATATAAGTCATCTAAACTAAAAGTCCCCGGATCTATTTCTAAGGAAATTTCGGCATCATGAGAAATGCCAAAGATCCCATCGAGGGTAGTAAGAATTTGACTTAATTGCCCTAGGGATAAGAGGGAAGGAGTACCACCGCCAAAAAAAATGGTTTCTAGGGGTTGCTTTTTCGGAGTAATAGTTGTGGTGATTTCTTGACAAAGAATTTTGACGTATTCTGTGATGGTACCAGAATTTTCACCCTGGGCGCGATCGCCCATCACTGAGACGGGAAAATCACAGTAAAAACAGCGACGACGACAAAAGGGAATATGAATATACGCGCCATGAGGAAACATGATGATTTGGGATTTGATAGATTAAGCTGTTCTAGTGTAGGTTGGGTTGAGGTAGGAAACCCAACGGCTCAAAGTCTTGTCTGTGTTGGGTTTTGCTCCACGCGATCGCGTCCTCGAGCCTCAAGCCACCCACAATAAGTTGCATTCTTTTTGGAAATTGGTATTACATTAATCTAAACGTGAAATTGAAACTCTCGTTTCGAGGAGTGTGAAACATGAATGCAGCAGAGCAAGCTAAAAATTTTGAACTAGCCAGCAAAATTGCCGCGGTGGTTAATTTATTCAAGTTAGAGTTTCCTGATGTGCGAGTGGATTTGAAACCTTGGATGAACGATCGCGATACACTAGAATGGGTTGATCCTGATTCCATTGATATCGGTTTTCATTTTCCGGGGAGAAGCCGTTTAATGCAATGTCGTAGTCTCTTAATCCAAATCCGATTTTACGAAGATCCCATTGATGGGGTGCGTCGTGCGATCGGAGTAGAAATGGCGGGTTATGATCATACGGGACAACAATGGGTATTTTCGACGGTAGAATACTGGAGTTTTGTCGGGAATACCCAACCCAAACCAGAGTACGCGGGCAAACTAAAACAGATTTGTTGTCATATTTTTGATGTATTTAATGGAGATTCTGCCGCCCTTGCTTCCTGATTTTTTTGTCTATTTTCTGTTAAGGGTTAATTGCTCTTCCCAGGCAGTTAACCCTTAATTATTTTCGACATTTCTCTGTGTTATTACATCCGAGGGGATAATAACTTTGATAAGTATGTGATCGTTTGCCAAAGAGTGTATAACGATGATCGCGGATTTGTTCATAAACGCGATCGCCCATCCATTTTACACCCGGTAAAGCACGATAGGCATTAATAAATATTTCCCCTGTCGGTAATAAACGTCCTATTTCCTCCGCGGCATTACTTCCTTGCCAACGACGATCGCGGTTTTCAGCATCTATTAAAATCATCCCTAATTCACAATCTTTTTCCGTCACATTAAATTGCCTTAAAGTTTCAGTATCTTGCATCGGGACATATTGAAATAAGTTACCTTGATCTAATTTTTCCAAAACTTGAACCAAGGAAACACACAAATTACAATTGCCATCATAAATAACATGATAACTCATATTTCTCTCTCTTTTCTTACCTCTGTGTACTCGGTGTCTTTGTGGCTCATTTCATAAAATCAGTGAAGGAAACACACAAATTACAATTGCCATCATAAATAACATGATAACTCATATTTCTCTCTCTTCTGCCCTTTGTGTCCTTTGTGTCTTTGTGGTTCATTTTATAAAATCAGTGAAGGAAACGCACAAATTACAATTGCCATCATAAATAACATGATAACTCATATTTCTCTCTCTTCTGCCCTTTGTGTCCTTTGTGGTTCATTTCATAAACTTGTCACAGGCTCCAAGCCCGTGTTACTGGACTTTTACGTTTCCCAAGGGGTAGCAAAAGGTAGAAGAAGAGGACGTTTTTCTTTAAGTAAATAAGTCGTCATCTCGCCTTTTCCTTTAATAAAAATATTACCACGTTTCTCAAGTAAATAGCGATTATGTAAGTGTTGATAAGTGTTATCGGTGACTTGAATTGAACCGGCAATGCCATGAGATTCCATACGACTTGCTGTATTGACGGTATCACCCCATAAATCATAGGCAAATTTTTTCAATCCGATGACTCCTGCCACGACGGGGCCTGTATCTATGCCAATACGAATATTTAAGTTATAACCTGTTTTTTTATTAAATTTCACGATCGCGTCTTGCATATCAAGAGCCATATTCGCGATCGCGTCGGCATGATCTCCTCGATGTTCGGGTAAACCCGCGACTACCATATAAGCATCTCCGATGGTTTTAATTTTTTCGACTTGATGTATTTCTGCTAATTCATCAAAAATCGAGAAAATTTGATTAAGTAAATCGACTAATTCTTTAGGAGGAATTGTTGTTGCTAAGGTGGTAAATCCGACAATATCAGCAAATAATACCGTGACATTTTCACTGGCTTCGGCAATGGTGCTTGATTCGTTTTTTAGTTGTTCCGCGATCGCTTTTGGTAGAATATTTAATAAAAGTTGTTCCGATCGTGATTGTTCTATTTTTAATTTTTGACGTGCTTCAAATTCTTTTTTCGCAAGGCGATCGTAAAGTAAAATAGAAAGATTACAAATAGAACAAATCCAAAATATCTGATTAATACCGATCATAAAAAAGAAAGGAGAAAAGTCAATATTTGGCGCAAACGGAGGAGGAGACATAACATTTAATCCCAAATAACAATTGACTCCAAAATAGTAAGCAAATACTCCCATTTGAGTAATAAAATGTAGATGTAATCGCACAGGAATTAGAGTCGCTTGGGAGAAAAATGTTATCATCCAGGTAAATAAGTCTATATCGACATGACCCAGGATAGTTTGCTTAATTAAAGGTGGTAAGCTTAGGGAGAAAGAATACCATATAAATATTAAACTTAAGTGATTTTCACCCCATTTTGTCTCAAGAAGATAGAATCCAATTAATAATAAAATTTGCACAAAAATATAGGAAACAATCCAACTTTTTGACTCTGGTAAATGAGTTGTAAAATGTCCAAATATGTTGAGAATAATAAAACTAATAATGACGAAACTTGCCATCGGGAATGCTAAACTTAATCGTCTTTTGAGAAAGTTTGCTTGCCATTTTTGATAAGTAGGTGGCTCCTCGCCATTTTCACATTCTAAACGTCGGAGTATCCCTTGATATAATGTGACTATCTGTCTTTTGACAAATCGAATTGTTGGCATATTTTCTCAAGCTATCGTTGCTGATGTTTTTGTGGACTCAATCAAAACCAAAACTGATCACCCTTGCACCCGATCGCGTAAAACTAAACCATTAAAATTATACAGGATTTAAACACCATGTAAGCCAAGAAAACCGGTTTCTCCCTAAGTCTTGACAAAAATGGGAATTTGGGGCTAATAAACCCTGTTTCTGCATGAGTTTTTTACAATTCCAAAGGAAGCGGAAAATTTAATAACTCTTGTAGCAGAAATCGCAGAAAATTATGAGTTATGATAATTAATCCTAATCGGGCTTGGGCTTTTTGGGGGGTTTCGCGTTTGACTTCTCCCCAAATACGACATTCCGTGTAAAACTGTTCCCAGGATTTACTTAGATTATACGCGAGGTCGATCGCGCCCCTTCCTCCCCTTAATAAGGGGGGGGGATTTGGGCCGTCGAAGTCTTCTTTTTGCCCTTGGTATAAGGAGAATATTAGAGTGTCTAAGGTGGCAAGCAATTGATAAATTAAATCTCGTTCAGTGGGATGATTAAAGAGGAGATTTCCCTGCTCATTTAGCCAAATAATGGGGTTTGGGGTAATGAGTTCCCAGAGGGGAGGTGTGATTTCGGGTTCGGGGTTTTTGAGGGTAATAAGACGATCGCGGTGTGCCAGTCTTAAGAGGGAACAACAACGGGCATGGGTGTAAGAAAGATGGAAAGATGGGGGATGAGATATCAGGGATGAGGGGGATATTTGACAGAGAGAAAGGGGAGTTTTGCTAAGGTTTTTCAACCAGGAAGAAAGAGCGCGATCGCGCACTTCAAAAAGAATCATTCCAGGGGGTACAACTTCCATCAAAAAGTCATTTTGAAACTCTGGATATTGACTTTGATATTGAGACACGATCACCCTCGCGATTTCTATCGGGGGACCTTGCCATTTGGGGGAGAGTCTCAGGGCAATTGCGGAGATATATCGCGAAGCCCCAGGCGTGGTGACGGCAGAAGCCCTTCCAGTGGTATCTTTTGTTAACTGTAACGGTATTTCTATTGAGTCATTTCCGATTACCTCTTGAAGTTGTTGTAACAAAAGACACTTGATAGAAACAACCGGAAAGGGAGTTTCTGCACAAAGAGAGGGTGAGAATTTCATATCGCGTTTCTCAGTCTGGGGAGGCACATTAATAACAAGAAAAATTTCCCCAAAATATTGTCTGGTGGGCATTAGCCTGCCTTTTACCTTATTTTTGGGAGATGTCTAATGAGTAAAGCAATTGCGAATCTCCCTTAGGGAAATTTGATGAAAAGCAAAGTCAATGGCTCCGATCTCAATCATTATAGATTCTGGCACTGAGAGGACGTAAAATACTGTTGATCACCAGCATCAGAATTGCTATATTATTTTTCAACCAAAGCAATTTTAGACGCGGTATCTGAACCGATCCCCCACGCGATCGTGACAGGAGAAGTGAGAACATTAATATTATTGCCAGCATACCCCAAATCAGTAATAATTGCCATATCTACGGATTCTGATATATCTGTTGTGTCATTTCCTGATATAATCGATGCGGTTAAACCTTTTGCCTTTTGAACTACTCTGGGCATCAATTACACCAATAATTATTTTTTTCCTCTGACTTTTCTCTATTAAAGATCATTCAATAAGTGACACCAAGAGAGGTATTTTATGTCTCAAGTATCCGCAGAAGCTATTGAAAAAATGCGCCAAGAACTTCTGGAAGACTCGGAACTAAATCTTAATTTTATGATTTTAACAATTACAGCTTGTTTAATCGCGACTTTTGGCTTATTGAGTAATAGCACGGCTGTCATTATTGGCGCGATGATTGTCGCACCTTTGATGATGCCTTTACGCGGTTTGGCTTTTGGTGCATTAGAAGGTTATCCACAGTTATTTCGTCGCAGTATAACTTCTTTAGGGGTGGCTACTATTGTCGCGTTACTATTAGCTACATTTCTGGGTCGTTTGGTGGGTTTTCCTGACTTTGGTTCCGAGGTTTTAGCGAGGACTGAACCGACGTTAATTGACTTAGGGATCGCGGTTGTTGCGGGTGGGTTAAGTGGTTTTGCTAAGGTGCGTCCCAAGGTGAGTGATGCTTTGGCGGGAACCGCGATCGCGGTGGCTTTAATGCCTCCTTTATGTGTGGTTGGTTTAAGTTTATCCCAAGGACTTTGGCAATATAGTTGGGGTGCTTTTTTATTATACATTACCAATCTTTTAGGCATTACCGTTGCCTGTATGTTAGTCTATATTCTGGCGGGTTATACCAGACCTAATCGTGTTTTGGGAGGTGCGCTCGCGTTAACAGGGATTTTAGTAATTCCCTTGGGTTTAAGTCTTTTTCAATTGTTAAGACAAGCCCAATTAGAATATACACTTAAAGTAGTCTTATTAAGCCAAACGATAACGGTTGGTCAACAGGTTGAATTAGTGAAAACTCAAATTAATTGGAGTACAAAAATACCGACTGTTTATTTACGAGTACGCGCGAAAGAACCTGTCACACCCAAACAAGTCCGTTTAGTACAAGAATTTGTGAGTCAACAACTGAAACAACCCTTTAAATTAGTATTTGAAGTCGCACCCGTGCAAAATGTTGTAGCCGATGATTCCTCGGAAACACCAAAATCTCAACCTTAAAAAATAGAAACCTGGTTAGTAGAGCAAAAATCGTTATTTATCGCAATTCTCTGAAGTCTATAACCCGGTTTTTGGGCTGTTAGTGCATAAGTGGTGAAGGCTTCACTATCATTATTAATTTCCGCCTTGAGCAGGTGGTAATTGCACCTTAAAACCGAGTTTTTTGATGAAATCGCACTATTTTAACGAATGATTTTCACCCATAAACCCAGTTTCTCGAAGTGGGAGCGTCTCACTCCGGTGTCAGTCTTAAAAAAGCAAAAACTACTTTTGGCGTTGCTGAATTGGGATATGAAATAATCGGGGCAACCACGGGGGGATTGCCCCTACAGATAAATCATACTTTCATTCAGCAACGCCCTACTTTTTATTTACCTGTAAACTTCTTAAAGGCTAAAGTGACATTATGACCACCAAAGCCAAAAGAATTAGACAAGGCTGCATTAACCGTTTTCACACGACTCTTATCGGGTACATAATCGAGATCGCAGGCAGGATCGAGATTTTCGATATTAATGGTAGGTGGGATATTATCATGGGCTATTACCATCACCGTCGCGACGGCCTCAATACCCCCAGAACCCCCTAACAAATGTCCCGTCATCGACTTGGTAGAACTAATCGCGACTTTACGGGCGCTTTCACCCAAAGCATTTTTAATCGCCATTGTCTCCGTCGAATCATTCGCGGGGGTACTGGTACCATGTGCATTAATATAATCAATCTCTTCGGGTTTTAACCCTCCATCTTGCAATGCCAAACCCATAGCGCGAGTGGCACCTTCCCCACCCGGTACTGGAGAAGTCATGTGATAAGCATCACAAGTCATCCCATAACCGACCATTTCCCCATAGATGCGAGCGCCACGATTAAGGGCATACTCTAATTCTTCCAAGATCAGAATGCCAACCCCTTCTCCCATCACAAAACCATCACGATCGCGATCGAAAGGACGACAAGCATGAAGGGGGTCATCATTGCGAGTAGAAAGAGCGCGGGCGGCGGCAAAACCCGCGACCGAGAGATGAGTCACCGCGGCCTCAGTTCCGCCACAGATCATCGCCTTGGCATAACCCTGTTGAACCAGACGAAAAGCATCGCCCACCGCGTTAGAACCCGCGGCACAAGCTGTCACAGTGCAAGTATTAGGGCCCTTAGCACCGGTATGAATCGCGGTTAGCCCCGCGGCCATATTCGCGATCATCATCGGGATCATAAAGGGACTACAGCGACTGGGCCCACGATTAAGATAGATTTCCTCTTGTTCTTCCAATATCTTCAGGCCACCAATGCCAGTTCCAATAATGACACCCACCTGTTCCGCGTTCTGGTCATTTATTTGCAACTTCGCATCCGCGATCGCCTGTTTACTAGCAGCCACCGCAAATTGGGCAAAGCGATCCATACGCTTCGCCTCCTTACGTTCCATAAAATCGTGAGGGTCAAAACCCTTCACTTCACCCGCAAAACGACAATCGTGCCGTGACGCATCGAAAAAGGTGATCGGGCCAATGCCATTACGTCCAGCAAGCAACCCTTCCCAATACTCAGATAAGGTATTACCAATCGGTGTAATCGCGCCGAGACCTGTTACAACAACGCGCTTACGCTCTAAATTTTCCATGATTTCGGACTCAAGAAATTACAACACCTAAAACGCAGAACAAGGTGAAAAGGCTAAAAAGAAAGCAGAACCACCCAGAATACCCACCCGATCAAGCAAGTGTAGAAGAACACAAGACTTTGAGGGTGGGACTAAAGGCGGGAGAAAATATATATATTGAAGAGCGGGGCTATGACCTACTAGGAGCATCTCCCTCAGTTTCAAACTCTCCCAAGCTACAACTTGAACAAAAAAACACCACCATCTAATGATTGGGTGTAAATTGTCCCTTACGCAGGATTCGAATTAATAAAGTCCACAGCCGCTTGAACCGTATCAATTTTTTCGGCTGCTTCATCTGGAATCTCGATGCCAAACTCTTCTTCCAGTGCCATAACCAGTTCTACTGTATCTAAGGAATCAGCACCTAAGTCATCAGCAAAGGTAGATTCCGGTTTGACATTGGCGGGGTCAACTTCCAGTTGCTCCGCCACAATTTTTTTCACTTTTTCAAACGTGTCACTCATAATTATCCTCATTGGATGCCGCGTATATGAATTTTACCGGAAAGGGGCATCTTAATACATAATCCTGTGTGACTTTTCTCTCCAGACACGGGATCACGATGTTTTCCCTACTAACCAATAGGTCTGATTTTCTTTGTCTCCCCCAAAAGTAAAGGTATTAGGGCTCACCACCAGGTCATACTTACTTTTGAGATGTTTATATGTGCTCCGAGTTACCTCAATCGTCCCTGGTATGGCTTGAGACTGAATCTGATGCGCGATGTGGATCGTATTGCCCCACAAGTCATATCTTATTTGTTTACCTTGGACTACTCCCCCCAGGACATTTCCTGTGTCGATCCCTATTTGCAGCGTTAGACCGAGCTTTTCCTCTTCCTGCAATCGAGTCATCACTTTCTGCATTCCTAGAGCTAAGTCCGCGATCGCGTCGACCGAATCTGACTTGGCTTGGGGGACACCACCCACCACACAGTAAGTTTCCCCACTAATTTTAATGGTTTCTAACTCCTGGGACTCGCACAATTGATTGAATTGCGAGAACAAACCATTAAGCACTCCCACAAATTCACCGGGCGACATCCTGTTTGCCCAGATAGCCGTTTGTGAAACCTGTGCCAATAATACTGTCGCGTTCTCAAAGGATTCTACACACGCGATCTCTGCATTAACATTGGTTAGATACTCCGTTTTCGCCGGAAATTGAGACGCGATCGTTTTGGGAAAAATACGGAAAAATAAGCTTTCTAACTTTTCCTGTTCTTGACGGAGATGCCCTTCCACACGGAGACGTTCATAGTTCTCCTTTTGTAAACGGATATTCTGTTCTTCCAGTCGTTTTTGCAGTTGACGAATTTTTAATTGATGATTAACTCGTGCTAATACCTCCCCGAACTGAAATGGTTTAGTAATGTAATCAACACCCCCCACTTCAAAGGCTTTCACTTTATTTTGAACATCATCAATAGCACTAATGAAAATTACAGGAATATCACTAACTTTTTCATCTGTTTTTAAGCGTTGACAAGTCTCAAAGCCGTCCATTCCAGGCATCATAATATCGAGTAAAATCAAATCAGGAGAGACTTCATGGACGTTTTTTAAAGCCATTGCACCGTTGATCGCGCTCCGTACTTCATAGCCATATTGACTGAGAGCAATTGATAAAAGTTTAAGATTTTCAGGACTGTCATCGACAAGCATCAAACGTCCTTGATGACTAAACTTTTCTAATTTAAAACCTAATAACCAAAAAATTTCCTCTTCGATCTCTGCTAATTCTTTATGATTTTTCGCTTCTTGAGAAGCCATTTTTTGATGATAAACAGTCAGACTTTCCAGTTTTTGGAGAGTCCCTTTAATTTCTGATTCATCCAAATACAGACTCGTGATGACTTGATTTATATCTGCAAGGGGGTCAGCTTTGAGGCCAGCACCACTGGCGACAATAAATTTCAATCGGTCTAGATTTTGGCGTAACAGCTTCCGCAGGTAATAAGTCACCATTGGAGAAAGCTGTAAATGCTCTAAGGATGTCTTTGAGTGTTCCATAACTATAATATTTTTCCAAAAAACTTGAGACTTCTCTTCACTTTTAGACTGACGTTAAATTCGCATCATAGCAAATTTACTTAGAGATCCTGACCTTAGTTTTTCCAGACATAACTTTTAACAATTATTTACAATCCGAAATATAAAATGCAAAATGCAAAATCAAATATTGCAAGGCATCGTAAACAACTGTGAAGTTTTGTAGCCATTTCGACAAGAGATTGGAGCCTCGCGGTAAACTAGGCCTGGATTCACTATGCAGACTTAGCAGTCAGCACCCCTGGCTGAAGCACGGGGGGCTTCAGGCTAACCGGAAGTTCACCGCTTCAGAATAGCTGACCAGACTCAGGTCTTCGGACCTAGGTTATCGGCAAGTATTCAAGTTCCTACCTGGGGATGCTTTACCAGTCCCAAGCTTGAGAACTGAAGGCAGACACAGGGGAACTGCCCCTGCACAGGGATAAAAGGGTAAGCCAGTTCTATCTGGAAAGTACCGACCGATAACTTTGTCTGGGCTCAGATCACATCGTACAGGATAGGCGTTTCCCGGCTAATAACAGGGATGAGTAGAAACTGTACCTCTTTCTACTCCCCCCCCAAAGGGGACGCGGATCAATCCGTGCGTGTCGTGTTTCTTCCCCGCACCTTTAGGCGTGGAGAGGAAACATTTCCTGTAAGGTCTTATGAATCATTTGGAGCTGTTATAATGTCCCACTCAGTCAAAATCTACGATACCTGCATCGGTTGCACCCAATGTGTTCGTGCTTGTCCTCTGGATGTTCTGGAGATGGTGCCCTGGGATGGCTGTAAGGCTGCTCAGATTGCCTCTTCCCCTCGCACGGAGGACTGTGTAGGATGCAAGCGGTGTGAAACAGCTTGCCCCACTGACTTTTTGAGCATTCGTGTTTATCTCGGTGCCGAAACAACTCGCAGTATGGGTCTGGCATACTAACATCAGCCCCAAATCGTTGTAACATTTTTGCCTCTTGGAGAGGGAGTCTTTTACTCCCTCTTTTTTATGCCAAGCCACGAAGAAGGAAGTCCCAAGAGGTAAGAAGGAATGAACCACAAAGGCACAAAGAGCACAGAGAAAGACCGAAGACCCAAAAAGAAGGAAGATGCTTCACAATTAACATCTCCAAAAACTACTGTAGGGTAGCATTAGCCTGCCTCGACTCTGATTTTTTCTCGATGTCTAATTAATAATTGATAATTAACAATTGACCATCACCTTTTTTTGATTTCCCATCATCCATTACCGATTACCCAAGAGGTAAGAAGGAATGAACCACAAAGGCACAAAGGACACAGAGGAAGACCGAAGACCCAAAAAGAAGGAAGATGCTTCACAATTAACAATTGACCATCACATTTTTTACTTTCTTATTTTCGATTACCGATTACCCATTACCGATTACCCATTACCGATTACCCATTACCGATTACCCATTACCGATTACCCATTACCGATTACCGATTACCCATTACCCATTACCCATTACCCATTCCCGATTCATTGACGTTCCGTCTTGGAAAAAGTAGCTTTGAGTAAGTCAATGGAAAATAAGATTGGGCCATTAGTAGGAGCAGTTAATTAAAATGTGTGGAATTGTTGGCTATATTGGCACTCAGAAGGCGACAGATATTTTGCTGTCGGGCTTGGAAAAGTTGGAATATCGCGGGTATGATTCCGCGGGTATTGCTACTGTCTGGGAAGGGGAATTAATTTGCTCTAAGGCTAAGGGCAAACTCCGTAATTTACGCGAAAAGGTAGAATTACTGGACAATCCCGCTCCTATTGGTATTGGTCATACTCGCTGGGCGACTCATGGTAAACCGGAGGAACATAATGCCCATCCTCATCTGGATAGCGTGATGCGCGTGGGGGTGGTACAAAATGGCATTATTGAAAATTATCGAGAATTACGCGAGGATTTGAAAAGTCGAGGGATTGAGTTTCGTTCCGAAACGGATACGGAAGTGATTCCTCATTTAATTGCCCAGTTTTTAGTGGAAGAGGAAAATAAGGAAGATTTGTCTTTCTCCCCTTTGTTAGAGGCGGTTAAAAAAACTGTCAATTGTTTACATGGTGCTTTCGCGATCGCGGTAATTTCTGCGGATTATCCTGATGAGTTAATTGTGGCGCGACAACAAGCCCCTTTAATTTTAGGATTTGGTCAAGGTGAATTTTTCTGCGCGTCGGATACTCCGGCGATTATTGCCTATACTCGCACGGTGTTACCGTTAGAAAATGGGGAATTAGCACGATTAACGAATTTAGGGGTAGAAATTTATGATTTTGCCGGACATCGCCTCAAGAAAACACCAAGAACATTAAATTGGAATCCAATTTTAGTGGAAAAACAAGGATTCCGTCATTTCATGGCGAAGGAAATTTATGAACAACCCGGAGTCGTTCGGACTTGTTTGGAAAATTACACGCGTGATAATTGGACGGTTGACTCTCCAGAATCTCCTATTAATTTAGGATTGCCTGATGCCCTCTGTAATGATTTAGAAAATATTGAAATTATTGCCTGTGGAACCAGTTGGCACGCGGGTTTAGTAGGTAAATATTTACTGGAACAATTAGCCCAAATTCCCACCAGTGTCCATTATGCTTCTGAATTTCGTTATGCGCCACCGCCTATTACTGTTAATACTTTAACCATTGGCATTACTCAATCAGGGGAAACCGCGGATACTTTAGCTGCATTAGCGGAAGAAAAAGAACGACGGATCGCAAAGGGGGGTAAGTTTGCACCTCGTTTGTTAGGTATTACGAATCGTTTAGATAGTTCTTTAGCGCGGATCGTTCCCAATTTAATTGATACTTGTGCAGGGATAGAAATTGGAGTCGCTGCGACAAAGAGTTTTATGGCTCAATTGATGGGATTTTATTTTTTATCCCTTGATTTAGCTTATCGTCGTCAAACTTTACCTCTGTCTCGGATCTCGGAACTTTTAGAAGGTTTACGTTTACTTCCTTCTCTGATGGAGACGGTTTTAGAGGGACAAGAGCGTTATATTCAGGAGCTTGCCCATCAGTTTAGTGAGACGCAAGATTTTATGTTTGTGGGGCGGGGTATTAATTTCCCGATCGCGTTGGAAGGGGCCTTAAAGTTGAAGGAAATTAGTTATATTCACGCGGAGGGATATCCCGCGGGCGAGTTAAAACATGGCCCGATCGCGTTATTAGATTCTAAGGTTCCAGTGGTAACGATCGCGGTACCTGGGATTGTCTATGAAAAGGTAATTTCTAACGCGCAAGAAGCAAAAGCACGAGATTCTCGTTTAATTGGAGTGGTGAAAGTAAATGATTCTCACGCGTCAGAAATCTTTGATGATATTTTACCTGTGCCAGAAGTAGATGAGATTTTATCCCCTGTTTTAACGGTGATTCCTTTGCAATTATTAGCTTATCATATTGCTGCACGACGGGGTTTAGATGTTGACCAACCTCGTAATTTAGCTAAGTCGGTAACGGTAGAATAATTGGGGTAATCAGTAATCGGTAATAGGTAATGGGAATGTAAGTTTTTATCCCTTCGATAGGCCTCAAGAAACCGGGTTTCTAGGAGAGAATAATCACTAAGTGGAGATTTGGTGAAGAAACCCGGTTTCTTTGATGAGCGGATCAAACGCGATCGTGCTCTTGGAGAAACCGGGTTTCTTTACGAAAACTTGGATTAACACCAACAGCCTCAAGGGAGAAACCCGGTTTCTTTAACGTGAGAAACCGGGTTTCTTTAGTAAACTTTTGGTAACACCAAGAGGCTAAAGAGAGAAACCCGGTTTCTTTAGATAAACCAATGTACGAAATGTACGAAATGTCATAATTATCATAATTATCTCAAACTATAGTGTCTTTGGTATATCATCATTTCCTTTTCATCTATACTATTAGTAGAACACCATCCCCCACAGCCAATAATGAGTACGGGTTATTCGCGGTTTGATTCCCTCACTAGCATCCTCGCAGGAACACTAACGGTAGCAGGAATTGTCATTTTTGCACCCGCTCCAATTTTAGCTATATCTCCCCAAGAAATTGCCCAATTAGCTGAGTCTGTCACTGTTCAAATTAATGGTACAACTGGAAGCGGTACGGGATTTATTATTGCTAAAAAAGGTACTACTTACACTGTATTGACAGCTAATCATGTGGTTAAAGATTCTCAAGCAACCTATACGATTCGTACTAATAGGGGAAAAGATTATCAAGTCACCAGCACTGTATTATTGCAAACAAGAGAAAAGGAGCCAGATTTAGCCGTTGTCACCTTTAACAGTGCAGAATCTTATTCCGTTGTAACATTAGGTGATTCTGATCACTCCGCCATTGGAACCGAAATTTTTGTCGCGGGTTATCCGGCTAATTTGGCTGAAGAAAAATATGGCACTCAGCGCAATTTTGAGTTTTCACCCGGCTTTGTTACCAGTCGTCTCTCGAATCATCCAACTGGTTATAATTTGCGTTATACGGCTGTCACAAAAGGGGGGATGAGTGGAGGACCTGTATTTGATATGGAAGGGCGTGTAGTTGGAGTTCATGGACAGGGTGATCGGGATTTTGATACGATGGTAATAGATAATGATAAAAAAAATATTACAGGGTTAGCTATGACTAAAACGGGATTTAATGCAGCTATTCCTATTAATACTTTTTTGGCGAAATTGTCGGAGGCGGGGTTAAGTCGTTCTGCTATTTTGGTGAGTAACTCTCCGGTTAAAAATTCCTCTTTGTTGCCGCAAAATACCAATAATGCTAAAAGTTATTATGTGCGTGGGTTGAGTAAGTTTGATAAGGGAGATGTCTCCGGCGCGATCGCGGAGTTTAATCAAGCCATTGAAAGTCAATCTGATTACGCGGAAGCTTATTTTTATCGGGGACTTGCCTATTTTGACTTGAAAGATTTGCCTAATAGTATCGCGGATTATAACAAAGCGATTGATTTCAATGCGGGTTATGTCGATGCTTATTATAATCGGGCATTAGTTTTCTCTGCAATGGGGGATAAACCGAGCGCGATCGCCGATTATACTCAAGTGATTCGCCTTGATAGAAACTTTGCGGCGGCTTATAATAATCGAGGTTTAGCACTTTCGGAATTAGGCGATCAAAAACAAGCTATTGATGATTTTAATCAAGCTCTCCAGATTAATCCGGGCAGAGCTAATAGTTATTTTAACAGAGGATTGGCTCTTTTTCGCATCGGAAACGATCGCGCTGCTTTAGCGGATTATACTCAAGCGATTCAACTTTCTCCTAATTATGCCAAAGCCTATGCTAACCGAGGGATTACTTTGGCCAAAATGGGAGATAGACAAGGCGCGATCACTGATTTACAGCAAGCAGCACGTTTATTTTCTGCACAAGGAATGAGTGCAGATGCTCAGAAAGCGTTAGAGATGGTTCGGCAATTGCAAAGGTAGGATATAATATCATCAAGGGTACAGAATAAATGCTATGGTCAAGCCAATCTACTTTTCAACTCATGCCAGAGAGCGAATGCTGCTGCGGGGTGCGGTCGAGAATGAGGTGATTATTGCCATTCGTTCGGGAAACTGGCAACCAGCCAAGCAAGGTAAGTTTTCAGCCCGCGCTCAATTTGATTTTAACAATCAATCTCCCATTAATCAACAGTTTTACGCTTACAAAACTGTTAAAACAATTTTTACAGAGATACCGGAAAAAATTGTAGTCGTGACAGTAAACGTCTATTACTTTAACTAAAAGGATTCAAAAGATGAGAATACGATACGATCAAGAAGTTGATGCTCTCTACATAGAGTTACTGTCATTAGCACCTGGAACCTCGGAAAATCGAGAATTAACTGAAGACATTATTGCTGATTACAGTCCTGACGGCAAACTAGCTGGACTAGAAATTATTGATGCTTCGCAAGTTTTGGGGGAACAACTAAAAGAAATCATTGTCGAAGATGCTTCGGTTGGTGTCATTCATCAACTGGCTCTTTTGATGAAGTGAGAACTAGAAAAACCCTATCGCAATTAACCCTCTAGGGGCTCTTTCACCAACAATAAATGAAACCAACAAACAGCCCCACCGAATGGAATTCGGGGCTAGACAAACCAAGCCCCACCGAATGGAATTCGGGGCTAGACAAACCAAGTCCGCCTCCCGAGACTAAAAATCCCCTTGATTCTTGAGTCCGCGGAGGCGGACTTCGTGTGTGTAGTAGCGGTTTCAACCGCCGAATCCGCGCCGAATCCGCGCCTAAAACCTCACCGTTACCAATATCACCCGCCTCGGTTGATTTTCGGCTTCGATCGTAAACTCTACACGCCCAAAACCTTTTTGCCCAGGTTCGACTAATTCATAACGCGATGTCACTGTACCTCCTGCTGTATCGTATTGGGCAAAAGCTACTCCTGGGTTTCTCCCCACAGAGGCATCCGTATCTCCCGCCCAAGAGCCCCAATCATCCAATCGGGATCGCGTTGGTAATACAGAAGCCGCAATTTCTGGGGGTGTTAATCTTTGATCGGCTAAGACTTTTTGAGCGTTATGAATAGCGCACATTGTCGGGCCAGAAATTTTGGCATCGCTATATTGATCTTCCCACTTTTGTACGAAGCCAAAGCCAACATTCGGGCCGACTTTATCCTGTCTTTGCCGCCCCCACAGCCGACTTACAGATAGAGTATTATCTTCCTCGCTCTTGCCGAGCTGGGCTAATTCGGTTCTATTTCTGGTAAAATTACGGTTGATAAATTCTTGGTCAGCAGTACGAATTCTATTAATGGCATTTGGGTTTATGTCAGAGCTAACATTAGTATTGCCTTGTAATATTGGTGTTAAAACACCGGGGATGGGCTGTGCTCCACAATATTTTTGAATACCGTTGAAAACGCGATCGGCTGACAAGGCGCTGATGGGAAATTCTAAATCATAAGCTTCCGCGGGTTTGGGGAAGAAAATACCGGAGGTTGCCGAAGCAGTAAAAGAAGCACCACCCCAGATAATAATACGATTAAATTGACGGCGACTAAGACTCATAATTTATCGACTCCCAGGAGAGCGAGCCCCCGGCTCAATTTGAAATTTGATGAAGTTGTAACCATCCATTATATTTTTAACAACTCCCATACTGGCGCAATCTGTAGCTGTAGCACAATCTATGTCTACTGATAAACTTTTTCCATTACTGACATCGACTAGCATTGTATGTACTTTACCTTTGTCGCCTGTGCGGGAAGCGACTTGATTTCCGTCTACATAAACATCTACTTTTATTGTGGCTTTTGTTTCCTTGTCAGGAATTACAAATTCTAATCGGAGAGAGGCGCGACCACCGGGAAGCTTGCAAGTTAAACTGGTACTAGGATAAATCCTCAACACACTGGTATATACTTCTCTACTTACAACAATATCCTCCAGCATAGGTCGCCACCAACCTTGAACTTGACACTTCATATCGCTCAAAGGGATGGGACGCTGGGCCTGTGCCACTTGTGCGCCAACTGTCGCTAAAGTAAAAGACAACACCCCCGCGGAAAGTAAACCACTGATCCACCGCACTCGCTTCATAGAAACATCCTCCCGATACTTCGCTAAATTACTATAGGCGAAGTCTTATGTCGGAAATGTCCTGACTTTGCTGCGCGGACAATATCCTAAATGTCACAAATGTACGAAATGTCAGCTACAATTGATGACGTAAACTTCACTATCTCCCTGTATATGAACATCGCAGAAGTCGTAAAATTGGCAGATGAGCTAGTTTTTACTAAAACGGGAAAGCACCTCGACTATCTGCAAGAAGCTATCCTCCGGGGCACTCTAAAAGATCGCACCTATCCTGAAATCGCAGACAAAGTTTACTCAAGTTCCAGTCATGTCAGAAATGTCGGATCAGAACTTTGGAAAATCCTATCGGAAGGTTTGGGACAAGATATTACTAAAGCCAATTTTAGAGCTATATTAGATCAGGGTAAAATTTATAATTATCAATCAGCTATCGTTGGCGAAACTGTAACCGTTGGAGAGAATGTCACAGTTAATCATAACCTTAATATTTGTTCTAAAAAAGCACGAAATCCCCGAAAAACTAAACCGTCCCAAGAAACCACAAATCAACGGCAAATAGACTTAGGGGAAGCACCGGAAATCTTCACTTTTTACGATCGCGCCCACGAACTCGCCACCCTCGAACATTGGATCATACAAGATCACTGTCACCTTGTGCAACTTCTGGGAATTTGCGGAATAGGTAAAACATCCCTTGCTATACGTCTAATAGACAAAATCCAAACCCATTTTGATAGGATCATTTATCGCAGCCTGCGCTTTTCCCCAACCCTAGAAACCACCCTCACCAACCTCCTACAAATCTTCTCCCAATCATCAGAAATTCCCCAGGAAGTTAGGGGCAACCACGGGGAGATTGCCCCAACCGAAATTCTCAACCACCTACGGCAGAATCGTTGCCTAATAATCCTCGATGACGTGCAGACACTTTTCAGCAGTAATCAACTTGCCGGACAATACAAATCAGACTATGAAGATTATCACATATTTTTCCAATTAATCTCCGAAGTTTCTCATAATAGCTGTTTCATCTTAATTAGTTCCGAAACCCCTAGAGAAATTGCCGAATTATCAAAAGAAAATTCCCCCCTTCGCACCTTAGTTTTAGGGAGTTTAGGTATAGCGGCGAAAGAGATTTTAAACTCCCATCAATTATTAGAAGAAGAAACCTGGGAAACCCTGATTAATACCTATCAAGGCAACCCTCTCTGGTTAAAGATAACAGCTACCCTCATTCAACAATTCTTTGGCGGTAGAGTCGCGGATTTTTTGTGCTATGATATGCCAATTTTAGATGAATCATTACGATCGCGTTTAGAGCAAGAATTTCGGAGATTAACCGAGGAAGAGGAGGCGGTAATAGTTCACCTAGGCCATGAAAGCGAACCCGTTACCCTCTCGCAAATTTTAAAGAAAATAAAATTATCGGCTTCCGACTTAATCAATGCGATAAAATCCCTGGGAATGCGTTTTTTATTAGAGATACAAGAGCAAGGAAAAACCACTTTTTTTAGTCTCAATCCGGTGATCGCACAATATGTGAAAACTCGCTATTCCAGCTAATGATTTATATAATGCGGTTTGATCTCAAGAAACCGTGTTTCTAGCCTGAGACTGATTCACAAGTTCAGATTTTCGATTAGAAACCCGGTTTCTCGCTTCTCCAAAGGCCTCAAGAAACCGGGTTTCTAGCCTGAGACTTATCAATAAGTCAAGATTTTCGATTAGAAACCCGGTTTCTCGCACAGAGTATCGCAACTAACAATAAAATAAACGATAGCAACCTCGACGATTAGGACGTTGTTAATGGCCCAAACCATTGATTTTATTGCTTTTTCCTTCTTCCTTCTTCCTTCTGCTATATAAACAAATATCCACTTATCCCCGTACAAAAAAACATGACAAACCCAACTCCTAACCCCCGCAAACCACCCTCCAACCTTACCCCCCAACAATATGCCCGCTTAAAATCAGAATTAGCCACTCCTTACCGAGGGTTACGTCAATTTATTTATGTCGTCTGTGGCGCGTCGGGCTTCATTGGCGCGCTTATTTTCCTGGGGCAACTCGCCGCGGGGCGTGATGTCAATAACGCGTTACCTAATTTTGCCCTTCAAGTGGGCGTTGTTGCCCTTATGGTTTGGTTTTTTCGCCTTGACAAAAAATCCCGACGTCCACCTTCTCCTTAACAAAACTTCATCTTGTGTGACAAATGTACAGATAAAGTAAGGAAAAGATAAAATTATAAAGAAATCATTACGAAATCAACGATCCTTGATAAGTTGAGGTATAAATTAAGTACAGTTCGTAACAAGTTAATTGAGGTCAGCCCATATAAAGACCTTAAACATAAATCCTGTTTTTAATTTTCAAATGGGGTCAGCTTTGATAAAGGCCCTAACCATATCAAGAAACAAACTAAAAAGCCAAGTACCAGATTCCACCTATAGGAATACTGGTATTTGGCTTTTTTATGCCATCATTTTACCAATGTGGTGCGAGAAACTCCGGGTTGTGAAATACGTCTGTAGTAGAAACCATTGAAAGAGTGAGGAAAAGTAGAATGAGTTTAAGTATTTGGTTGTCTAAAAGTATGTTATTTTTAGCACTCAGTACAGGATTAGTTTTATGTTGTGGTGAGGTTAAAGCCGCGGAAAAGGTTGTTTTGAAGTATAGTGTTTTACAAGTACCGATTTCCGTAAGTGAATTAGAGACTTTTGCGAAAACTGGCCAGATGTCTCCTCCCTTAGCTTTATTATTAACTCAGTCTAAGCAAAACCCCGACACTGTGCGACAGGCGTTGACTAAACCGATCAAAGTTAATTATAATCTGGTTAAGGATAATTTGAAGAGTACCCCCGCCAAATTAATTTTAGATCAAGTCGGGCAGGTTATTCATCCCCCAACCAATCAACGCGATCGTGACGCGTTAGGGAACGCGGTATTAAAATCCCTAGAAAAAGATAATCAATTGACATTACTACAAGTAATGCAAAATTATCCAACTTCGGAAATACAAGTGGATGGCGATCGCCTCGTGGAAGCCTATACACAACTTGCCACATTCGCCCAACAATTAGGGAATTTACCAAACCAATTAAAAGATATCCTCAATCGGTTTCCCATTCCTCGATTATAATTAATTATAGATTATAAGCAGGGGTGTACTATGAAAGCTCAAATAGGGATTTTCCCAATTAGTTTAACGGCTATTACTTTAATCTTAACGGGTAACGCGCCCAGTTATGCCAATAATTTTTCAGCTCCTTCTGCATCACAATTTGGACAAATTCCACCCTTGCTTATTTCTCAAGTGTTTTTTGGTAATTCGGCCAAATGTAATATTGATGTCCCAGGTACAATTAACCTCAAACAATCTGATTATGTGATTGGGGATAAAATGACTGGTTTATATTTAAAATATACGCAAAAATGTCCCGATCAAGCACAAGTGAATGAGTTCCGTTATTTTTGGTCAAAAAATCAATCTTACTGGCAACAATATCCCTCAAGAATGCAATCTTTTTTAGAAGATAATTTACTCAAAAATCCCTTAAGTGAGCAACAAAAATTCATCGGAAAGCCCTTGGAAGAAGTGAGAAAATATCTGATTATGAATCCTTCTTTTCCGATGATGCAAGAGGGGGAACCTACTACTGTGGGTGATATGACTTGGTATTCATTTATTGGGGGTAATGTTGCTTATGAAATTGTCGTCAGAAAGGGCATTGTTTCTCGTATTTATTTGATAAATTTGCTGTGATTTCCCCAAAACTCAGATACTTATTGTGCTATTGTCGCTATTTTTTTTGTGTTGCACATATAGATGATATTGTAGGGGCAATGCCCCGTGGTTGCCCCAAAATCCTAAACCCGCGCGCGGGGGCTGGGGGGTAGGCACGGGGGCCTACCCCTACAAATACCATCATTCCGTAATTGTGCAACGCCATTTTTTTGATAAAATGAACCACAAAAGCCGATTAGGGCACAGAGGAAATACAGGAAAAGAAAAGAGAGAGAAACCGGGTTTCTTGAGTTACTTTTAATAAACCCGGTTTCTTGGGTTTGTGGGTATCCCGAATTACTATTGTTTGGTTTCCGAAACCCAAATCAGTTTATTGCCTTCTAAACGATAGATTTGTGTTACTGGCAGAGTCGGAGTATCTTTGGCATCCTTGGGCGTGTGTTTAATTAATTTTACTTCGATTTGTCGATTGTTTAATTTAATTGATTGCACTTGCACGCGATCGCCTAAAAAGACTGAGCCGACATTTTGGGGATTTTGATTAACATTGATAACCGGAGTTAAGTAAATAAAAGAATTAGAAGGATCGGCATTAACGACAAGGAGAGAAACCGCATCTTCATTATTATCATCCTTGATCTTACCAAAAGCAATTAAACCTGATTGATCAACGAAAATAATGCGCTGTTTTTCTTCATTATTAACATAACCACCATTTTGAAGTTGAATTTTGATCGCGCTATTTCCTTCTCCTAAACCGGGTAATTGATAAGAGGTATTTTTGAGCTTTTCTACTTTTTGACACCACGCGGTTTTTTCGGGACTCCAAACTTCACGCGTGCGACAATTGTACCACACTACTGTATTAGGTGTTGTCATGGGTGCGGTGGTGGTGGAGTTTGTTTGCGACGTTGGGGAGGCGGAAGAGGCGGGTTTCCCAGTGGTGGGGGTTGACATGGGTTGAGTCGATGTCGGTTTCCCAGTGCTGGGGGTTGACATGGGTTGAGTCGATGTCGGAGTGGGGGATGAGGTGGGTTGACTGGGCGGGGGGCCTCCTGCTAATCTTTCAGAGCTAGGGGAAGACTTGGCCCAAGTTGTTGTAATATTACCGAGACTGAGTAAACCCAGTCCCGCGGTTAATGTTAGTAAAGCAATGGGATGTCTCATTTTCGTACCTTTATGATAAGTTATTGATAAACAATTTTATCCTAATATAGGCTGATTCGTTTTGGTTAGTCTTTAACAAATTTTGTTACCATTTGCCCTGATATAAGTATCGTTTTTAGTGATAACAGCAACCATAAACCAATACTATAAAACAGGGTTTTTCTCTTTGATAAAATCCGATAGGCATGGTATGGATAAGCGGCGATAAGTAACGTAAATTGCTCGTGAAAAAAAGCCACCCTGAGAAACCCGGTTTCTCGGTAAAAATAGATAGTGATCAGGTAACAACTTGATAGAAACCGGGTTTCTTTGCCTTGGGTTAGTATATTGCACAAACCCGTGATTTTATTGCTTCTTCATTCTTCCCTCTTCCCTCTTCCTTTGTGCCTTTGTGCCTTTGTATTTTATTGCTTCTTCCCTCTTCCCTCTTATTTCTGCGATATAGCAATCCTAAATAGGTTGTGAGAGTTTTCGGAGTGGGAGAATCTTGCAGGGGTGCGCCGAAATTATTCCAACCCAAGACGCGAGCACTCAATTTATTAACATTAAATTTGTTACGACTGATTTGGGATTGCTATAGGCTTCTTTGAGATGCTCCCCAACCCAACATATCGCAAACCCAACAGATTTGTTGGGTTTCGCTACGCTCAACCCAACCTACAAAAAATCTGCGATATAGCAATCCTAAATAGGTTGTGAGAGTTTTCGGAGTTGGAGAATCTTGCAGGGGTGCGCCGAAATTATTCCAACCCAAGACGCGAGCACTCAATTTATTAACATTAAATTTGTTACGACTGATTTGGGATTGCTATAGGCTTCTTTGAGATGCTCCCCAACCCAACATATCGCAAACCCAACAGATTCGTTGGGTTTCGCTACGCTCAACCCAACCTACAAAAATCACTTCCTTCTTCCTTCTTCCTTCTGCTATATAATGATGTCTAAATTTAGAAGATATGAGCCGATGTTAAGACTTATTACTGACTTCGATGGCCCGATTATGAATATTTCCGATCGATATTATCATGTTTATAAGTTATGTTTAGCGCAAACGCGACGAGTTAAACAACCGATTACGATTTTAAGTAAACAAGAGTTTTGGGATTTGAAACGATCGCGTATTCCTGAGAGTCAAATCGCGTTAAAATCGGGATTAGATGAAGAACAAGCGGAAATGTTTGTGAAGATTCGTCATCAAAATGCCCATAATATGTCACTTTTAGTCTATGATCAACCTGTGACTGGTGCGGTGGAAGCTTTACAAACTTGTCAAAAATCGGGTATTGATTTAGTGGTAATGACGATGCGACGACAACGAGAATTAGATGAAGCTTTACATCGTTGTCATTTCAGGAAATTTTTTACTAAAAATCGCCGTTATTGTATTGGTGATAATTACCATAAAACGAAGGATATCCATGATAAACCTTTGTTGATGGCTAACGCGATCGCGTCTCTTCCACCCGCGTCAAAAACCTGGATGGTAGGGGATACGGAGGCTGATATTATTTCGGCACAAAGTCAAGGGATTCCTATTATTGCGGTTTTATCAGGTATCCGCGATCGTGCGCAATTAGAAAAGTATAAACCGGATCTAATTCTGAACAATTTAGCCGAATCTGTCGAATTTATCTTATCAGAAAATTTGTCAAAAGTTGGCTAGGAGGGAAGAAGGAAGGAAGAAGGAGGAAATAATGAACCACAAAGGCACAGAGGGCACAGAGGAAGAGGGAAGAGGGAAGAAGGAGAAAGAAGGAAATAGAAATTGGGAGCGCAGAGCTCCCTATTAGATTCCTAGGGAGCGAGACGTTTGTGCTGAGTGCTTCGCACACGCGACGCACAGGCTTTGCTAACCCACTACAGGTTATTTGCAAATGTGAGAGGCTCCCTAGAAATTTCGCTTTCGCCTTCTCCTTTTCCATTACTTTAAAAAGCTGCTTACTAACCAAAGAATTAGAAATGTAACAAGGGTAATAAATTTTTCAGCCGTTAACATGGGAATCGTGATCCCTGACGCGATCAAACCCCCCAATAATAACCCTGTAATTAAACCCGCGACTGTCAATAATACAGCGCGACCAAATTTATTTTCCTTACGATTAAGAAAATAAAGACTTGCCCCTACTCCTAATGCTAAAGTAAGCTGTAAAACTGAATTACTGGCGGCTGGATAAAGACTTAAACCACTTAATCCCACAAATACTCCCGCGGGCCAGACAATATCTGGTATGCTTGGAGTATCAATCAGTTTTTGTAACCACGCGGGACTGGAATTAATCGAAGGCGTGGGAAAACTAGGAGGCACCTCCGCGACGCGTTCGGGAAAACGAATCCCCTCTGGTACTTTGATTTTCCCCTCTTGGCGCATTCTTAAACGCTCCATGAGGATAGCATCATAGGCCGTCTCAATCATTTGTGTACGTCTTTGATCCCCGGTATATTGTTGGGTTAAACGCACACGCGCCGCCTGCACTTCCTCAAAGGAAGCATCTTCTGTGACTCCAAGTAATTGATATGGACTTTGCTCACTCATGCTTAACTTAATCCGCTTCTACAAGGGTTTAGGGATGTAGTATTTTGGCTTACTTTACGCTCACTATGCCTGACCATTGCACTTTTTTCAAGTTATCCCGACGGTAGGAGCAAAAATAATCGGGTGTTTGGAATGTGCAAAATGGCGCGATCGCGACTTGAGAAGCTTTCATCCCTAATTGTTCTAATTGTAAGAGATTAAACCGACGGACATCAACTCGTATTTTTCCGGGTTCGGTATCGGCTAAAATTGGTGTCTGGGGTAATTGGTATAAATACTCGATTAACTCCTCTGTATTTTTTATCTCATTATTAGGCGCGATCGTCGCACCCAATTTTTCTACGACATCGAGTGAGACTTGATACACTTCTCCGGTGATAGCTGGGCCTAACGCGACTCGTAAATTTTCCACTCGACTCCCTTGAGCCAGAAAATGCGCGATCGCTTCGGGGACAATCTTACTCGCGGTTCCTCGCCACCCCGCGTGAACCGCGGCCACTTGTCCCGTTTCACTATCGGCAATGAGCGCCGGCACACAATCGGCACTACAAACCCAAACCGCTTCCGTTTCAGCCTGGGTGATAATACCATCAGCTTCGACGTAAGTATCTAAAGATGAGATAACACCATTGTCAGCAACGGGTGTGATATTTCCCGTTTTCACGACAGTATTACCATGAACTTGTTTCACCCGAAAGACTTTAGCACTAGAATGGAGTTCCTGTACTAAATCCGCGGGTGTGCGAGGGGAAAAGTGTTTAGTAAAAAAGCCATGAGGCCAAGGTTCTAATAAACTACAAGTAAGATAAGGTAATCCATCTTGAGTTTGCCATTGCCAAGTTACATCATCTTGTTCTGAGGATAGCTCTCTGAGAGACAAGTCTTGTGAGTCTAAAGTCGTAGTCATTACCATCCCTTATTAGGTCACATTACTATACAATTTAACACTTGATCACCCCAATAATCGGACTCTTGGTATATTTGCCAAATTCCTGTGTCTAGGGTTGTGATTTTCCACTCCAAAATCTCTAAGTAGGTTGGGTTGCACTCTGATACTTCACAGAATATGGAAAAAACCATTTGTGCAACCCAACCAACCATGAGTTAGTAGGTTGGGTTGCACTCTGATACTTCACAGAATATGGAAAAAACCATTTGTGCAACCCAACCAACCATGAGTTAGTAGGTTGGGTTGCACTCTGATACTTCACAGAATATGGAAAAAACCATTTGTGCAACCCAACCAACCATGAGTTAGTAGGTTGGGTTGCA
>Ga0209812_10000730_pt1 | contig 27373 bp, 34 predicted proteins | sample JI71714BDNA_FD_187502 | JGI IMG/M metagenome (GOLD analysis project Ga0209812, IMG submission 187502) | Wastewater effluent complex algal communities from Wisconsin, to seasonally profile nutrient transformation and Carbon sequestration -... | ecosystem: Engineered > WWTP > Effluent > Algae...
GCGGCCGCATTGCAGCGCAACAGGCCTCGCGGAGAGGTGGCAGAGTGGTCGAATGCGCCGCACTCGAAATGCGGTTTACCGGCAACGGTAACGTGGGTTCGAATCCCACCCTCTCCGCCAATAGCCTCAGATTTGTTTGGATTTTTCCTCAAATGAGCGGCTTATTACCAAATATGATCCCCGATAAGCGTCTGATTGTAGCGAACCGGCTTAGAGAATCTAATGTCCGAGGCTGGGGTGGATTGTGTTGAAAAACTCGGCCTTGCAATAGTGCTAAAGTATTGAGTCCATGTCTCCGCAGACAGACTGAGATGTCAGAATGATGGGTGAGCAGACGCTGGCGCAGGAGGCGCTGTTCTACAGCCTCAACCTGGAGCGGCATGTTCCTGCTGATCACCTGCTTCGCTCGATAGATCGGTTCGTTGACCTGTCGGGCATCCGGTCTGAGCGGCGGCTGTGCGAGGAGGTGCATGTAAACCTCGCCTATCGCTGGTACTGCCGCCTGGGACTGGAGAGCGATGTGCCCGAGCACTCGACCTTCTCGAAGAACCGGCACGGCCGCTTCCGCGACAGTGATCTGCTACGCCAGCTGTTTGAGAAGACCGTGGCGCGCTGCAACGCCGACGGACTGGTCGGCGGTGAAAGCTTCGCTGTCGATGGAAGCCTCGTGCGCGCCGATGTGAACCGCCAGCATGCCGTGGATCATGCCGATGGGCTGCCGGACCCGGCCACCAGCCATGCCGTTCGCGATTATCTGGCCGTGCTCGACGATGTCGCCTTCGGGGCCGCCACCCCGGTGCCGCCCTAGCAGTTGGCAGTGGCTGATCCCGCCGCACGCTGGACTGCGAAGAGCCGTGAGCGCGCCTGCTTCGCCTATGAGCCGGACTTCTTCGACTTCATCGTGATCGACGAATGCCATCGCGGCGGTGCGCGGGACGAGAGCACATGGCACGGAATCCTCGAATATTTCGCGCCCGCCGTGCAGCTGGGCCGCACCGCTAAGCCCAAGCGGGACGTGAACGCGGACACCTATCGCTATTTCGGCGACCCGGTTTACACCTATGCCCTGAAGGAAGGGATCCCCGTAAGCGAACGCGCCCTCGACCATGAAATTGAAATGCCCACCGTACCATGCGGCAAGGGTTTCGGGATTGCGCGCAGGTAGGTCTCGGCCCTAGGCCTTCGGCCAAGAACCGTCTTGCCCAGCGGCACAGAACAGCCTGCTACTTCGAGGCGTCGAATGTTCCAGCTTTCACCGCGATAGGCTTTGCGGTCGGATAGAACTGCACGAACGTCGTATCGACAGCGCCATTTGCTATGTGGCACGAATAGCATTCCGCATCACCGGGTATTGCCTGTGCGGGCTTGTCATCACTGTGCACGAAGAACGCCCATCCGCCCTTGAAGCGCTTGGAGTCCTTCACGTGAACTTCAAGGCCGAACACCTCCTCGGTCTGGAAGGTGCCGCCCTTGCTGATCGAACCCTCGTTCGCGCCCATGCGCGGTTCCTTGATCATCACGGTGCCGTCAGGCCACCGGCCTGTCTTCTTGAATTCCTGCCATGACTGCGGGTCCACGAAGACATTATCGACCATATCATGGCCCATCCCGCTGGCCTGATCGCTGTAAGTCATGTTCACCCCCGACGTGAGGAAGATCCATTCGCGGTAGTCCTTGGGGAAGATCAGATCGCCCGATGCGGTGTATTGCGCTGCAGCTTCGGGCTTTGCTTCCGCGTAGCCGAGAGCCCCACAACCGGCGACGATCAAAGCGCTGGCACCAACCAGAACCGAGCCATATTTCATGAGATTTTCCTGTTTCGGGTTTCATTGTGACCAGCGCAAAGTCGCGCTTTTCGAATGGGGCGTTTTCACGCCAAGACTTTCCGATCCGAGGTCCGGAATGCTCACAAGATGGAACCTGAAATCAGCGCGGTGAATAGGGCCAGCAGGAAAGGATGAATTCCGAATGCCGGAATAATCCCGGATCCCGGCTGCATCTCGACGCGGCTCTGATTATTCCAGTGATCGGCACAGAGTGTTGATTCGTTGCGCGATTGTTGCGGTCGCCCCGCAGGCCTAGTTCTCGCCCATCAACTGATCGAGCGAGATTGCCATGCCAGAAACCAGAACCATCAAAGCCGACGTCGTTATTATCGGCGCGGGCAGCGCGGGAATGTCAGCCTACAAATCGGCACGCCAGTTCACGGACTCGATCCTCGTCATTGAGGAGGGGCATTACGGGACAACCTGCGCGCGCGTCGGCTGCATGCCTTCAAAACTGCTGATTGCCGCGGCCGAAGCTGCGCATCACGCCCACCACGCCACCCGCTTCGGCATCAAGGTTTCGCAGGTCGCCGTTGACGGCAAGGCCGTGATGGCCCGCGTCCGTGCCGAGCGCGACCGCTTTGTCGGCTTCGTGGTTGAAGATGTCGAAGGCTGGCCGGATGCCCACAAGATCAGCGGATCAGCCCGCTTCACTGCCCCCGACCGTCTGATCCTGGACGATGGAACCGCAATCGAAGCCGGGCGCGTGGTGATCGCAACCGGATCGCGTGCCGTCTGGCCTGCGGCATGGAATGCGCTGGGCGATCGGCTCATCATCAATGACGATGTCTTCGATTGGGATGACCTGCCGGCATCCATCGCGGTGTTCGGCAACGGCGTTATCGGTCTGGAACTGGCCCAGGCGCTCGGCCGGTTGGGCGTGCGGGTCAAGCTGTTCGGGCGCAGCGGGCGGGTCGGCCCGCTGACCGATCCGGCGGTCGCTGAAACGGCCCGCGCTGCCTACGCCGCCGAGTATCGCTTCACCCCTTCAGCGCAGGCTGTTTCTGTCGCGCGTCAGGGTGACCAGGTCGTGGTGACCGAGCACGTCGATGGACGCGACGTTGAGGAACGCTTCGACTACCTGATCGCTGCCACGGGCCGCCGTCCCAATCTCGACCGGCTGGGTCTGGAACATGCCGGCATTGCGCTCGATGAAAGCGGCACCCCCGCCGGCTGGGATCGCCGCACGGCCCGGATTGGCGAGAGCACGATATTCCTTGCCGGCGATGCTGCGCCCGATGCGCCGCTGCTGCATGAAGCCTCGGATGCCGGACGGATCGCCGGGGAGAATGCCGCGCGCTTTCCCTTCGTCGCCTCGCGCCATCGCCGCACGCCGATCGGCGTCGTGTTTTCCGACCCGCAGATCGCCATGGTCGGACAAAGCCACGCGCAACTGACGCAGGCCGGGGCGAGGTTCATTACCGGCTCGGTCGATTTCACCGGGCAGGGGCGCGCACGGGTTGCGGGACGCAATGTCGGCAGGCTGAACATCTATGCTCACCCCGAAACAGGCAAGTTCCTCGGGGCCGAGATGGTCGGTCCGGCAGCCGAACACATCGCCCACCTGCTTGCCTGGGCGATCGAGGCAGATCGCTCGGTCCAGCAAATGCTCGACAGCCCGTTCTACCACCCCGTGATCGAGGAAGGAGTGCGCACCGCCCTCCGCGCCGCCCGCGATGCGATGCATGAACGCTCGCCCGCCCACCGGCCGTGCCTCGACTGCCGACCCGCCGCCTGATCGGCAGCGGACGGCGTTTGAGCCCGACTTATCGCCACAAGGATGGAATCACATGACCACGCAAATTGCCATTAACGGCTTCGGCCGGATCGGACGCCTTCTCGCCCGGCTCATCCTCGAACAGCGACCGGAAGGCATCGCGCTTGCAGCCATCAACGACATGATGGACCCGCATAGCTGCGCCGCGCTCTACAAGCGCGACAGTGTGCATGGGCCTGCGGCGGGCGAGGTTGCATTCGGCGATGGCTGGATAATGGCGGGCGGGCAGCGGATTGCCGTCACCCGCATTCCCGATCCGGCAGCGATGGATCATCGCGCTTCCGGCATCGATCTCGTTATCGAGGCGAGTGGCCAGTTCACCGACCGCCAGAGCGCCTCGGGCCACATCGCGCGCGGTGCGCGGCGCGTGCTGATCTCCGCGCCAGCAAAGGACGCCGACATAACCGTGGTGCAAGGCGTCAATCACGGCCTGCTCCGCCCGGAACACGCGATCGTGTCCAATGCCAGCTGCACGACCAATGCCCTCGCCCCGATTGCCGCAGTGCTTGACCGGATGATCGGCATTGAACGCGGCCATATGACCACCGTCCATTCCTACACCAATGACCAACGGCTGCACGACCAGTATCACCCCGATCTCAGGCGTGCGCGCGGCGGGGCTATGTCGATGATCCCGACCTCCACTGGCGCGACCAAGGCCGTGGCGGAGGTGCTTCCGCAGCTGAAGGGCAAATTGTCCGGTGCTTCGATCAGGGTTCCGACGCCGAATGTCTCGCTGATTGATTTCGTGATTCACGCGGTAAGGCCGACGGACGAACACGAGGTCAACGCTATCCTTGCAGACGCTGCCGCAGGCCCGATGAAAGGGATAGTCGATGCCACGGACGAGCCGCTGGTTTCGGTCGATTTCAACCACAATCCGGCAAGCGTCACGGTCGACTTGGCAGAAACCAAGGTGACCGACCAACGGCTTGTCCGCGTTGTCGGCTGGTATGACAATGAATGGGGCTTTGCCAATCGCCTGCTCGAAACGGCCCGACAGATGGCGTTTCAGCTTTAGCTCTGGCGAGCCAAAGCCCCGGACCGAGGCCATGCCCGGTCCGGGGCAGCAAGATGAAGATTGCGCAAGCGAGCCGACCCACGCTGTTCGTGTGCGCTGGGGTCGTTCGGGATTTCTCCTACGTCGGCTTGTTCGGACGAGCGGCGGCAACAAGCGGCCACACGATCCACGGGAACGCGGCGAGGAAGAACAGGCCCTGGAGCGCAAAGGCGGCAGGGCTGTCAGGAAGCAGAAAAACCCCCGCGCCATAGGCAAGGAGCGCCGCGGATCCCTTGCGATAGCGCTCGGTCCAGCTCGGGTTCTCGCGCTTGAGGCAATCGACGCACAGGTCCATCATTCTGCCTCCCCAAGCACTATCGCGGGCTGGCCGCACTTCGACGAGGGATCGTCCATGGCTATTCTCCTTCGGCTGGCGCGCGTTGTCGTTCCCGAGGGGCCGGAAGCGTGAATGGCGCAGCGCTTGATGAGGCCAATCTATCCATTCGCCGGGCGATGGGAATGCGGGCCTATGGCAATGATCCATTGCGCCTGTGACAATGGTGGCCGCCCTGATCCGCCCCTGATCGGGGCGTTCCATTCTCCGGAATGATCTGCTGCACCGTTTCGCCGTTCCGGCGCAGCGTCGTGCGGATTACTTCACGCCTGAACCCGCAAGGTGCGGCCCATGCGAGCAGGGGTATTCCAATGCAAAATCATACAGATGGACTTATTGCAGCCCTGGCCGGCTTTGCGCTGACAGGTGCTGTGATGGCACCGCCGGTGCTGTCGGCGCGTGCCGAGAAGGCAGACCGGATTGCTGCCTATGAACAGGTATTGGGAACCAGCACCACGCGCTTCGGGAGCGACAGGGCCGGCAGACTCGCCAGCGCGCTTCGCGACAGTGATTATCGCGATGAGGCGCGCCAGCATATGGTCGCTGAGCAACGCAAGGGCTCACAATGACGTGGGGCAAACGGCAGGCGTAACGCCGGCCTAGCAATCGTCCAGACTGGCCAGCATCGTCGTGATCAGAACGCGGCCTTCGGTCAGGCCCGTGAAACGCCGGGCGATCTTGCCGCCCGCAAACAGGATCATGGTCGGCACCGAGTGCACTTCGAACAGAGCGGTCAATTCGGGGTTTCGCCCGGCGTCGACCTTGAAAATCGTGGCAGTACCGTGAAAGCGCTCTGCGATCTTCTCGAGCATCGGGGCCTGCATCTGACATGGGCCGCACCCGTCCGCGTAGAAACCCACGAGGACGGGATGATCGGCATCGATGACCGCAGCCTTAAAGGCCGAGGCGGTCAGCTCCTTCGGCATGACGCGCCTAAAGTCCCAGATCTGAAAGACCGGGGTGATCGTCCGGCCGGCGTCCCAGCGGCCAGCGGAACTTGCGTTCATCCTCGCGGATCGGAAGCTCGTTGATGCTGGCGAAGCGGCGGTGCATCAGGCCGTCTTCCACGAACTCCCAGTTCTCGTTGCCATAGGCGCGGAACCAGTTGCCGCTGTCGTCGTGGTATTCATAGGCATAGCGGACAGCGATGCGGTTTTCGGTGAAGGCCCACAGCTCCTTGATCAGCCGGTAATCGAGCTCCTTGACCCACTTGCGCTCCAAGAACGCCTGCGCTTCAGCACGTCCGCGGGGGAACTCAGCGCGGTTCCGCCATTGCGTGTCTTCGGTATAAGCGAGCGCCACCTTTGCCGCATCGCGGCTGTTCCAGCCATCTTCGGCCAGACGAACTTTTTCGCGCGCAGTTTCTTCGGTGAAGGGGGGAAGCGGGGGACGGGTCATGGGGTTCTCCAATCTCTCAAAACAGGAAGAAGGACCGGGCGGGGCAAGGGAGGGAGTAGCCCCGCCCGGTCAGCATGCGGATGGTCTCGGGGGGGAGCATCCGCACAATGTCATCGGGGGAGAGAGGGGGGATCCGATAACAACTGCAAATTAGACGGCGGCGGCGGGGCCGAGAACCGCGGAAGGGCGAAACGGATTATTCCGCGCCGCGCAATGCCGCGAGTTCGCTTTCCAGTTCGACAATCCGCGCGTCGCGCTGGTCGATTGCCTGACGCACATCATCGGCATGAAACATCTGCGGAATGTGCTGCGGGCAGTTGGAGTCCCAGGCTTCGACTTCGAACAGGATGACCTGCTCGGGCCGCGCGCGGTAGCCTTCGGGCATCAGGCTTTGTTCGAGCGCGGCGTCACCTTCCACCACCTGTGCCGTGCCCCAGATCTTGATCCGCTGGCGATGGGCATAATCCATCAGAAAGATATAGGCCTTGGGGTTCTCGGAGAGGTTGCCGGTGGTGATGAACTGCCGGTTGCCCTTGAAATCGGCAAAGGCGAGCTGGCGCTCTCCCACCACGTGCAGGAAGCCGCGCGGTCCGCCGCGGTGCTGGATATAGGGCTGGCCATCCGCGCTGGCGGTGGCGAGGTAAAAGCTGCGGACTTGGCCGATGAAGGCCGCGAGGCTTTCATCGATCGCCTCGCCCATCTCCATGCCGGCATAGATGGCGCGCGATCCCTTGCGTTCCTGCGCGGCCATTACGGCGGGCGTGAAAGCGATATCAACCGGGCGCGTCACGCTGTGGGAACCTGAGGCGCGATCTGCCATGTCGCATCGGGGCGCGGCACGCGCATCAGGTTGCGGATCTGATCGGCCACCTTTTGCGAAGTCAGGCCGCGCAGCAGGGCAAAGGCCACTTCCACCCCGGTGCCCGGCCCGGTGGAGGTCATCAGCGTGCCATCGATCACGATCGCCTCGTCAATGAACTGCGCGCCGTAAGCTTCAAGCTGCGCTTTGCGCTGGCCGCCAACCTGATGATAGGTCGTCGCCCGCCTGCCCTGCAAAACCCCCGCCGCACCCAGCGCCAGCGACGCCACGCAGACCGAGGAGACGATCTTCCCGCGCGCTTCGAAATGGCGGATCACATCGAGGAACGGCTCGGACAGAGCGTCTTCGTAAAACCCGGCACCGTCAAAACCACCGGGCACGGCCAGCGCATCGAAGCTGTCGAGGTCGAGGTCGGCGACTAAAGTGTCGGGAATGACCGAGAAGCCGAAAGTGGCGCGAAGGCGCCGCCGCAAGCCTGCGGAGACCAGCTCGATCGGCTCATCACCATCGATATTCGCCCAGCCCAGGACATCGGTGAACCCGGCGGCTTCGAGCGGTTCGAAACCCTCGGCGAGCAACAGGAGTACTTTCTTCGCCATGAATTCTTGTACCTTGATGATGAGGTTAAACGTCGAGGATCAACCGGTCGCCGCCGCCCGCTGACGGGTCGGCAGGGACGGCGCAGCAGATCAGCGCCTTGTCGGGATCGACCCTGGCAGAAGGGCGGCTTTCGTAAGTGACCTTGCCGGCGAGCACCTTCACTGCGCAGGTCCCGCAAGAACCGCCGCGGCAGCCATATTCGGGGGTCAACCCGCGTGCCTCGGCGAGATCGAGCAAGCTTCCCGCCGCGGCATCCCAGCGGGCTTCCTTGCCCGATTTGGCGAAGGCCACCGGCACGGGCAGCTTGGCCGCCGGGGGCAGGGCGTCGGCGGTTTCAGGTTCGCAGCGCTTGAGCGAGGCAGGGCCGAAAGCCTCGGCGTGAATGCGCGCGTCGGCCACGCCAAGGTCGCTGAGCTGGTCGTACAACCCCTGCATGAAGGGCGGCGGGCCGCACATGTAGAAATCATAGGCATCGAACGGCAGGGTCTGACGGAAGAGTTCGGCGCTGATGCGTCCCTCAGTGTCATAGTCGATGCCGAGCGCTGCGCCTTCAGTGACCTCAAGCAGTCGGATCACCCGCACCGCGCCGCCTGCCTGCACCGCAAGCTCGGCGATTTCCTGATCAAACGCCCGTTCTGCCAGCGAGCGCGCGGCGATGAACAGGAAGGTTGGCCGCACCCGGCGCTTTCGCAGGCCTTCGAAGATGATGCTGCGCAGCATTGCCAGCATCGGCGTGATCCCGACACCCGCGGCCAGCAGAACGGCTGGGCGCGCTTCGAGCGGGTCGATGATGAACCCGCCCGCCGGAGCGCGCGCCTCGATCAGGTCGCCGATTGTCAGGTCATCATGCAGGTGGTTCGATACGAGCCCCTGCCGCTTCACGCTGAGGCGGTAGTACCCGTCAGACGGGGCGGTTGAGAGCGTGTAGGTGCGCAGCACTGGTTCCCCATCGGGGGCCGGGCGGACGCGGACCGGCAGATGCTGGCCCGCTTCATGAGTGACGATGCCCTTGCCGTCGGCAGGTTCGAGATGGAACGAGCGGATGACGCTGCTTTCATCGACGATCTGTGCGATCCGGAACGGACGCCAGCTGTTGCGGGACTTTTCGGCCTCGATCCGCGCAGCGGCCTGCTGCCAGTCGCCCGTCATCAGATTGTTAGGCGACACCCCATCTGCCTGCATCACAAAGCGCAGTGGCAGGGCTTCGGGGCGCAGCACCACCTTGCGTGGGCGGAACACCCACAGCCGTTCGGCCCCCTGAAAGGCGGTGATCTCGTCCGATTCCAGCACCACTTCGGCATCGCCAGTCAGATGCAGCATGTCGCCGGTGGCAAAGTCCGGGAAGACGAGGCCCGCCTTGGGGTTGAGCAAGAAGTTGCCGAAGGTGTTGAAATGAAGGTTCCCGGCAAAGTCCGGAATGGTCAGCGAGCCATCCGCATTGATCCGCACGAAGCCCGGCTTGCCCCCGCGGTGCGAGGCATCGACGTGCCGCCCTGTCGCGACATCGACGTAGGACGACACGAAGAAGGTATCGGAAGCGCTGATCATCGCTCGCACGCGCGGGTCATTCATGTCCAACGTCTGTGCAGCCGGAACAGCGGCAAAATCATCGGGCTCGCGGACGAAGGTGAAGTCGCGCAGCTGGATATATTGCGGGCAATTACCGAAGGCGTGTTCGACCGCGATTGTGAAACCCTGATCGGCCAGCTGCCGGAGCGTGCCGTTCATCCGGTTGCGCCGCCTTGTGTGCAATTCGATACCAAGCAGGCCGACTGCGGCGCCATCGGCCAGCGATGCCGTGGCCGGGTCCTGCGGGTCGGGGCGCGCTGCGAAATCGAGGCGTTTCGGGTCAGGGCTGGTCATGAAACCGGGCTTGCCGCTCAGCAGCGTGACCCATGTATCGCCCACCGGATCGACCGAGCCGAGCACGATGAAAGGAAGCTGGCGATAAAAGTCGCGGTGCTGATCCGGCATGAAATCACGGATCACCCGGCGGCCAAATGCCTCCATCCGCTCGGCCACGCCGACGGTCTTTTGCAGCGCCACCTCGCCATCGTGAAACGGTGATGGTGTGCCTGTCAGCGGTTGTGTCATCTCTCGTCTCCCCCGGAATGCAAGGCTCCGGGGCCGCTCAGCGGCAGCCCCGGTCGCAGATGGATCAGGCGTTCAGGCCCACGGCGTTCTTGGCGAATTCGACGAAGCCGGGGAGCGCTTCGATCCGGGCCAGCCACGCGTTGACATTGGCGTAGGACGAAAGGTCGACATTCCCCTCGGGCGCGCTGGCGATGTAGCTGTAGAGCGCGATGTCGGCGATCGTGGCGTGGTCGGCGGCGATCCATTCGCGGCCATCAAGCTCGGCTTCGATCAGCGCCAGAACCGCATGGGCGCGGGCGATCACCTCTTCGGGGTTGAAGCCGGCCTTGAAGATGGTGACCAGACGGGCGGCGCCGGGGCCGAAAGCGATCTGGCCAGCCGCGACCGAGAGCCAGCGCTGCATCCTGGCGGCGCCCAGCGCGTCTGCGGGCAGCCAGTCGGTGCGGCTGAACTTCTTGGCGGCATAGATCATGATGGCATTGGAATCGGCGATGTATTCGCCGTCATCCTCCAGCAGCGGCACCTGGCCGAAACGGTTCTTGGCGAGATATTCGGGCGACTTGTGCTCACCCTTGGCGAGATCGACTTCGACGATTTCAACGTCGGCGCCGATCAGGGAAAGGAACAGCCGCGCACGGTGGGCGTGGCCGGAAATGGGGTGGGAATAGAGCTTCATTATCGTGTCCTTTGGCAAAAGCAGTGACAGGCGGGCCTTCCGGCGAGCCATCAAATGCGCTTGCAGGGCCGCGATCAGAACCTCTGAAGGGTGCAAGTCACTATTCCGCTGGATGCAGTTATCGACTAGATAAGGCGGGGTTTCGCAGCGGGGAGGGTAATTATGTCGCGTTTTCATGCGATGCAGGTGTTTGTCAAAGTGGCTGAAACCAGCGGCTTTGCCGAAGCCGCGCGGCAATTGAACATGAGTCCCCCTGCCGTCACACGCGCCGTGGCCTCGCTCGAAGACCAGATCGGAGCCCGGCTGTTCACCCGCACCACCCGGACCGTGAAACTGACCGAAGCGGGCGTGCGCTATTTCGATGATTGCCGGCGCATCCTTGCCGACGTTGTCGAGGCCGAGGCGGCGGCCGGCGGCTCCTACGCCACGCCTACCGGCGTCCTTACGGTTACCGCCTCCGCGCTGTTCGGGCAGGATTACATCGCTCCGATTCTAACCGAATATCTCGACCAGAACCCTGAAGTGAATGCCCGTGCCCTGTTCGTCGACCGGATCACCAATATGGTGGACGAGGGGATCGATGTTGGCATCCGCATCGGCGATCTGGCGGATTCCAGCTTCAGCGCCATCCGGGTGGGCTCGGTGCGCCGGGTGGTGTGCGGCGCGCCGAGCTATTTCCAGCAGCATGGGGTGCCCAATCATCCCTCCGACCTCGTGAAGCACCGGATCATTGTAAGTTCGGCATCATGGGCTTCGCTCGATTGGCGCTTTGGCGGAGAAGGCAGGCCGACGGTGCGGATCGCGCCGCGGCTTTCGTTCAACACCTACGGCGCGGTGCTGAAGTCGACCATGCTCGGCTGGGGCCTGTCGCGGCCGCTGTCCTACCAGATCGGGCAGGCCCTGATCGATGGCGACCTGCAGACGGTACTGTCCGAGTACGAGGAAGACCCCTTGCCGGTCCATGTCGTCCACCCTGAAGGCCGCAGGGCATCGGCCAAGGTGCGCGCCTTTGTCGACCTGGCGGTGGACCGACTGCGCGCAAATCGCTCGATCAACTGATTTATTCCGCTTACAGGAACAATATCTTCCACATTGGCCCAATTATCGCTGCGCCATAACCGGCCTATCTCCAGCTCACCCCACACCGGGATCAAACTGGAGAATAAACATGAAGTCCCCTCTCATTTCGATTGCCGCGATCGCCATGCTTGGCGCCGCTGCGGCCCCCGCCCATGCCGATACCTTCGACGGCCCCTATGTCGGCGTCACCGCCGGTTGGGAACGCAGCGAGATCGCCGATCGCATCGATGCCCAGCCGATCGCCGGTGAAGCCTCGCGCGATGCGCTCGTGCTCGGCGGCTATGCCGGGTACAACCTCAAGGCAACCGACCGGATTGTCATCGGCGCGGAAGCCGGTTTCAGCGCGGCTGTCGATGACCAGAACCGCGCGGCTTCGGCCGGCAAGTCGCTGACCATCGACCCGCGCTACAGTTTCGATCTGTCTGCGCGCGCGGGTTATCTCGTGACCGACAAGGCGCTGGTCTATGTCCGCGGCGGCTATGCCAACACCCGCGTGCGCACCACGCTGGATGGGCTCACCGGCCCGGTGACCGCGTCGGACAATCTCGATGGCTGGCAGGTCGGCGGCGGTCTGGAATACGCGATCTCTGACCGTATCTCGGCCCGCGCCGAGTACCGTTACAGCGATCTTGGCAGCAATGGCGGACAATATGACCGCCACCAGACGCTTGTCGGCGTGAGCTACAATTTCTGACGCTCACTGAACATCCCTCCCGTCCATGAACCCCTATCCGCAATGGCGGCCGGATTGCCGGCGCGCCGTTGTGGAAAGGGCCGGGGAACAATCATGTCCCAGATCACCCTCGCCATCCGCCACGTTCCGCATTCGGAATGGCTGTTCCGCTGGCAGGCGACCGTCATTGCCGCTTTTGCCGGTGGGTCGCTGACCGCCGCGTTGCTTAACCTCGGCGCTGCCGTGGCCCTCGCCATGACCCGATCCACCCTTTCGCAGGTTTCCGCCGCTCGCGGCCGGACCGACCGCCATGCCTGACCAGCTTCATGCCCGTGTCACAGCGCAGCTGAAGCTCGCGCTGCTTGGCGATTGCGGCTGCCACAAGACACTGACCCGGCTGGAACGCGACGCCCGCCAATCGGGTCTTACAGGCGCAGAGATAGACGCCGCGATCAGCGGACGCAGTTTCGAGGCGCGAACGGCGGCTGCCGTCGCCTTTGCCTGCGCCATGAAGGCAGGCGACGATGACTGTCTTCAGCAGGCTCGCACACGCGCGCTCCAGATCGGCGTCACCACGGAAGAACTGCGCGCGATCGCCAAGGGGGCGAAGCGGATTCTGGCGTCGAAACGGCCATGATGCGTCTTCTCGCAAGCCTGTTCCCGTCCCGCGCTCCCGCTGCAGCCCTGGGAGATGATCCGCTCGGCGAGATTTTGCGCGGCGCGAGAGACGCCGACGTCGCGCCCGAAGTTCTCCTGCGAATCCTGTGACCAGACCCGATAGATGGAGCATGCAATGATCGAAGTTTTCACGGCCAACACCCCCAATGGCATCAAGGTGCCAATTGCCCTTGAAGAGCTTGGCGTCCCCTACGAACTGAGAAAGATCGCCTTGGGTTCGGCCGATTTGCGGTCTGCGGAATATCTCCGGATCAACCCCAATGCGAAGCTCCCGGCAATCCGGCACCACGGCGACGGTGATGCGCCCGTCACGGTGTTCGAATCCGGCGCGATCGTGCTCTATCTCGCCGAAACCTTCGGCGGCCTTTTGGGCAACGTGCCGGCCGCGCGCGGACAGACCCTCAGCTGGCTGTTCCTGCAAGTGGCAGGGCTTGGGCCGATGATGGGCAACGCAGCTCATTTCCGCGCGATGAAGTCACCCGATCCCTACACCATCGGCCGCTTCGAAGGTGAGGCTGGCCGGTACCTCGCTCTAGTCGAAGCGCGGTTGCGCGAAGCGGAATGGCTTAATGGCGAGAGCTACTCAGTCGCGGATATTGCCCATTTCTCGTGGGTGCGCAGCGCCGGCTATGCGGGCTTCGAACTCAAGGAATTTCCCATCCTCGACGCGTGGGTCCAAAAGATCGAGAAACGCGCTGCGACTGCGCGGGCCTTTGCGAGGCTGAGCTGACGCTGCCGGCGTGCAGCATCGGACGGTGTGCCTAGACCTGCGCGGCGCGGAACCACGCAGCGTCAGGGGTCGGAACGCGCATGCGGAAGCGCAGATCCTGCGAAAACGCGGGCGAGGTCAGCACTTCCAGCAGCTTCAGGGCAAGCTCGATGCCGGTGCCGGGGCCTGTAGATGTCATCAGGTGGCCATCAACGACCAGCGGCTCATCGACGAACACGGCTCCGTAGCTTTCCAGCTCTGCTTTCCGTGTGCCGCCGACTTGATGGTAGACCGTCGCGCGCCGGCCTTTGAGCACCCCGGCAGCGGCGAGCGACAGTGCGCTTACGCAGACTGCGGCGATCGGTGCCTGACGCCGATCGAAGCTTCGGATGACGTCGAGGAAAGGTTCGGACAGGGCCTCCTCGTAGAAACCCGCATCACCGAATCCGCCCGGAATAACCAGTGCGTCAAAATCTTCGATGTTGATTTCGTTCAGAATTCTTTCGGGAAGCACGTCAAAACCGAATGTCGTTTTTAGTGGGCTACGTAAACCCACTGAAAGCTGGTCGAACTGAATGTCTCCATAAATGGAGGCCCAACCGAATACTTCGGTGAAACACGCCGCCTCCATGGCTTCGAAGCCATTGGACAGCAAGATTAAAACCCGCTTTTGCATCAGCGCCCCCACTGATTGAACCGATCACTAGCGATCTCCGGCAGAGGATTGCTTACTGCAGCGCTGATGCATCCGACCAGCGCAATTTGGCAGCGAGTTCCGATAGCCGCCCGCACATAAGGCCGTCGCGAGGACCTGTTGGCCCCCTTCAGTTCCATTCCATGCATTGAACCCGCGCGAACAGGTTGGCGCCGAACAGCAGCTGAAGTTTTCGAAGTCCAGCTTGTATGGTCGCTTTCGGGCCACGCTGGACAATGGCCTAGGGACCGTGATCACTGCGCAAAACTGACGGTCCGCTTCAGAGCATCCAGACGGCAGCCTCTAGCAAGAGCAGACGTTTACGTTGGCTGATCTTAACGACTGGACGTGGGTCGGCAGCCGAAACCGTCCACCACAGACCGCGAATGGGGGCTATTGAAGGTTCATTCCCCAAGACCCGCCACTCTCAAGCTTACCGTGAAGCGGTTACTCACACCCTCTTCGGCTAAGCGAGGTTTTGCCGAAAGCGGCGACTGCCGCTGATCACCGCGCCTGAACGCAACGTGATGTCGAAGTCCCCGCTTTGCCGTGTTTCGGTGGTTGCGATCGCTGTCCGCCGCACGAGATACGAGCGATGGACGCGGGCAAAGCCGTGCGGCGTCAGCTCGGCTTCGAGATCCGCCATGGTCCGCCGCGCCAGTTGGCTGCCAAAGCTGCCATGCAGCTCGACGTAATTTCCGGCAGAGCTCACCCAGTCGATTTCCGCAGGTCGAAGCATCACGACCCGGCTGCCGTCGCGCACCTCGATCAGGGCCGCATCCCCGATCGGCGGGGGAGGGGCCGCCATGGGCCGGGCAACAAGCTGCCGCGCGAGCAGAAACACCGCAAGGATCGACACATATGTGATCACGTCTTTGCGCGCCTCGAACAGCAGCCGGTCGGACCAGGTCTCTGTGGGCGCATAATCCTCGCCGGCCAGCGCATAGGCAGCGATCCGCAAGCCCGCCATCAGCGCGGTGTGCGCGAGCGACATCGCGATGCAGCCCGCTGCATGGCCGAGCGCCGCAAGCGGCAGCGGGCGCGATGCGAGCCGAGTGGCAATCACGAGGATAACTGGCAGCAATGCCAGCCAGGCGGCAAAACTGGTTCCTTCGAGCACCCACGCCTGCCACTGCGCAATCGGCTGCCCAAGCGCGCGGCGCTGGTCGATCAGACTGGCGGAATTGACCACCATGTAGAGCAATCCGAATCCGGCAAAGGCCAACGCAGTTATCGCGCGCGGATCGCGCAACAGGTTCAGATTGCCCTGCTTACCGCTTAACCCTCGATCGCCGCTGCTCGTCACAACCTGCCCCGCCTTCCGTCCCGCCGGCTCCCCCATCCGTCACCCGTGCCGCGACGCTGCGATCGTGGACATCAGATAACGGCCAAATCTTAGATGCGATGGAGACGTGACATGCAAGCCACCACTGCAATGACCGGGCGCCAATACGGCCTCGATTGGCTCAGGATCGGCGCCTTCGCGCTGCTGATCCTCTATCATATCGGGATGTTCTTTGTGCCGTGGGGCTGGCACGTCAAAGCCGCCACGCCGGTCGAATGGGCGGTGTGGCCGATGATGGCGGTCAACCCTTGGCGGCTGTTGCTGCTGTTCCTGATTTCCGGCGTGGTATCTCGCACGCTGCTCGCAAAGCTTGCTGCGCCGCGCGCCTTTGCCACGAGCAGGTCCATACGGCTTCTGGTGCCCTTGCTGGCAGGGATGGTGGTTTTCGTTGCGCCCCAGCCCTGGTTCGAGCTGCGCGACCAAGGCGCTTACGATGCGGGCTTCGAGCATTTCTGGCTGCACGACTATTTCGAGTTCGGATCGAGCCTCGGCATCGTGCTGCCGACTTGGAATCACTTGTGGTTCGTGGCTTACCTGTGGGTCTATTCAATGGTGCTGGCCGGGCTCGCCGCCCTGCCTGCGGGGGTGCGTGCAAGGCTGCAGCACCGTTTCGACCAGCTGTTTTCCGGCTGGCTGCTGGTGGTGCTGCCGATCGCATGGCTGGCGCTTGCCCGACTGGTGCTGCTCCCGGCGTTCGGCGAGACCCATGCGCTTCTCGATGATCCCTATGCCCATGCAATTTACGGGTTTGCCTTCTTCTTCGGCGTGGCGTTGGCGCGCTCGGCAACCGCTTGGGGAACGATACTCGCACACTGGCGCGCACTGGGCGCCATTGCCGCTCTCGCGTGCGCCGCGATGTTCGCAGCATATGGGTTGAGCGACGGGACGCCAATGTGGGGCACCGCTCGCTCGCTGGCGCGTGCGGTGCTGGCATGGAGCGCGATCCTTGGGCTGCTCGGTTTTGCCCAATTGCGTCTTCACCACGATGGCCCGATCCGGCGCTATCTGACCGAAGCAATCTTTCCCTATTACATCGCGCACCAGACGATCATCGTCGCGGCAGGCTTCTGGCTCAAGCAGGCCGGAGCGGAGGCGGAACTCGCGTTCGGCGTGATCCTGCTCACGACTATGTTCGGTTGCGCGCTGACCTACGAGGTCGCGCGCCGGGTGAACTGGCTGCGACCGTTGCTCGGCTTGAAGGCTTTGCCAGTCGTGACCCAACCCGCAGGCTGGATCACGAAAGCTCGGCACAACTAGTCGATGGATCGGGCCGGGCCCAGTTGGCAAATCGCAGCGCCGGAGATTGGATGCTCGCTGCGGCCATCGTCTTACCCTAGTGCAGCCCACTTAAAAACCGCGGCTCAAGTCGACTGGAACCGAGCCCCCATTCGTAATGCCACCCCCAGCGTGTGATGAGGAGCGCGATACGGGATTCCGAGAGCGGTATGGCAGCTGCGAGCGGAACCAGACGTTCAATTAGACAGACGTGGATGACCAGTTATGGGTCGGAAGGCGACACTCGTTCAAAGCAATCGGGAATGGCCGAATCGGTTCGGTTATCTGGACAAGCTATTCAGCAAACGACCTATCAGCCGAAACGAGCAGGCCGTATCGGCGTAACCTCCTCGCCACCAGCCGGAGCGCCGCTTGCGCAGTAGGTCGCCCAATCGACCATAAGCCGCCGCCGCTTGTCGAACAGATCGCCGCGCCGATAGGCCCGCTCCACCGCGTTGCCGATTGTGTGCGCCAGCGCCATCTCGGCGACCTCATGCGAATAGCCGGTGCATTCCGCCGCCCAATCGCGGAACGCGGACCGGAAACCGTGGACCGTAACGTCCTGCTTCATCCGGCGAAGCAGCATCGCCATCGCCATGCCGGACAGCTTGGAGCGTTGCGCACCGGGGAACAGGTATTTCCCGCCCAGTTGCTTCGTTTCCTCCAGTATCTCCACCGCGCGCGGGGACAGCGGAACGCGGTGTTCCTTGCCCGCCTTCATGCGCTCGGCTGGCACCGTCCAAAGCGCCTTGGCCAGATCGACCTCGTCCCACTCAGCCGCGATAACCTCGCCGGTCCGTGCGGCGGTAAGAATGACAAACTCCAACGCCAGCGCAGCAACCGCCTCGCGCGCGCGTAATGCTCCCAAAAAGGCAGGAATCGCATCATAGGGCATGGCCTTGTGATGGCCCCGCGATAGCTTCGTGCGGGCGGGGAGGATTTGCGCCAAGTGTCCGCGCCAGCGCGCCGGATTTTCCCCTTGCCGGTATCCGCGCGCCTTGGCGCTATCGAGCACGGTTTCAATCCGGCCCCGCAACCGGCTGGCAGTTTCGGGGACCTCGCGCCAGATCGGCTCCAGCACCTTGAGCACGTGCGGGGCATCAATCTCGGCAACCGGCAATTCGCCGATAACCGGATAGGCATAGGTCGCCAGCGTGTTTTCCCATTGCTGCTTATGCTTGGCATTGCGCCAGCTTTCCTTGTTCGCCGCGATATGGGTTTCGGCCATCGCCTTGAACGTAACTCCAGCAACCTTCGCCGCTTGTTCCGCCGCCTTGGCATCGGCCTCGGCGCGTTGCCGTTCCTCCAGCGGATCAATCCCCGCCTTGACCTTTAGGCGAAGCGCGGTTGCCAGATCGCGGGCATCGGCGAGGGAGATACCGCCGGGACCAGCCGGACCTAGGCCAATGTCGCGCGACTTGCCCTTGAGCATGAAGCGATAAACCCAGGAACGTGCGCCGGTATCTTTCACCAGCAATTGCAGCCCCCCGCCATCGGCATGGCGACCGGGCTTTGCAGACATAACCGTTACAGCGGTGAGCGCGTTATGCAGTCTGCGCGGCATGGCATTTGGCCCGTGTTCCCCAATCCGTTCCCCGCAAGAACGCTGGTTTTATGGGAACCGTATCGGCGAGCATGGGAACAACGGCAAGAGGGAGGCGCCAGAAACGTAAGTATAGCAGTGGCTTCGATTGTCCGCATAGGTCGTCATTTGTCGGTAGTTTGGGGGACATCCTCTCCGCCAAGCTGTTGTTGCTAGTTGTAGGTCTATTGATCTGAGGTTTAGTACGAAAATTGCGTAATTTCCGCTCTCGACGATTGATTGCGTCAATCGACTGAAATGAGATTTTGAATCTCGCTAGTGTTGATACCGATTGGGGGCATTTCTGGGGGCACAGATCGACAGACCTGGGGGCACAGGCATGATCCACGGTGGATACCCGCCGCCACCTGAATTTTCGGCGCTCATTCGCATCCTGTGGGTTCGAATCCGAGCAGTTCCGCCGCTAAAATGCTTTGCATAACCTGATGCGCTAACGAGATGAACCATCTGGAATTGTCTTAGAAAATTGAGTTTCGGCTCCATGGGATTGCCGTGCGCAGGCATTATCGGATCGCCTTAAGAAGGCTTGGGAGCGGACATCCTTGCCAACTCACCTCAGCAGCAGGACATGGGACTCACCTGCCGTTCCGCTGTGATATGCTTAGCGGCCGATCATGCCCCAAAACCTGACACCGATCGATGCGGGGACGGATGCTGCGCAGCCGGAACGTTAGCATGTCGCCAAGGCAAGCAAGATCGAGTTGCGCTATATCGTCGGAGGGGTGGCCGGCAGCTCGTGATGGCCTGCACGCCACGTTCATCATCTGTCAGAGCCTGTCGCGCCCTTCGGCATACCCGCGCGCGATCGCCTGATACATCCGCGCATTCATCAGGTTAGCCTCTGAGCAGTCCCGCTCGCGGATCAGGCGCGCCGGGCTGCCGGCGATCACCGAATTGGGTGGGAACTCCTGCCCCGCGCGCACCAGACTATTCTCAGCAACGATTGAGCTCGCGCCAATGACGGCCCCGTCCATGATGATCGAGCCGATTCCGATAAGGCAGCGGTCGCCGATCGTGCAGCCGTGCAGCGTCACGCGGTGGGTGATCGAGCAATCCTCGCCGATGATGGTCGGCGTCGTGTTGCCGATATGGATCATCACGAAGTCCTGGATGTTCGTGCGCGCGCCGATGCGGATTTCGTAGGCTTCTGAGCGCATCACGACATATGGAAACACGGAGACATCTTTCCCCAGCGTGATGCACCCGTGGAGCACGGCGGTGGGGTGGATGAAGGCGGCGCGGGCAGTGTCGATGGTGCTGGTCATGGGCTGTGCCTTAGTGCTCGTCGCGCGGCCGGACCATCGTCCAGAAGCCCGGTCCGCCCGGCACCTGCCATTCGTTCACCACCTCGAACCCGAGCCGCTGGTAGATACCGACATTGCTCTGCTTGGCGGTCTCGAGACAGGTATCGACCCCGAGCCGGTTCGCCTCGGCAATTCCGGCGCGGATGGCGAGCCCACCCCAGCCCTTGCCCTGCGCGCCGGGGCGCACAGCCGCATATCGCAGGTAGAGATAGTCCTCGCCCACTGGAACATGCTGGCCAAGGTGTTTGCCGACCGTGTCCGCTCGCCCGATCGCCGGGCCGAAGATCGCCAGCATCCGCCAGATTTCGCCGAGCGTCAGGCGATCCTTGTGATGGACCTTGCCGGGCGCCCGCCACAAGGTCACCACCTCCCGCCCGGGCGAGGCGAGGATCATCCCGTGGCGCAGGTGATCGGCAAAGCGCCAGTCGAAGAAGCGCGGCAGGCGGCGACGGCGCGCGGCAGGGTCAGGGAATATCCATGCGAGGGCGGGATCGGCTTGGAAGGCTAGCGCTAGGGTCTCAACCGCCTTGCGACGATCACCCAATGAGCCGTCAATGATCGTGCGCGATGCAGAATGGTGGTTCATGGGAATGCCCGTCTCAGATGCCGCCCGCGATAAGTGCGGCAACGATCAGTTCGAGTATAGTGAAGATCATCGGATTCCGGCCCATCTGGCGGTCGATCGCGGCCGAGACCAGCCTCCCTACGGCTATGCCGGCCGACACCGCGGCAAGAGCCACCAGAATGCCATCAGCCAGATCCGAACCGCCGAGCGTGAATGCCAGCAGGCCCGCTATGGCGAGGGGCAGGCCGCCATAGACCGCGCGGATCTCGTTGCGGCTGTCGACCGCCTCGGCCTCGATGCCGAAGCCTTGCAGCAGGTGGCGCGGCCGCAGCAGAGCCGCAAGTCCGATCAGACCATAGAACAGCGCCGCGATGATGATCCCCGCAGTCGCCATCATGCGCCTGCCCTCGCCACCGCTTGCCATGCGGCGAACAGCAGCACCGGAAGGCCGGCAAGATCGGCAATGGCAATGGTTCGGAGGTGCGCCGGCATGCCGCTTGCCCACCAGATGATCAGGAACGATCCCATGCTGATCCCGACCGCCACGCTGGCGAGGGTTCTCGTCTCGGGACGCATCGCGGCCCAGGCGCAGATCACCACAATCATGAGAAACAGCGCGGCGCGGTGCTGCATCAGGGCGAATGTGTCGGAAGTCTGGTCCACGCCGTAGAGGGCGACGAGTTGCCCGGGGTGCACCAGCGCCAGCGCAGGCAGCACGTGGAGCAGCATCAGCGCGAGCCAGCAAACGCGCTCGATCATGCGGCGCGCTCGCGGCTGTTGCTCATGATCGTGGTGCCCATCGCGATGAGGGCGAGAGCGGGCGGCGCAATCACCGCAACCAGATCGAACAGAAAGATCCGGTCGAGAGGAAAGCCCCGGTGCCCCCATATCTGAAGGTGAAACGCCGCATGAAGCAGCGGCCACACAATGCCCGCCAGAACAGGGCCGCGCAGGTGCCGAACAGCGCCCCATCCGAGCAACCCGCCGCTGGCAATGAAGGCGAGGCCGACGTCGCGGATGAAATGGCTGTTGAAGGGGCCCATTGTCGACATGCCCGGGACAAGCCAATAGAATTCCTCCGGACGGGCAAGGATGAAGAACCCGGTCAGGCCCCATGCCAGCGCCAGGAGGACAAGCCCAGCACGGATCATTCGGCAACCCTCGTGCGGGTGACCTTGAGGCTGTTGGCACCAACCACCGCCGTGTCGAGATAGGTGACCTTGCGTGCCACTAGCCCGTCGCGGAAGGTGATGATGTCGATTGCCGGCACCGTGTAGGCTTGGCTGCCCGGTTCATACCGCCAACGCCCCATGACAAAGGGCCGTGGCGGGTCCATCACGAAATCATATTCGATCACGACAAAATCGGCCCCGAATGCCACTGAACGGGGCGTGGAGCTGTAGGCCGGATTATCCGCGAGAATCCGCGCAAAGCGCGCCGCGATCGCGGCCCGTCCGGTCACTGGTTCCTCGCCGTCGATCACCAGATGGAAGACCGAATCGCCGGTATGCAGGGCAGCGATCTGCGCCGGATCCCTGCTGGCCCATGCGCGCGCATAGCGGTCCACCGCGAGCGGCAAGTCCTTTGCGGCGGTGGCTTGCGCCAGTGCGGGGGCAGATGGGGCAACAGCAGTGGCGGCGGCACCGACACCCATCGCCAACATAGCCCAGACCATACGCAATTCCGCCATGCTCGATCCTCCTCGCAGGCGCTGACTAGCCAACACAGCTGTAACATGTCAATAAGATGTTAGTTTGTCGCTGGACGCGATGCGGCAGCACAAGGCAAGGTTGCGATATGGCAAGCAGGAACTTGAACGACATCCGCGGCGAACACGCAGCCATAGAGCGGCAAAGCGATCAGGCGTTCGAGCAAATCAAGCGCGAGATCATCCTGTGTCGCCTCGCGCCTGGCACGCGCTTTTCCGAGGCTGAGCTTTCTGCGATGCTCGGGCTGGGGAGGGCTGCGACCCGCGCTGCGCTCACCCGGCTCGGCGACACCGGGCTCGTCCAGCCTATCCCGCGCCATGGCTATCTGGTGACGCCGATCACCATGGCCTCGATCCGGGAATTGTTCGAACTGCGCCTGATCGTCGAGCCGGCGGCGGCCGCGTTGGCGGTGGGCAACGTCGATCCCGCTCGGTTGCGTACGATTAACCAGCCACCTCAGGCAGCCAGCAGCGAAGCCGAGCGGCTCGCCTTCGTGGACAGCAACCGCGCCCTCCACCGCGAAATCGCCGCCGCGACGGGCAATTCCCGCCTGTTCACTTTGCTCGAATCGCTCGCCGACGAAATGCAGCGCCTGGTCCATCTCGGGCTGTTCGGCGCACAGGCGGGAGATGTTGAGCGGGAGGATGCCGACAGGCAGCACGAGACATTGATCGCGGCGATTGAAGCTGGCGATGCAGCCGCCGCTCAGGAAGCGGCACGGCTCCATGTCGAGCATTCCCGCAGGCTCGCCATGGCAGCAATGATGACCGCGCGGTGGCCGGTGGAGGTCAGCTAGAAGTCACGCATCGGATAAAGGACTATAGCGGCCTCGTCGCCATTTCATCAGCCTTATCGCCCAACCGCTGCTGGTTGGCTTGGAAGGGATTTACCGCCTGCCAGAGGCAGCAGCGACTTGAGTAGGGGCAATAGGGTCAGCGATCTGCGTCAGAGCGCGCGTCGTTTTGCCCGTGGAAAAGCGACCGATCGACAGCTTAGGTCAGTTGCAGACACTCACAGCAAGAATTGCGAAAGACCGACTGGAGGTCGACAGCCGACAATGGTCAAATCGGGGCCCAGGATGGCGACTTTGCCTCGCCTCTGGAAAATTCCTGCCGTTGTGTGATCGACCCCGAACCGGTCCTCGGAAAACCCGCTTTGGTTCAGCAGTAACTCGCGTCGGCATGGGGTGCATGTTCCGCCAACCACCCGAGCGCAGCCTGCACGTCGTGTTCGCATACGTCGTAGCAATCCTGCATGGCTACCACCTTGCCATCGCGGAAGCGCCAGTGGCTATGCGCCCTGCTGCATGAGCACGCCCATCAGACTTGCAGCGATGCTCTTGCCCATCGACCAGCCTTCGAGCGGGGTGCTGGCGGTGGCCCCCGCCCCATAGCGTTCGGCGATGATGCGACCCTTCCACGTCACGACAAAGGCCTGGGTCAGCGCATCGTCAGGCGCGAAAGCCGCATGGATGGCATCTGCGAGCGCGGCGGCTTCCACACCTTCCGGCGTGCCGGGTTCGGTGACATCGCCCATAGGCCAAGCGGTCGTCGCTGGATCGGGCAAAATGCGCGGCACAGGCTTTGGTGCAAAATGAAGGCCGCTGCCATCCTCAGGCATGGTGACGCAGCCCTGATCGCCAACGAAGCGCGCCGTGCGCGTCCGGCCAGCTTTGGTCGTGACCCGAACTTCGCGCTTTTCGCGATCCACGATAGGCACACCCGACTGAGCGCGATGCGCGATCGCGGCGAGCGCATTGCTGTCACCCAGCGTACTGCGTGCAAAATCAGCATCAAAGCCGCTGACGAACACCGCGCTGCACATCAACTTGGCATAGGCGGCGGTGAAATGCGTAATCGGGTCGCCCGGCGGCGGGGCCCAGGAATCGCTGATCTCCGCCGCTTTGGCGCGGGCCAGCATCGCCTGCCGCGCCGCCTCGGTCTGTGTTTGCGCTGCTACGCTGCCGGACCAGATTATGGCCGCTGCTGCAACAATCGCCGCTGTGATCCGCATGACTGTGCACCCTGCAATGATGGCTTATGCTTTCCTGAAGCTTGGCTTCAGTCAAGCAGCAGCCCGGCGAGCATGCCGATTGACGCTTTTTTCACGCTTTATTGACGCAGCCCCCGGTTGACGCTTGACGCTACGGAAACGCATTCTCTTGGCCGAGATTTGGTGAAGAATTGAAGGGTTTGGAGTGGCTGGTACCATGCGTTCCGACCAGCACCTCGCGCCGTTCCATCTGCCGCATAAGCCTAGTGAAAGTTCCGCTCATTCCTGATCGGACGGATTGGGGGAGAACAACAATGATGCTGGTCAAAGCACTCACCATCGGGGCCGAAGCGCTGCCGCAGCCGCCACAGAGCGCGGCAAGAAGCGCGAGGAACCGGGCCCAATCCAGAACCAGAAATTGGTTCTGAAATAGGCGACCCGATTTCAGGATTAAGGCCGGCAGCGCGCTTTTGAGGGGAGCGCCGCCTGTCACACTTTTGTCGGCGACAATCCCCTCTACCGGAGACTTCCCGATGGCAACCCAAGCTTTGCCGATGCTTCCGGCCAGGGCCTTTGCGCTGACAGAACACCGCAATCTGCGCATTGTTACTCTGTTCCTGCTATATTTTGCGCAAGGGCTGCCGTTCGGCTTCATCGAAGTTGCGATGCTGGCATGGCTCGCGCAAAACGGCGTGTCAGCCGCAGCGATCGGCTCCGTCCTTGCGGCCCTCGCGCTGCCATGGACATTCAAGCTCGCCTATGGGTTCATCATGGACCGGTATGCGTTCCTGCCCATGGGGCGCAGGCGGCCGTGGATCATTGGTGGCCAACTGGGTCTGGTGGCAGCCTTCGCCGCGATGGCCATCGCCAACCCATCCCCTGCCCAGATCGGCCTGATTGCAGCCCTTGCGTTCGTCATCGGATTGTCGTCCGCGACGCAGGATGTCGCGGTGGATGGCTTGGCGGTCGACATCCTGCCGGAGGACGAAATCGAATATGCCAATGGCACCATGTTCGGCGGTCAGGCCCTGGGCATGGCCGCGGGCGGCGGTGCGGGTGGCTTTCTGATCGCCTATTACAGTCTTGCGGCCGCAGCCATGACCATGGCGGTGCTGGTCGCCACGATCCTGATCCTTGTCATTGTGCTTCGCGAACGCCCCGGTGAACGGTTGCTGCCCTGGACAGCCGGGCAAGCGTCCCAGCGCAACCTCGACATTCATCTTGGCGCTTTCATGCCGATCATCCGCAATCTGTTCCGTGAGATGTTCACGCGGCAAACCTTGATCCTCATGCCCGCCATGGTTGCCGTTTGCGGTGCGACCGGCATCTTCCTGGGGCTTGCTCCGCTGTTCTCGGCCAACATCCTCGATTGGGAAAAATCAACCTACAGCGGCTGGGCCAGCACCGCCTCGCTTGTGGCCGGCCTTGCTGCCATATTCCTGTTTGGTCATGCCGCCTCGTGGCTGGGGGCGAGGCGCAGCTTCATCCTTTGTGCTGCGGCGACTGCAGCCATCGCGCTGGCCATGCTGGCGCTGCAAGCCGAATGGTCCAGTGCGGCCGTGTTCATTTGTTCGATCTTCGCTTTCAAGGCTATGTTCGTATTGAGGGGCGTGACAGGAGGCGCTCTGTCCATGCGGCTTTGCGCTCCAGCGGTTGCGGCGACGCAATTCGCGGTGTTCATGGCCATCGCCAATCTGGGACGAGCCATGGGCTCTGCTTCGCTGGGCTGGCTTGATGGCCTGGGCGGCATCCCTGCGATGTTCACCGCGATAGCGGTCTGCGGGTTGATAGCGGCGGCCTTTGCAATCGCTGCAAAAGTGGGGCGGTGAAATCGAGTCCAGTCCCCATCGCTTACGTTCGGGACCATGACCTCATGTTCATCTTCCCGGCAAGCCGCCGCATCGGTGAGTGATAGGATTTCCCGATGAAACATCGATAGGCGCCGCGCGATATAGCGAGTTCAGGTGGCGACAGTAACTTGACCCTCACGGCCGCGCTATTTGACCAGCTTCTGGTGCGGGGGTCTTCTCGGATAGAGCCTTGCAGTGCCACTTTGATCCTCCCCGACTGCTAAGAGGCACCGGAGTTTTTGCCCCAGGGGATAGGACTGCGCGTCAACTTCACACCAACAGCTGTTCTTGATCGGGGGCGAGACTCATCCCCAATAGCGGCCATCGATTCACGCTCTTTCGAGAAAAGATGGGGACCAAGAGCGGACTATCGGATTGAGCAGGGCGGGCAGGATAAATTCCGTACGAATTTAGCTTGCAGTGGTTTTCATTGAATAGATAACATTCAAATTTTCGCGGGATCTATGTATTATAATTCAAAAATTAGAAATTTAACTATTTGCGATATTCCTCAAACCTTCCTCGTTTAATATTGTAATTTGACCATATCCCGACCGGGTTAAGCCAATATTCTCGAACGAGCACAGATGTGAATTGACTGTTTTGCGGGTAAGTCCAAGCATTTCGCCCAAAAGTTCCTGACTGACCCGCAAAGTTGGCGTGTCACCCAGGCCGCCCCCATCGATTGCGGCCAGCAATCGCGCGGCGATCCGCTGGCGAGGCTTCAGGGAAATCACCTCTGCTGCCATTTGCAGGGCTCTGCGGGTGTTGTCGTAGGCAAACCCGGCGATCGCCCGCCAGACTTCGGGGAAATGCACCGCAATCCGCTCAAGTGACGCCTCAGAAACCTCCAGCAGAAGGCTCGGTTCTACGCAAACCGCCGTTACCAGCCGCGGACCACCGCTGTAGCGGGTAGCGTGACCGAGCACTGCGCCCGCGCCGACGACGCCGATCATGACGGCTCTCCCCCCGGGTGCTGCGCAGAAGGAATGGAGCGAGCCATCAATAACAACAAACAGCCCGCTGCGATCGTCTCCTTCTGCCTGAGCCCATTCGCCGACATTCAGACGGACCAACCGGCCCTCTTTCACGAGCTGCTGGATTAGGGCCCCTGGGTAATCCTTGAGCCAACCGGATGCGCTCAGGACCTCCAGCGCCAGCTTCTGTTGCGCCTGCCTCATTCGACAACTGTAACTCTGGTGACAGTTTGAAGCAAATGAACCTGATATCCAGAGCCACAGGAGAGGTCAGGAGCCAGATATGGCCGAAGCGCTTGCAACCGAGAAAGTGGTGCGGATTGGCGGCGCGACT
>Ga0209812_10000731_pt1 | contig 27341 bp, 23 predicted proteins | sample JI71714BDNA_FD_187502 | JGI IMG/M metagenome (GOLD analysis project Ga0209812, IMG submission 187502) | Wastewater effluent complex algal communities from Wisconsin, to seasonally profile nutrient transformation and Carbon sequestration -... | ecosystem: Engineered > WWTP > Effluent > Algae...
CAATATGATCACGCAAACGCAGGTCAGCTTATCGCGCGCGCGCAGCGCCGACGAGTACCAGAATCTGCTGTTCTCCAATCTGGAAGAGCTGGAGCGGCTGAATAAAATGATTAGCGATATGCTGTGGTTAGCGAAAAGCCAGAACGGTTTACTCACACTGCAAAAGCAAACGTTAAATCTGGCGGACGAAATTCAGGCGATTTTTGACTTTTTTGAAGCCCTTGCTGAAGAGTCTGGTGTTAGTTTGCATTTTTCCGGTCCGGTAATTTTGGTGCAGGCTGATCGCACCTTACTGCGACATGCTTTAACCAATCTGCTGTCAAACGCATTGAGATACACTGCTCAGAGCCAAAGCATTACAGTAACAACAGCACTGGCATCACCAGACTCGATCACTATCAGCGTCGAAAATCCTGGACCGCCTATTCCTCCGGAACATTTACCGTATTTATTTGAGCGCTTTTATCGTGCAGATCAATCAAGGCAACGGCATAGTGAAGGTGCCGGTTTAGGGTTGGCTATTACCAAAGCCATTGTGGAAGCACACGAAGGACAAATTAATGTCGAATCAGATTTAGAGAGCACGCGTTTTGTGATCAGACTTAAAACAGCCTGATCACAGCTTCAAAGTAAAAACTGCGCGGAATCGTCCCACGCAGTTCCGTTTTAGCTAGCTAAATTCATCAAAGGCAATATTACTTTCTGGCACACCTTTGTCGCGCAGCAACCGAATAGTGTCATCCATTAAGCCTTTAGGCCCACACAAATAAAACTCAGGTTCACCTTGCTCAACCACATTCTGCCAGTTTAACGCTAGCACGTGCTGAGCATAGCCAGTCGCACCAAGCCAGCCTTTGTCCGGTCGTGACAACACCGGGTAGTAATGAAAATGCGGATACTGCTTCGCCAACTCATAAAAGTAATCAACGTAAATCACATCATTTTCGTTGCGAGCGCCGTAAAAGAAATGCAGCGGGCGTGGTGGCTTATCACCTTTATTATTCCGATGCAGTGCTAACTGTTCTTCGATCAGCGCTTTAAGTGGCGCCATGCCTGAACCTGCGCCAACCAGTACCATTGTCTTATCGCTACCGGGGCTAGCGTAAAACTCTTCAAAAGGCCCCAAGGCCTCAACCCGGTCGCCAATGCGTAAGTTACCCAGATAGTTCGAACCAATACCAGGTAGTACGGACGGGTTCTTAGCACTTTGTAGTTTAATGACAAACACTAACTCGTTTGTCGTATCATCTATGCCAGCCAAGGAATAGCTCCTGCTACAGGCACCGTGTTGATAGTTTAATCGGTCAATATGCTGCCAGTCCTGTTGTAGCAACTCAGGCACATCCAAGGGCACCGAACAGCCACTTGCCTCAGGGATAAAGAAGCGCATAAATGCACCAGCTTTATATCGCATAGGAATCTTCGATTGAGTAGTAAAGCGCAACTCTTTAATAAAAGGGCTTAAAAATTTACTGCTAACTAATTCCAACTGGTACTTCTTCGCATCAGTTATGTCCATTAATGTCATATGTTCAACATCATCACTGAAGTGCTGACAAGCCAACCGGTAACCCTGTTCTAGTTCGAAGGCACTAAAATGCTGCAGATCCGCAGCGGTAGATTTAACATTTTGATTTATCATAATGCGGCATCGACCACAGGTACCGCCACCGCCACAAGTTGAAGGCAAGATAATATTGTGCTCAACCAAACCATCTAATAAATTTTTATGATTGGAAAAAGCCACCTGTCCCAGACTTTTTTGGTTACGGTCAAATAACTTAACGGTGGTTTTGCGAGCAAACAGCTTAATTTTATACTGGCCGCGTAGAGCCAGATCTATGGTCCAGACTAGACCTGTACCGCTAAGCCATAGGGCAATAAAGGCAAACACTATCATTAGCGCGCTGTTAAAACTGCCTTCATTGGCATAATCCATAAAATGCAGTTTCAGGAAAAAGTCGGCCAGGCGTTTATCATCATCACTGTGACCGGCAATACGGCCTGAATCGGCCTCAACATAAACGCTGGTGTTAATTTCATCGGCAAAGTTTACCTGCCACACAGGATTCTTTTGTTTGAGTAAATCGGCAATCGGTGGCTGCAGCAATGTTGCAGACACAATTTCTCCCGGTCCGTTATAGGATGCGCTGGCCAACTGTTTAGCAAAATCAACATCAAGCGTCACTGGCAAACCTGTCCGCGCATCGACCAAACTGTGTTTGTTGACAAAGTTAGCGTACAAACCGCGCTGATGGTTAAGCAAATAATAGGGTTTTTGCGCTAACTCAATTAACGACAGCGTGGTGCTGGGTTTATATTGCCGTAGCACGTCGGCTGGCTCCTGCAACGCCAGCGTATTCCAGGCCAGCGACGGATGCTGATGCACTTTGTAAGTGTGTCCTGCCGCTTTGGTATGATCCATAAAGTTGAAGTACATGCCACTACCCAGCCAGATAAGAAACTGAACACCGACGATAACGGAGGCCCATTTATGGATTTTTCTGACCAAATTCATCGTGCTACTCCTGCTACGTGACTGTCATTGCTATCAGGAGCAAGTAATGCTTCATCTGCTTTGCGAAACACGCGGAAATAGGCCAGCACTAGTCCCAGTACCGAGGCTAAAATGCCTAACATGGTGAACCAGAACAACAGGCTGTTATCAATATCTGCACCATCGTCATAATCCATCACATGAAAGCGGAACATCCAGTCAAACAGGCGCCAGAAACTATGCCGTTTACCAACCAATAATCCCGTCTCAGCAGACACATAAATTGCCGGGGCGCCGAAGTCCGTGAAATTTACCCTCCAAGCTGGCATGACCGCAGGATTGAGCTCAAACGGGGCGTTTTCACTTATCAGCTCAGCACTTTCGACTGTGCCTGCACCGCTATAATAGAAGCGGGCAGCTTTTTCTGCCTGAGCCTGATCTAACGGCGGCATTACAGCGCCGCTACTGGCATCAATGGCTAACTTTTGTTCTTCCAGTGTAAAACGATATACAACCTTATCCAGATAACGCCCCAAGGAAATGGCTTTTGCCTGCGGATAGTGTTGTAACAAACTTTGCAGTGAGTAGGTGACCTGCTGTGGATCGATTTTATCCTGTTCATTATTAACCAAAGTATCGCCATGGATATAATCAATATCAAAAAACACCATATAGGCCCCGGTTACCGACCAAACCATAAACTGCAGGCCAATAAACGCCATCAGCCATTTATGGTATTTTCTGCTGATTTTCAGCAGCCGCATTGATTTATTCATTATCAGCCCTCTAGTGCGGCTGGTTCACACAGCAGCTTAGTAACTGCACATGAAACCATTCGTTCCGTCCAACTCTTTGATTTTTACTATTGAATAAAGTAAGCACCTGAGTGGAATGGTATACAAGCATTCCACTCAGGTGCTACCGGTTAACAATGACTTAGAACTGGTAGGTGGCGCGGATGAAGCCGCGGCGTCCTAAAAGATCATATGTCATAACGTCAGTGTTGGCATCGTTCCATGACGTCAGGTACGGTGCTTTTTTGTCGAAAATGTTGTCGACACCCAGGCTAAATGTTAACGCATCACTGTAGTACCATGAAGCTGATATATCGGAATAGGTAACTGAACCGACAGATTTACCAAGTGGGTCGGAATCAGTACCATTGACATCATCTGCACTGCCGATATAACGCAAGGAATAGCTTGCTGACCAGTCATCTGTCATCACGCTGTAGCTAAAATTACTACGCCATTCAGTGTAACTTCCTTGGTCCTCAGTAATAAAACCTACTTTGTCGATAGTAGGTTGGCCTTGGAATGGAGTGCTTTCATGTTTTAGCAAACGGGTGATGTCTAAAGTCGCTCGGCTGCTCAAACCAAAAAGGTTAAATTTGTATACCGTGTTAAGGTCAACACCGCTGACAGTTTCTACCGCAGCATTCACCGGGCGCTGATTCAACTCATTAACCTGGTGAGTTACCGGATGCCGGGTAAAGGTATCGCAGAACTTCGCGTTACCGACCATAAGCTTATGGAACTGATGGATACCCTTAATAGTAAACGCAGCAAAACCCTGTGGTTTGCCAGCCAGGGCACTAAGCAGGAATGGAGTATGAAGCGGGAGTTACTCTCGCCTGCCTATACAACAAACTGGCGTGAACTTCCAATAGCTAGATAATTTCCGCTTTGAGCGAAAAGCAGACATTAACACCCGCAGCACGGGCAAGATTGTAGCGCAGCGAAAATTTTGTCCCCGTGCCTGCGATTGTTAGGATTGCCCATCGAACAAATCTGTGTCGCCTATAACTTTAAAATTCCGAGGATCAACTAGATATGCCGACCGAGGAGTTACATGAAGGTCACCATAGCATTTAACTGGAAGCTTGGGTTTATGGGCTTTGACAGCTTCCCAGTAATCATCTAATCCTAGCTGGATGGAGATATTCTTGTTAGTTCCGTTAACTAATGAGGCTACTCTTACTATTCCATAATCTTCAGCAGGCTCATGATCCATTCTTATTACTAAGCCATAAGCCTCGTAGTTTTTAATGACGAAGTTGCCTTTAAAATATTCTGATGCCGTATCTAATATTGGAATGTGTCGAGAAAGAAACTTATGATTCTTTATAATATCTTGAGAATCTCTCTCAGATGCGGCAAGCTCTATAGAAATCTCTATATCACGACTACGTGCTGATCCACTAATACCTATGATGGCGTCGCAGAGATTTGCACTTACTCCACTTGAAATTGCCTCTTCAAAACAAAGCAGTTCTTTCGTTTTCTCGTATTTTTCAATAGCAACTCTTGTTGCCAGCAGGCTCCTCGCCAGGTTATTACTTATTGATCGAGTAATGGAGCTATTAGCTTCAGGAATATCTATTTCAGAAAAATGAGTGATGGGTGCAATAACATTAACTATATAACTACCACGCTCCGTCTGCCCAAACCTTAATGTGTCTAAAAATTCTTTCACCGCTGATGGCCAGCTGCCAGAATAAAACCTCTTCTTATTGAACGCGGAAAGGCTAGATGAAACCAGCAAATCTTTTGCTTTTTCAAAAAGCAAAACACCGTCATCAATAGGTATAGCACCACCATCAACATCTGGACTCATAACCCGAATTTTCACTATATCAGAGTCAAAATTGATGAGATCTTCAACTATCTTAGTAGACGACCGACCTTCAAATTCGGATAAAACCTGAATTGCTTCGTACATTCTTTGGGAGTAGTCGCGAAGATTTTCATCTAATGGTTGGATGATTTCCAAGTCGAAATACTTTTCTTCCGGCCGATGCCATACTTTTGCTTTATCACCTATGACACCATCCTCAGCCCAGCCACATGAATACAAATATTTTTCAAGGCGACTCGGAATAACGTCTTTTATGAATAATTTTAAGTCGAGGGAATTCATGCGACTTCCCTCGTATTAGCTACATTCATTAGATAGATCATGCTTTGCGAAGTAAGCCGTTGAGACCTCGGAATACTCAGTGTAACTGAAGTTTTATTGCTCACAGCGGGCATGCTACGCAGTGAGAACCAATAACAGCAGTGCTTTATTATGCTAGAGGTAGACTGATGGACTAACCAGTCTTCGCAGTTTGTCGGAACAACTAACACAAATAAGTATCTGGGACACAGTACATCTTCGCCTCTCAGGTCATTGTAATTCTTCAATGACAGTGGAAACTTGAGAAAATCCTCATCCCCCTCATCATTAGCTGTACATTTCAGCTGGACGTCAATTTGAGGATTTCGAATACCAGTTTGGTAGCCTCTGCCCCGAATAATGACATCTATACTATCATCATCCACATCAGGCTCGGCGCTTCTCAGGCCTGATTGAGCTGCCAATGCTTTCACGAAAGCTTTGCTGAATAATTCTTTTTTTTGATTATCATCCATCTTTAAGCTCGTATCCGAAAAATCCTAACGCCAAGCTTTGGGGCGGCTGGAGCGCAGCGTAAGCCGTCCCAGCCACGACAGTGGCGACAATAGCGCCTTGTTATGTGTGATTAAGCGAGCTTGCATATTTTTAGCTCCAGCTTTTCGACTACAACTATTACCTTACGGCCTTTACTATCTGTGACCGTGGCATTTTCATTCCCATCTCTGCTATCAAACCATTCCAAGCTTGATGCAACTTCAGCGTGATCTTTTAGAACCCATTTATCACCGTCTTCGTGGAAAATGACTGTGATTGGGAAACATGTTAAATCTGACTCGCTCAAAACACGTGACTCTCTAATGGCGACACATAACAGCTGATTAGGCAGAAAAATCCTTATTTAAACACGGACTTTTCCGCCTTTGTAAATTTAATGTGTGAAACATTACATAGTTTTTTGATAACTGACAATAGGTCATAGGTACAGCCAGTATTTGCTTTTACTACAAACACGGATACATCGGTCTAAAAAGCATTGGCGATGCTCTAATGCGAACATGACTTTTTACAGTGCCAAAGCCTCTGCTATTGGCACTAAGCTGCCCGGCGACAGAAACCAACTGGCAGAAATGAGCGAATAGTGGAAGTATTAGATTTGAGGTTAACATCCCAAATCTGCTACTAAACGTTGATGAAATTAGGCCATTTTGGTCTATTCATTTAGACTCTTTATCAAAGAGCAAAACAAACATTTTCAGCCTGTCTGCCAATTCATGAATAGTTGTATCAAACGCTTTGGCTGTCTTGCCGGTTTTCGGATCAGGAAAATCCCAACTTAATATATGTTTGGCAATTAAGCCTTGAGCACATTCCTGCCGGGCTTTATCACACAAGATGATGGCGTAATCGATTGCAGTATTTCCTAATGCGGCAAAGGACTTTGAACTGAGCCCCTCTGTTGTAAAGCCATGTTGTTGCAGTGCCTTTATTGCACGTTCATCAGGCGCAGTAGGTGCAGTTCCGACACTGAATACGTTAAAACGGTCGCTGTACTTTTGACGGGCAACGGCTTCTGCCATCAGTGAGCGGGCAGAATTCTCGGTACATACAAAAACTAAGTTTGGCTTATTCATCACGATACTCCGTTTAGCTATGCACCCAGTGTATTGCTGGTGCGGTTTGGTCTAGGCACTGGCTGAGCAATCAACCTATAAACTTTGCGAAATAGCTTTGATGTACCGGATGGCACAGCGCTTTGGGTCTAAGCTGCTGAACTAATGCTTGCGCTTCGGTTTTGCTGTAACCAAGCTGAGTCATTAATATTGCCGCCATGAGTCCGGTTCGCCCAGAGCCACCTTTACAGTGAATAGCCACTTTTTTGTCTGCTTGCAGCAGAGCCACTAACGCCGTTTTATAGTCGGTAAATGCTGTTTCAAATGCTTGCTCTGGCGCACAATCGTCTTCTATCGGCAATTGATACCATTCCACGCCAAGCTCTTCGCAGATAACGCCAATGTGCGCTGCATCATTTTGTTCTAGTTCATGTGTTGGCATCAGTGTAATGACGGCTGCCGCGCCAGCAGCTTTAAGCTGACCAAGGCTGTCAGACAGACTGACGCCCTTGCTGCCAGGACAAGGCGTGAACATCAGCGTGCCAGTGTTGAGTTCCAGATAATCAAATGGGTGTTGCATATTATTTCCCTAATCAGAAAAAAGAGTTAGCTAAACCAGTGCCGGGTACGGTTGGCAAACCACACCAGTGACAACATTACCGGCACTTCAACCAGCACACCGACCACGGTTGCCAGTGCTGCGCCGCTGTTTAAACCAAACAGCGCTATGGCAACGGCTACTGCCAATTCAAAAAAGTTAGACGTGCTAATCATGCAGGCCGGTGCAGCAACGTTGTGTGGCAAGCGCATTTTTTTGGCAATGGCATAGGTAATGGCGAAAATGCCGTAAGTTTGCAGCAGTAGCGGAATGGCAATAAGCAAAATAACCAGCGGTTTGGCGACGATGGTTTGCGCCTGAAAACCAAACAGCAACACAACTGTCGCCAAAAGCCCAATCACCGACCACGGTTTAATCTTGGCTAAAAACGCCGTGATATGCTGCTCAGTACCGCCATTATTAAGCTGTTTGCGTGTCATGACACCAGCAATGAGTGGCAACAGCACATACAGCAATACTGACAATAACAGCGTCTGCCACGGAATCACGATATCGCTGACGCCCAACAGTAAAGCTGCGATAGGGGCAAAGGCGAAAATCATAATGATGTCGTTTACAGACACCTGAACCAGTGTGTAATTGGCATCGCCTTTGGTCAGTTGGCTCCAGACAAACACCATTGCCGTACAGGGCGCAACGCCGAGTAAAATCATACCGGCGATATATTCATTGGCACTTTGTGGGTCAACCCACCCGGCGAAGAACACCTTAAAAAACAACCAACCCAGTGCAGCCATAGTAAAAGGCTTAACTAACCAGTTCATCACCAGCGTAAGAACAATACCTTTCGGCTTTTTGCCCACATCTTTAATTGCACCAAAATCTATCTGCACCATCATCGGATAAATCATTAACCAAATCAGCAGTGCCACCACTAAGTTAATTTGGCCGTATTCAATCGCCGCTATCGCTTGAAACACGCCCGGCATCAGGTTGCCAAGCACTACACCGGCAACAATACATAACGCCACCCAAACTGATAAATACCGCTCAAATATACCCATATTTCACTCAATACCTTTAGTATCTAACCCTACCCTGAGAACTTACTGCAGCGCCGATAGCGATAAGATATGCTGCTTTATCTCGTCTCTGGCGATACGAAACCCCTGCAATAGCTGCTCTGGTGTTTCACGACCTGTGGAGGGCTCATTAATAGGCCAGTGCAACCGCTGCACTTTGCCCAGAAAAACCGGGCATACCTCTTCAGCGCACAAGGTGATTACGGTATCCACGGCACTGCTGTCGATATCCTCAACCGCTTTTGAATAATGCGTGCTGATATCAATACCCAGTTCAGCCATTGCTTTAACCGCATAGGGGTTAAGTGCCGAAGGTTCAGAGCCAGCACTCTGCACGACGATATCCGCTGGCAGATAATGTCTGGCTAACCCTTCAGCCATCTGACTACGAGCTGAGTTTGCCACGCACAAAAAGAGAATGTTCTTCATGGTTACACCGTCACTTACACACCATTTTGTCGTTTGTTGAAACACAGCACGCTTCATCATTAGTAACCTGACTTCTGGCAATTTGTTGTAGCAAATCCAGTAGCGGTAATAGTTGTTCAGGGTTGAGGCTGTAACACACTCGCGGGTGCTCAATCTCACCAGTAACGATTTCAGCTGCTTTTAATATGCGCAAGTGCTCCGACACGGTTGATTGAGCAAGACCTACTTCGCTGGTAATTTCACCACCAATACAGGACGGCTTGCTCAGTAGCAGACGGATAATTTGTATGCGGGCAGGGTGTGCAATTGCTTTGGCGATAGCGGCTAGCTGTTCGTTTGAAACTAAATTATGAGGGGTCATACACAGAATAATCGTTAATCGTCGAATGACGATACAATAAGTTGGGCTAAAACTGAAGTCAATCAGAAGAAAACTAGAAATCAGGTAATGGCTTTGATGTATTCTCTGAGGCGATGTAGCTTGATACTATCCCTAATCCCGCCTTTAGCAGATTAGTTTTCAATGCTTTGACCGATTAAATACTCCTTGGCAATAGCTTCAAGAAGCAGTGTTTCACGCACAATTGATAAACCTGTAGAATCAGACTCGTTTGCCATGACTGCCCTGTTGTGTGCGATGGCATCGTATATGTTCATCCAGCACACTTGCATACCATTGGCATGCTCGTATTCTTCCAGATCTGGTATTCCTAGTTCGCTGTCTATCTGGCATACATAGCAATATGAACGCATAAACATCACATCAATCCCATTGCGATACCAAGGCCGGTATTCATCGACCATACCAAACTCTGCCAATATACGGATATTATGTGCGCCAGTTTCTTCCTGTAGTTCGCGGACAAGCGCATCCTCTAGTGTTTCACCTTCATCTACACCACCGCCAGGTAGGCTGTAATCATTATAACGCCGGGTATAAAGAAGTAATATTTGCTCACCTTTAAGCACAATCGCTCGGGTTGAGACACGTTCAGCAAGTTTGTGCTCCGGTTGCGTTTTAATATGTTGTAGGCAGCTAATCAGGCGCATAGCAGATTGAGTTTCCATTTGGTTGCAAAAAAATCAGGCCCGGTAATGTACCGGGCCTTACACCATTACCTCAAAATCAATAAGCTACACTTCGCCCTGCTTATCATCGCGGTGGTAGTACTACCAACAATAAACTGGCGAATGCGCGAATGACCGTAAGCCCCCATTACCAATAAATCAATGTTGTGTTGTTGCTGGTATTGGTGCAGTACGCTTTCCGGTTCACCACCGACTATACCCACTGCTGTATCAAATCCAGCGTTACGTAGAATCGTTGCGGCGCTGGCCATTTGAGCTTCAGTCGCTGCGGTATTGGCACCGGCCATTACCAAGTGCACCGGTAAGCCTTTACCCAACGGGCTGGCCGCTAACATTTCAAGGCCTTTAAGCGCAGTGGCGCTACCGTCATAGGCCAGCATTATGCTTTTCGGTTCAGTGTAGATTTGCTGGGTTAGTAAGATGGGTTTATGCAGTGTGCGGATAACACGCTCGACATGAAGGCCAATATGACCATGAGCATCGGCACTGCTAAAGCCACGCTTACCCAATACCAAGAGGCGCGTTTCTTCCTCCAGCTCAGCTAAAGTTTCTACAAGCTCGCCGTGGCGCAAGCGTTCGTCTACGCTATTGACTCCAGCCGCTTCTGCACGCGCCTTGGCAGCATCCAGCATAATACGACCGCTTTCCAGCGCTAACTTCCCATGCTTTTCGTCAAGCTCAGCTAATTGTGCTAAGAGTGCCTCTTGGCTGCCTAAACCAATACTTCCGCTCAGATCGGTTGTTACTGCCTTAGCTGCTTTATCCAGCACATGAATAACCGACATAGCAACATTTAACCTTTTTGCTGCCCACGCTGCATAGTCACATACCGCTTCGGCATACGGTGAGGCGTCAATACACGCCAGTACTTTTCTGCTCATGTTGCCTCTCCTAGTGGCCCATCAGTTTTTCAACTGCATCTGGTTGGTTATGTACAGCAAACTTGTCTACTAAAGTTGCGCTGGCCTCGTTTAATCCGATCAGATCTACTTGTGTACCTTCACGGCGGAACTTCAGCACTACTTTATCGAGGGAGCTTACTGCGGTGATATCCCAGAAATGTGCTTTGCTTAAATCAATCGTGACTTTTTCCACAGCTTCTTTAAAGTCAAAAGCGGCAACAAACTGTTCGCTAGAACTAAAGAACACCTGCCCCACAACGCTGTAGGTTCGCTGGTGGCCATCCTTTGACAGACTAGAGCCGATATACAATATTTGCCCCACTTTATTGGCAAAAAACAGTGCACTCAACAATACGCCAACTAACACGCCATACGCGAGGTTATGCGTAAATACTACGACGATTACAGTAGCTATCATCACTAACGAGGAACTTTTGGGGTTCTTCGTCAAATCTTTAACTGATCCCCAGCTAAAAGTACCTATAGATACCATAATCATTACCGCAACCAATGCCGCCATTGGGATCATGCCGACCCATGTATCTAAAAACACCACCATAATTAATAAGATGACGCCAGCCAGTAACGCAGATAAACGGGTACGACCACCGGATTTAACGTTAATAATCGACTGACCAATCATCGCGCAACCGGCCATGCCACCAATTAAGCCTGAGCCAATATTGGCGACACCCTGGCCAACACATTCGCGGTTTTTATCACTTGAGGTATCGGTTAAATCATCAACAATAGTGGCGGTCATTAAAGACTCTAAAATGCCCACTACTGCGAGTGCCAACGCATAAGGGAAGATAATTTGCAGGGTTTCAAAGTTAAGCGGCACGTCCGGCCACAGGAAAATCGGCAAGCTGTCCGGCAGTTCGCCCATATCAGCTACGGTACGGATATCCATATCAAAATAAAACGCCAGTGCGGTTAATACCACGATGCATACCAGCGGTGACGGTATGGTTTTGGTAACATATGGAAAAAGGTAAATTATTGCCAACCCCAGAGCTGTCATACCATATACGGTAGTAGTGCCATAAGTGCCACTAAGCTCTGGCAATTGTGCCATAAAGATCAGAATCGCTAATGCATTAACAAAGCCGGTCACCACAGACCGCGATACAAAGCGCATTAAATCGCCCAATTTAAACAGGCCAAATGCAATTTGAATAACACCGGTCAATATGGTGGCGGCTAACAGGTATTCCAAACCATGTTGCTTTACTAAAGTGACCATCAACAAGGCCATCGCGCCAGTGGCTGCTGATATCATGCCCGGTCGGGCACCAGTAAAAGCGATAATTACACAGATAGCGAATGACGCATACAAGCCGACTTTAGGGTCAACACCAGCGATGATGGAAAAAGCAATGGCTTCAGGAATAAGGGCAAGTGCCACAACAATAGCAGCCAGAACATCGCCTCTAAGGTTAGAGAACCAGTTCTGCTGAATAGATTTCAACATAAAACATCCAATGAGTTAAATTAAACGGTCATAACTGGGACAACACAGCATAAATTGCACTTAAAGTTGCGCCTTTTGTAGCAATGGCTCCCAACTCTCAACTTTACTAGCAATTTTAATGTGTTATCTAATTACACCGGCCTATCCTCATTGAAATAATTGTACTAAATCAAAATTTAAGCGCAAAAGTATAAAGCTTTTCGGCTGGCATTGCCAGAAAGCTAATGCTCCAGATACCCAAATTGAAGTTTTATCAAAAATTGGGGGGATACACTAAATAGCTACTAAATGCTTAGACATCCCATATCTTGCTAAGGTTGTATTCGATGCTGTTAACGAACTTCCGCTTCTGGCACACTGTGACGATCTTCACTAAGAGCGATTATCGGAAGTTCAGCTTTTGTCTAATAATGTTAAAATGATGCTAGTTGTTTAAGAGAATCTACTTATGAAAACCATTGGAAAGCTGGCTAAAGAACTAGACATTAACGTAGAAACAGTCCGATTCTATGAACGTAAAGGGATTATCGTGCAGCCACCAAGACCTGATAATGGTTATCGTATATATGACAAAACTCACATCAATCAACTTAAATTCATATTAAAAGCTAAAGCTTTGGGCTTTACACTTGATGAAATCGCTTCACTCATGTCTATGAGTGGAAACTGCGCTGATGTCGAATCGATGGGGTTACACAAGCTTGAGCTGATCCGAGAAAAAATTGCCGATTTGCAACGGCTAGAACAAGTGATTCAAGATATGACAAATTCTTGCAAAGCCAATCAAGACCCCAATTCCTGTCCAATAATAAATTCGCTCAATTAGCTGTTGACTCCGTACCCATATACGGAGTTTAAACTACCTCAAAAGTAGAGGTAATTATGATTAATAAAATTCTAGATAAAGTAGGCTCCGGTGGAGTATGGTTAGCGGCACTTAGTTGTACAGGTTGCTTTCCAGCTTTAGGCTCTCTAGCATCAGCTCTAGGGCTAGGTTTCCTGTCACATTTTGAAGGAATAGCGGTTAACACTTTATTACCGTTATTTGCTGCGCTCGCTTTATTGGTCAACTCGTACAATTGGTATCAACATAAGCATGTGGCAAGAGGCATATTAAGTGTTATTGGCCCAATTGCTGTATTACTGACCCTTTATCCGTTGTGGCAATACGATTGGAGCACTTACTTATTTTACTTTGGGATCACATGGATGGTATTTATGTCAGTGTTGGATATCGTCAAGCCTGTTAAGGAACCCGTATGCAAGGTATAGAATTAGAGTCTAAGATTACTTGTCCCGAATGCGGGTTTAGTAAGGTCGAGACCATGCCAACAAACGCTTGCCAGTGGTATTACGAATGTGAAGGATGCAAAGCGCTGCTCAAGCCGTTAAAAGGTGACTGTTGCGTATATTGTTCTTACGGGACCGTTAAATGCCCTCCTATTCAAGAAGGAAGCAGTTGCTGCAACAAATCTTAATGTCTGCTTTTGGCACACAGACGAACTACGCTTTGAGCGAACAGCGGACTTAACGCCGCGCTCTGTGGCAAATTTGCAGCATATTACCTAAAATCCAGAAACAGTTCAGTTTCATCTATTGCTGAGGCCGAAATATCTATAAGTTTATTCCTCGAGTTGAGCGCGAGGATCTCTCAAAACCACCTGATAAACCCCATCATTGCTCCGTTCAAATGCAACCCGGTAATCATTTGCAACATCACGAAAAGGTAGTTGGCGATCAGAGCCTACGAGTAGTTTCTGTCGCCCGTCTGGAGTACATAGATAATCTTGTTGTCGAATACTTCGAAGCAAAAGAACGGGTGGCTCTCCATCAAACCCATTGACGGTAAACCTTCTGAAGCTAGGTAGCCTGTCGGGCGTTGATGCATGATTTATTCGATGCAAGCTAAGCCAATTTTTTGAATGATCACTAACCAGCACATTTAAAGCGTCTAAAATATCAGGCCTTCTTAAACTGATTCGCACTCGTCTGAGGCTATTTCCTAAATCGACGCCGGAATTGGCGATTTCAGTTGAAGCCGCGCGAGATCTAATACCAGATAGAAATACCCAACAAGCCAACAGGGAAGGTAGCCCCATTTCCACGAGGATCGCTACATTGCTCAGCGCGTCTGATTCATCTTCCAGCCCAATACTTTTTGCTTGCTGAGATGCTGCGTGTATTAACCAAGGAAACGTGAAGCCGTAAACTCCTTTGCAAATGTCATCAGCACTATCATCCAGCAAAGTAATTTCACGCATCGAGATTCCCGATAGCCATGAAGACCTTATCCTATTAAACGATTTTTTTGCTGGTGCGTCTTGAATAATAGCAGCTGCGTTTTGTATCGCCCAATCTTCTAGCCAGTTTAAAAAGGAAAGTATTGAATCAATGCTGAACTCTGAGTTTGATACTGTCTGTGCGTGATTGACGAAAACTGCTATATCAAGAAATAGCTTCGAGGCAACGGATATTGGAAGGCCTGAAGATCCATATGCCTTCCTTTGAGCCCTATCCGGGATGGATTTTACCAGATAGTCGGCTCGCTTACTTAAGAGCTGAATCAGTTCGTCGGAACTCAATCCGGTATCTGCGCTTGCCTGCAGTGAAGCTAATGAATTTCGAAAAAAATCGTCAACCCATTGTTCTGGCTGGATATTGTTTGGATTAATTATTTCATCTTCCTGAATTGATAAAAGGCTGTCATCAACCAGATCTAAAATGTAATGGAATCCCTCCCGGGATTGATCTTCAAGTGCTGTAAAGTCATTCTCAGCAACCATGGTAAGAAGTTGTTGGAAATTTAGTTGATGCTCATCAGATATACGCTTCAACAGATTCAAAACAAAAAGAAGGCCGCTCTGTACTTCGTTGCTATTTTTCTGGTTAAAAAAATAGTTTGCTAACGCAATGTCTTTTCTAACTTTCCAATCCTCATTTGTTCGGTCAATTGCATAAAGAATTTTTCCTTCTCCATCTATGAAGGCACGACCGGCTCTCCCACATATGTTCCAAAAGTCTCGATGATCAATAGGTTCTTTACTTTTGAAGGGAGTAGAAACAATGACTGAAGAGATTCCTATGTTTACTCCTTGTGCAAGAGTAGTTGAAGCAATAACTAATTTTGGTGCAAAACTTCGCATTAACCGCTCTATTGCGAGACGAGTTTCTGGAGGAAGTCTATTGCTGTGGCAGATAATGCCTTTACGCGCAGCATGAAGTTCTATAGCATTTTCACCTAGGTCTTCTATGCATGTAGCTTCAAATAAATCCCATTCGAGTTGAGGCCAACTATGGTGCGGAGCTTCTTCTCCCATTGCGGTTAAAGATGAGGAGGCAAGGCCTGGAATACTGTTAGCACGTGCAGAAAAAATCATCACAGGCCCCACGGTACATAAGCGCAGTGCAGAGGCTGCAATAGCTTCTCCTTTATCTGCAGGAAATGGTTTTCGTCTGCCCTTCCATATACCGGCTCCATGATCAAATTGCCGATTGCATTCTATCTGTTGTACGAATCTTGGGTTAAATGACTCGTATTCACCCCGCCAATCGATGCGAACGTTATTTCCTTGCCATTGCAATATACCGAATCTTTCTGAGGAAGGTTTCCAGTTTGATCGAGCGACATTATTTGGATTGCGTGTTAGCCAATTTGAGATATCTTCAGAGTTGGGAAGCACAGCGGAAAGCATTAAAACCCTAGAATTATTCTTGTTAGATATAATTCGCAGATGGTCTAGAAACAGTTCATTCCTTACATATCTTTCGTTTGCACCTAATAGATGACCCTCATCAACTATTATCAAACCAATTTGCGACATTAATTCAGGGCTCGCTCGTAACATTGCCCGAGTCTTTTCGGGAGTTGCTATTGTAATGCTCGACGACTCTGCTAGTTGGGTGTCCGACCTGCTCAACCTAAACCCACCGTATAGATGTGATACGGGAAAGCCAAGTGGGTCAAAGGTCTTGCTTAAAGTTTGTTCGATTTCGATAGCTAATGATCTGAAAGGTGCCAAATAAAGCACTTTGGCTGCCGGATCACCTAATAGTGTTTGAAGTATGGCTAGTTCGGCCACTCGAGTCTTGCCCGCACTAGTGCGCATATTTATCACAGCGCCAGGGGTCGTAGAATCCAAAGCTTTATCAAGCGCATCAATTTGAGAGGTCCAAAGCTCAGTAATACGATTCTTATCAAAGGCTAATAATCGAATGTATTTTTTAACAATATCTTCATCACCATCCATTAACCGCGGTAATCTGGACCATAGCGAATCATCTAAATTGCCAGCCAACATCAGCCTTAATAAGCGCATTACGAGCCAGTGCGAAGGGGAGTCATAATCAGAAGCCAGTTCGACTCCACTAGTAAGAAGTTCGTCGATTCGTTCAGGGATTCGGTGGTCGCCGGAAGCAAAATATTCTAGTGTTAAACTCAATGCTCTTGAGCATATCAATGCAATAGCATGGTCGAGAATGTCGTGATGGGACTCAAACCTTGTAAGGTCGTCGAGTAGAAAGTTATTGGTTAATATAATTACTTGTTCTGGGTCTTTTCTTATAAATGCAGAAATAATTTCTGCTATATCAGATTTTGCCTCGATTTTTCTTATTGTTACAAAAGCACGAGAGTACTGTCCTGCAGCATAAAATGCCATTGCCGATATCAAAACGTGAAAGACACTTGAGTTGTTCTCTTCTGTATGGGGTTGATTTACGTTGCCAAGCAAGCCTGCACCAAGCTCCAATGCATGGACTGCTTCATCAGTCCATTCCTCTTCAGCAATGCTAATAGCGGCGGCTAATATTGAGTATGCTGATATAGTCACTTTGTCTTGTAGAGACGGATCGAAGTTAGGGAAGTTGTCCTGGGTCTCTCCGACTTCATATAGAAGATGACTAGCATTTGATTGGGCAAAGAGATTTACCGTTCCACCTGCTTGAAAGCGTTCAATTATTCTTTGTGCGGTTTCTCTAGGGATTGCCATGAGCCTCCTCCTCAATCCCTTCAAAACATGCAGTAACAAATTCGATGGGCTTGGACATAGCCAATGAGATCATGACGAGTTCGCTTATATTACTGTCAGCATGGGTATTGATCGGATTGGCACTATTTTGATTGCTTAAGAGTATTCCGACATAATTTAGATCGAGGTTTCCATTCGCAATTTGTAATGCACAGCTTTCTACTTGGTCAGCCAAATCATTTTGACCAGATTCATAAAGTCTATCTGCTACAAATTGCAGGGAAGCAGGCAAGCCTCCTTGGTAAGAGCTATTAAGCCCCTTAATTATTTCCTCCACGGCCGCTTTAGATGGCACACCTCTAAATTTTGCTTCTCCTATTATTATTCGGGGCTTTCTGCCTCGGAAGTCGAAAGCTAAAACATCATCTCCCTTCATGGATTGATCTACATTTGGGTTGTATCTTAATCGGTAGACTGGAAGATTGGCACCAGACGAAGCAACTATGTATTCAGCTAGAAAAACTTCTGTTAGATTGCCTTTCTGCGTATCAGAGTGAGTTGGGAAACGCTGTACATTCGCATCATCGATGGTGTAACCAAGTTTTTTTAGAGAAGCGATTTTTCTGTTGTCTCGCGCTATCATTTCGGCACTTGCATGATGTTGGATCAATGCAGGCCTTAGTTCTTGAACAGCATCATTAACTTTTGCGTCAGGGATTAATAACTCTCGATGCGCAATATTTTTGGCAGTAACTAAATCTGTAGAAGCAGCAAAGCAGCCGAAGCTGTTCACTGTCGGGTGTATCCCTAATATGCTTTCGTGTTTTGATTTACGTTTCACCGCCGTCGTTTTGACAGGTGCATTTTCCAGCGGTTCAGACATTTCTATTCTTCCGTGTCTTTAAAAATGTTCTTCGATATAGGCATGAGCCTTTTCGAATAGCTCTTAGTTTCTGCAAAGCTCAGACTATTTTTGATTTATCTTCTTTTATCTCGGAAGATATTTTAAAGCTATCGCTGAGATAAAATTAAGATATGCTCTTCAGGCTAATGAAGCTCATAACGCTTATCCTGCGGAAAAGTCCGTATTTAAATACGGACTTTTTTTATAAATTTAATGTACAGAACACTACATTGCTTTTTTATAACTTACAACTCCTAATAGGTACAACCGATATTTGCATTTGCTACAAATGCGGATTAACCCCTCGAACATACGCTTGCGGCCCCCTGATGCGAACCGGATTTCTTTTATCGAAGGTTGAAATGTCTGCTTTTGGCACACAGCAGAAGTATCAATTGCGTTACCAAATTCTTTGAATAGCTCATACTACTTACATCTACTCGGTAATTTGAGTTTAAGACATGTGCGGCAGACTAAACGTAATTGACGATCCCGGAGTAAGAGAGCTGTGTGAAGGACTACAGATCCAGCTGTTCCCTGATAGCCAAATATTTAGCAGGTTTATCAGGGCTACAAATCAGGTTAGTATTGTCAGGCAGAAAGATGGCGTCCGTAGAATGGACAATGCCATCTGGTGGCTCTTACTCGAACCATCCACTACCGGTTTTAAACCCTCTAAATACACGTCGTTTAACACCCGCTACGACAAGCTAAATGTTAAGGGCTCTGCTGGCTACCAGGCATACCGCCATAGCCGTTGTGTTATTCCAGCTAAGGGCTTTGGTGAAACTGAGTATGTGAACAACAAGCCTCTGCACTACCATGACCTTGTTGCTAAAGATGGTGCGATATTACTCGGTGGCCTTTGCAGAGAGTGGATCAATAAAGATACCGGCGTGACTGCGTTGTCGTGTTCAGTAATTACCCTACCGCCACACCCCAAGCTGATGCAAATTCATACGAAGGCATCACCACTATTACTGCCGTTAGACATGGCTTTGGTGAACCGCTGGCTGGATGAAAGCACTACTGACCCAAGCGAGTTTGAGCCACTGCTGCAGCCATATATACCCTATGACCTGATAGCACAGCAGATAGATAAACCGAGTACTTACAATTATCTTGATATGTCATCGTTCATTACCAAAGATTAGGCTAGCTAGCTTTTAAACTGCATCAGCTCCTCTGACAATTTTGCAAAAATACTTTTACTAACCTCTTTCTTGTGCGTTGTGCCATACATTGCGTGACCCGCTTTAGATGCGATTATCGTCAAGTGGGTCTTAGCTCTGGTAAACGCGACATAGGTGTTACAAAGCTCTTCCTTTACCGATCCAAGTGAATAGTTATGAAACGTAGGATCAAACACATAGCAATGCTCAGCCTGTTTCCCCTTCGATTTGTGGTAGGTCATACAGACATCTTCTATCTCAGGAAAAACTGAAACGGAATATTTCGATTTCAACTGCTCCAATGCCTTTTTAACTGACTTTACGTGTGTATTGTAACGACACAAAATGAGGACTGAACTTTCGCCATTCTCCAACAGTTTTTCCAAATCTGACATTACGTAAGAGATGCCATCTTTTATATCGATGAACTCAGCGAATCTAGGAAGAAGACCGTCTTTATGCACAACTAGCGATTGGCTGTAATTTTTATTTATCTGAAATCGAAGGTTATTGGCTAAGTTTACGATTGGCGCTTTAGACCTGTGATTCTTAACCAGATAGTAGTCTTCGCAATAACCGAAGTAGTCTTCGAGTAATTTCTTGCTGAACTTTGTCGCGCCCCTGAAACCGTACATAGACTGAGCAGGATCACCGACAAAGAACAGATTACAACCTTTAGAGCTTAAAACTTTTAAAATTCTGAGTTGAGTTTCGTTAGTATCCTGAGCCTCATCCAGAAACACGTATTCTGGTATGGATAGGCTGTCTAAACGCCCGTCCTTTTTGAACTTCTTTAGCCGGTTATCCATCTGGCTAAGCATATCGTTAAAGTCTCGCTTAGCATTTTTCCGTTTCCACGTAACATAGGCTTTTATGGTTTTCTTGATGTCCGAGCTAAAAGGAGAAAGCATAGTAGCGGTTTTCTCTATGCACTTTTCATAATCCTTATCATCAAAATTGACGCTGTAGCTCAAGATGCTATAGGTGTAGCGAGCAATATCTTGCTTTTCGAAGTGCTTAAGTAACTTGGATTTCTTAGGTATGCAATCCTCTATTATTTCAATACTCTCTGGCATCGCAAGAACCGTCGCAGGATCAATGTTGTTGAGAAACCGATTACACCAACTACTAAAAGTGCCAACGAATATGCCGTCCTTCAGAAGTTTTGCTTCTTCTAGCCTTCCTGCAAATTCGTTGGCGGCATCATTAGTAAAAGCTAACACACATATACTTGAAGGGGCTTTACCACTGTTGATTAAATGCTTAACACGCTTAACTATGATTTCTGTTTTACCAGAGCCAGGAGTCCCCTCAACGTATATGCAGGGGCTCTCTGATTTCAAGATTTCAGTTATCGGGCTTTGTTTATTTCTTAGTTTTTTGGCAAAAGGTTCTAGGTATTCTTTTGCTTCGAGGGTAGCTTCTTGATAGTTACCTAATGGCTCGTCTTTGATGAGTTTTACCGGATTATAAAGTGCTTCCTTCAATTTACTAAGTTTAGATCGAAAGGCCTCTATTACCTGGGCTTCATCAAACTTATACAGATATTTGTTAGATTTGCATTTGAAGTGTTTTGCCATCATTCTACGGACTGCTTGCACTTCACTAGCTGTCTTGTCACCAATTAACGATTTTACTTGGTCTTTGTCTAACTCAGCGACAACTTTAGGACGCAAAAACATAACCCGGTGGATCTTGGGGTCAACCTGTTCTAGAAAATCTAAAGGTATGGGTTCCTTACGCTTAAAGAACTGCCTAGCTTCCAAACGTGCAGAGGCCGCATTCATGCTAAACAACTGGTCTATACCGTCTATGTGATCAGCAATTTTGCTAAAGTCACAATTCAAATCAGATAATGCACGTTGTATAAAAAACTTAAACTCCTTTAGCACCTTGTCATAAACGATGTCGTGGTTTTTACTTTTCTTTCGCTCACCTATATAGGTCGTTTCTACTATCGATTTATTGCCTGGAAAGCACTCGCTAACTCTAACCTTATTCTTTCTTCTTAAAGGAAAACAGAACAACTGAGATAATCCATGCATGATGTAACCGGTGTCCATGCGAAGCAGTAATGCTTTGCTTAAAAGCTGATCGTAACGCCGACGTCCGATAGTTGATATAAACTGATACAACATAAAAGAGATAAGAGCTGGCGTTAATCTGGTAGGTATAAACTCAATGACACAGTTGTATGCTGCTTTCTGTTTCTTTTGCTGGTTACGCTTTTCCAGCGGATTGGCGATATAGATATCCATAAACCGGTAACTATCGTTATCCACTGTCAGACGAAACTTATGAGTAAAATACGGCTTTTTATCGTTTCTCTTATAGAAGGAATTTTTGGTGCCTAACTTAACTTTTTCTACCTTTAGTCTGGCGCCTCTACCTACCTTTACCTCAGTAATATTGTCAATTTTTGCTTCAGGCGGCACCGTATTAGGATCACTAGCTTCATCTAGATTATCACTAATAAGCTTGTTAATGGCTGTGAGGGTAAGGTCTAAACCAATTTCAATATAGTCAATATCGACCCCATTAGCCGATATACCAGCAATGGCTTCTTTGAGAAGCCTATCTTGGTATTTGGCTATATTTGGGTCTTGTATGACGGATAAAGCTTTCTCTTTTATCTGAGTATATGCCAGCCAACGAGGGTCAGTTAACGCCGCAATCGAGCTGTTGTGCCGTAAATCGAGTGTATTAATGTATTTATCAACATCAAAAATCTTACTCGGATAGATGGTTTTATTGAACTCGAAAACGGCAGAATTGCTCATATCCGGCGTAGATTTGTCTTTAGATGGCATGGAATAAACAATCCTTATGGTATTGATATAATAGGACAAATGGCGCACATTAAAGAACCATCTCCGGTTTAAGCAGTAGCGAGCTCGCAATTGCGAGCTCGCTGTTGGCGTTCAACTAACCTTATTCCTCTTCGTCTTCGAAATTATACTCGTCGTCATCAGCACTTTCTTCGGGTTCATCATCGTCATCCTGATTCAGCAACATTGAAGATTTGGCATAGATGTACGTAATATCTTCATGATCCAAGATTTCAAAAAATGCCTTCATTAATGCCAGTTTGGGATGCTCTACAGTATCACTGGTATCAGTCAGGCTCTGAAGCTTACCAATTAGCTTACGACGATCAGCAATGTATTGCTCTTTATCTTTGGCTGATTTTGGGCCAGGATAATTACTCTCTAAATCGTCAAGGTCATAGAAGCCATCTTCGTTTTCAGTTTCATCATCCATATATACATTATGTGCAATTGGATCTTCTGGGCTTGGCAACTCCGCACGATAGATTTTATAGACGTAATCAAAAATGCCGTGAGGATTTTGCTCGGAAAGTACCATAGCATATTCGAAATACTTTGGTTTATGACGCCTCACGTGAGCTAACAGCTTTTCTAGCGAAGAGCGAGCGCCAATTTCATCCCATAGTAACTCAGGATCGTCAATCGCGGCTAAATAGTCATAGTCTGGATCATAATCATCATCCCAAATACACTTGCCGTTCTGATCTTTTACATCACTACTGCTCTTTAATACCATTTGGTCTTCATTTAACTCAAAACGTTTTCCTAGCTGGTGTGCTTCTTGTTCGTCCTTTGTAACGAGGCACTGATTCTTCCATTCAGCAAACTTTTTGCGACTGCTTAACTGCTCGACAACATTATCGATTTCAGCCTTGGTGAGGTCTGATTTCGTTAATTCGCTAGGCTTCTTCCCTTTAGCCTTGGCGATGACGTGAATTACTTTGATTTGGAATTGAAAAGCAAGCCGCCCAAGCGTTAACATTGAGTTGTCGCTAAAATGCCCTATCTTTTCATGTCCAAAAAGTTCATTGGCATAATGCGCTGACAGAACCTGCTTTATAGCAGCGTGATAGGTTATAGTTAGTTCTTTTGCAATGTAACTTTTAAAAGAACCGTACCCAATTTTAGAGTACGCCTTTGTAAACCAGATTAAATACAAAACCACACGGATATCTGTAAGGTTCTTATTAATCATCTCAGTCATGCTATTTAACAGTTCACCTGTATCGGTCACAAGTGACTCATGCATACTGGTAAAGTACTTTAAAACATCGTTCATAATTTGCATTTTGCTGTCCTTGACATAAATTAAGTATCAGAATTATCAGCGCTGATACTGAGTAGTTTGATTGAGATGGCCTACCTTTTGAAATCAAGAAACAATCAGCAGTAAGTTTTTTTAAAAGCAATTAAAATCAATCGGTTAATTTGAGAAATAGTCGCCGCAAAATGGAAACCACAAATAAACACTACTTTTCTTAGCCAAATAGACCTCTGGGTTGGAAGTATGAATGAATAGCATAAATTTATTAAAGATCAGCTGTAAGTAATTATAAATAAAGAGAACTAAAAAGAGGGCGGAATAATTATTAACTAGATAAAGCTATAAAATTGGATGCGCTTAATGAAATTAATAGGTAGTAAAGAGAATTTTCTAACTGGAAGTAGCATTTTCTCGGATAGATCTCAGGTAAGCTCCCTGTCTTCACGAAAAACGTCTAGTGTTCCTGAGCATCTAAATACGATAACTAATTTCGATTATTCGCTATTGAACATTGCTTCTACTCCCACTATGAGAGTGAATGACTTCAGGCTGTGCTTGTTTTTCTTCCATTACATCGTAAACGATGAGAAAAAAACTAAAATCGACAACATTTATTCTCTGACAGACAAAGATGTAACGATCAGAACAATTGGTCAAGACGGAGCGGTATACGTTCTGAACCCTGATGATGAAGAGTTGGAATGCTACAAAATGCCTTTTAAAAGCCTTCACAACAAGCTATCTAAGGCAAATATACACATACCTATTGATGAACTAGAACCGACGATACAGAAACTTCATGATCTAGGATATCTGACAATTACAAAGATTTGCTCAGCTAACGCTCAGGAAGATGGGCCTACACCAATAGAAACCAACTGTGTCTTAATCAAGGTCAATTATTTTGTTTCTCTTACCCCACAGAATAAGCACTGGAAAATCTCACCAACTTAACCGTGTCATAAATACCTATCGCAATCCCATCAAAACCGGCGCTACCATAGTGTAGCGCTATATCTCGCGCCCCTTTCTTATCCTAATTCACTCTGATTATCACTATCTAACGAGGTGCTCTATGAGTACAGCTTCGCCGTATTCGCTTTACCTGAGCAGGCTGTCGGCTAATAGCAAAACGTCTATTGCGTCACAGCTGCGTAGCATCGCTAAAATCATGGACTGGCCGGTTGAAGATGAAACACGCTTTCACCGAATTAACTATCAGGACATGCTGCAAATTCGCGCTATGTTGCAGCATGCAGGCTGGTCAGCGCGCTCGATTAATAGGGCGCAAGTCGCTATTCGCAGTATTGTCAAAATCGCTGTCATGATGAAGCTAGCAGATAGCGAGCAGCTAAATCAGCTTAGTAGCCTAAGTAAGCTTAAACATGCCGAATACCCCGGCACTGCGCTGACAAAGCAGCAGGTTCAGGCACTATTTACACTACTGGAGCGTTCAACATCAGCAATGGGTAAGCGCAATGTGGCGCTATTCGCGGTATTGCTTGGTACTGGCCTTCGTCGTAGTGAGCTGGTAGCGCTAGAGCTAAAAGATGTCGATTTGAACAAGCAAACGCTGCTGGTGCGTAATGGTAAGGGCAATAAATCCCGCACTGTATTCTTACCCAAGTGGTGCCTGAACTATCTGCAAAGCTGGCTGAAACTACGCTCTATGCAGCCTGGCTATCTGTTTTGCTCTATGTTGATAAACGGCAGCGTCAAACCGGCGAAAGCCTTAAGCGTTTGGCTGGTCTACAGGCTAATCAAAGACAAGTTACAGCATATCGGTGTTGAGAATGCGTCACCGCATGACTTACGCCGTACTTTTATTACCCGTTTGCTAGAGCAGAATATCGACCTTAATACGGTACGGCAGATGGCCGGTCATGCGTCGATTACCACCACGACCATTTACGATAAACGCGATATGCAGTTTATGCAGCAAGCGGCAACGGCACTTAACTATGATATTGCCGGGGGCAAGCATGATAACCCCGCCTAATACGCCACTGCCATGTCATTATTTAGCGGCGTTTTATGCCAGAAACGTGATTAGCCTAATAGATGTGGACTTGGCGATGACGAATGTTAGTCGCGCCATTATAAAGCGCATCAGCGGCTATGTGTTTGATAGCAATATTGAGCTGACTACGGCTACTGCGCTTAAGCACTTAACTATTGCTGATGCTACGCCTGACATCACTGCCCGAGTAGAGCAGAACCTGGCCACACTATGCACCTTGTTTAATGTCGCGCCAAACTTTGGTCCTGCCCTGGGCTTTCTAGTACTGATGAACATTAATCAGGGGCTTAATCAGCTGGTGGACTTTGTGGGTGGTCACTTTGAAGAAAAGGCACTGGAAAGACTGCTATGTGAGGTATCCGGTTTAAGCGCTAACGATGTCTCGCACAGCTTATCGGTATTACAGCAAAACGGCGTGATACTGGTAGACCGGTATTTGAATGAACTGCAGGACATCACGATACCGGCCAGCATACTGTATGTACTGACCATTGAGCAGATAGAGAGCAAAGCGCAGTTGCTGCGCCATCTGCTTTGTCCAAGCATCGAAACACCATTAAAGACGGATGATTTTGGCTATGTCGATGTCGCGCTGCTGCAAGGCTATCTGGCCGAGGCGATAAGCCAGCAGCTTGGTGGCGTAAACATTCTTTTATATGGCGAAGCGGGTAGTGGTAAAACGGCACTGGCGAAAGTATTGGCGCAGAGTCTGTCGATACCGCTCTATGAAGCCCGCAATATGCGTATGGACGATGGCTTTTTATCTAATGAGTTTGGTGCAAAAAGCTCAGACACCCAGCGCATTCAGTACATCACTATGCTGCAAAGCTTAATGGGCGGCAGTGACATGATGTTGCTGGTCGATGAATGCGAGAGCTTGTTTTATAGCGCTGATACGCACTACTCGAAAGAGTCTGTGCATAGGTTATTAGAGCAAAACGCGGTGCCGACTATCTGGATAACCAACCACGTTGACCAGTTAGAGCATAGCTATATTCGCCGCTTTAAGCTGGTGATGCCGGTTAATGCACCTAAAGACGAAGTGCTGGAAAAAATGAGCCGCACTGAGTTTAAAGGCTTAGGCATCAGCAGTGAGTTTCATAAACGGATTAGTAAAACCCCAAACCTGACACCAGCACTGTTAGCTAATGCCTCTCACGTTGCCAGAACGCTGGGCGTGAAGCGCAGTTTGGCGCAAGGCGTAATAGAGGATGTGATAGAGAATAGCCTGACGGCCTGTGACTTGTGGGATGACAGTATGCGCTATCAGGCGGAGCTGGCGTTTGATATGTCACTGCTGAACATCAAAGAGTCCGGCGCGGTGCTCAAGCAGATAAACCATGCTGTTGCCACTAATGCACCGATACGGGTGCTGATTAGTGGTCCGCCAGGCACCGGTAAAACCGCGCTGGCCCATCATTTAGCCGAGCAGCATAAGCGTGAGCTAAAGCGGGTATTAAGCTCGGATGTACTGAGTAAATATGTCGGTGGCTCAGAGAAGCAAATAGCAAGGCTCTTTCAGCAAGCGCACCGCAACAACCAGATGTTGCTACTGGATGAAGTAGATAGCCTGCTCACCAGTCGGGAGCGGCTAAACATGCACCACGAACGGCAAGTTGTGAACGAACTGCTGGCGCAGCTTGAGT
>Ga0209812_10000733_pt1 | contig 27308 bp, 18 predicted proteins | sample JI71714BDNA_FD_187502 | JGI IMG/M metagenome (GOLD analysis project Ga0209812, IMG submission 187502) | Wastewater effluent complex algal communities from Wisconsin, to seasonally profile nutrient transformation and Carbon sequestration -... | ecosystem: Engineered > WWTP > Effluent > Algae...
GTGAATTGTCGAGAAGCCTAAGTATATAAAAAAGATATATATGGTAACTCGCAGCGAAGCCAAGGGTGGGCTTTGTGCCCTTGGAACGTTCAGAGACTAGAGCTTGAGTCCCAACAATAATAGCTCACTAGCGCCCAGCGTCTCTTTTTTAATGAAAAAAAAAGAGATAATGAAATAGTCCGATCTTTGTGGAAACGCAGAGTAGAGTGAAATATTATTTAACTAATAATAAATAGTCTTTTACTTTTAATATTGTACGTTCTATTGGCATTGGAAACATCTTGCTTTATGGCAAGGAAACACAGCACAGTTTGACGAATCATCTACATATTTAATGGGCTGGTTACGTGATTATTTATGGCTAAATTCATCTCAATTAATTAATGGTTATAACCCATTCGGGATGAATAGTCTATCTGTGTGGGCTTGGATGTTCTTATTCGGTCATTTAATTTATGCTACAGGATTTATGTTCTTAATTTCTTGGCGTGGTTATTGGCAAGAGTTAATTGAAACATTGGTTTGGTCTCATGAAAAAACTCCATTAGCAAACTTAGTTTATTGGAAAGACAAACCAGTTGCTCTTTCTATTGTACAAGCTAGATTAGTAGGTCTTGTACATTTCTCTGTAGGTTATGTATTTACTTATGCTGCGTTCTTAATTGCGTCGACATCTGGTAAATTCGGTTAACAAATAATTTTTTATGTAAATAAAAATTAATGTTAATTTTTTATGTAAATAAAAATTAACGTTAATTTTTATTTACATAAAAAATTATCTAAGTCATCTCTTAAATTGACAACTTTTTTTTTATTGATTAATATCTCAATTAGATATTAATCAATATGCGGGTATAGTTCAGTGGTAGAATATCTCCTTGCCAAGGAGGATGTCGCGCGTTCGAATCGCGTTACCCGCTAAAGCTATTAATAAAATCAAATTTTTTAGTTAGAAATAGATTTCTCTATTTAAACTTTGCTCAGTTCCTAGTTTTTATTGAAAAATTTTTGATGTATTTGACTTATTGAGTGATTTTTTTTACAATATTTTCTAAATTGATTAACTTTTAATAACAAAAATTATTATGGTTATTATTTTATTCAATAAACAAAAGAATAATGCATAATAAAATCTACAAAAAAATCCAAAAAATACTATTTAAAACTCTCACAAAATTTGAGAGTTTTATAAACGCTTTCTTTATTTAAATATTCCTTTAAATGGAAACTGTTAATATATTTTCTAGCAAATATATAGATTTAATATAAAAATTTAAACTTTAAATTAATAGCGATATTAGATAGTAATAAAATCAAAATTAGAATATGAGTAAAATATACGATTGGTTTGAAGAACGTTTAGAAATTCAAGCAATTGCAGATGATATTTCAAGCAAATATGTTCCACCTCATGTAAACATCTTTTATTGTATTGGTGGGATTACATTTACATGCTTTTTAGTTCAAGTTGCTACTGGATTTGCGATGACTTTCTACTATCGTCCAACGGTAGCGGAAGCTTTTGCTTCTGTTCAATATATTATGACAGATGTGAACTTTGGTTGGTTAATTCGTTCGATTCATCGTTGGTCTGCAAGTATGATGGTACTTATGATGATTCTTCACGTTTTCCGTGTTTATTTAACAGGAGGCTTCAAAAAACCAAGAGAATTAACATGGGTAACTGGTGTTTTAATGGCAGTATGTACTGTTTCATTTGGTGTAACTGGATATTCATTACCGTATGACCAAATTGGATATTGGGCTGTTAAAATTGTAACGGGTGTACCAGATTGTATTCCAGTTATTGGACCAACTGTTGTTGAATTATTACGTGGAGGTTCTGCGGTTGGTCAAGGAACTTTAACACGTTTTTATAGTTTACATACATTTGTTCTTCCTTTATTAACAGCTGTATTTATGTTAATGCATTTCTTAATGATTAGAAAACAAGGTATTTCAGGTCCACTATAAATTTGAAAATAAATTTATAGAGTAATTTTTTATCTATAAAATAAACAAAATGTCTTATTACAAATATCATATATCAATACAAATATATTTGTAATAAGACATTTTGATTCGTATTGATATATTGCGCGTGTACTATCATATTTTTTTGTAAAAAATACTCTTTAATATTTTTAAATAAAATTCAACAATTTCTTTTTATTTTATGAGTAAAAAAATCAATCTTATTCCAGTTAAAGGTGAAATTATTCAAAACTTGTCAAACGATAAATTTCGGGTGAAACTTGAAAATGGAGTGTATGTTATTGCCCATTTGGCAGGAAAAATTAGAAAAAATAGAATCCGTGTTTCTGTTGGCGATAAAGTTACTGTTGAATTGAGTCCTTATGATTTAAGTAAAGGTCGAATAATATATAGATTTTAAAATGATTTTAGCTAAATATTTTAAAATCTATATAAATCTATATATTAGTATATAGTCTATTGAATTCTGTACTAATTATCTAATGCTTTAAATGAATTATTAATTTTTTAATAAAATGGAATGAAACAACGTTTAAAACAATTATATATTGAAACAATTGTTCCTAAATTAATGGAACAATTTAAATATACAAATATTCATCAAGTTCCTCGTATAAAGAAAATAGTTATCAATAGAGGAATTGGAGAAGCATCGCAGAGTAATAAAATACTTGAATCTTCTTTTAAAGAACTAAATTTAATCGCTGGACAAAAAGGTGTAATTACTCGTTCAAAAAAAGCAATAGCAACTTTTAAATTACGTAAAAATGTTCCAGTAGGTGTAACAGTAACTCTCCGTGGTGAGCGGATGTATGGTTTTTTAGATCGATTAATAAACTTAGCTCTTCCACGAATTAGAGATTTTCAAGGAATTAATCCTAAAAGTTTTGATAAATTTGGAAGTTATAGTCTTGGTTTAGAAGAACAATTAATGTTCCCTGAAATGGAATATGATAAAATAGATCAAATTTGTGGGATGGATATTTCTATTGTTACTACTTCTACAAAAATTGAAGAAGGATTAATTTTATTAAAAGAATTTGGATTACCTTTTAAAAATTAGAAAAAATAAAAATTAGTTTAGTTTTAGTATATTTTTTATTACAAATCAATTGAAAATTGATTTGTAATTGGATTGTTTACAAACCTATTTTCAATCGATTTTATGAGTCTACCCCATCAACGAATAATAAAAATTTTAAAAATACTTATATTTAAAAATCTTATGGTTAATGATACAATTAGTGACATGCTTACTCGTATACGAAATGCGTGTTTAGTAAAAAAACGTACTGTTTTAATTCCATATACACGAATGACTATAAAAATTGTTGATATTTTAGAAAAAGAAGGTTTAATAAATTCTTACGAAATTCTTTCAAAAAAGAATTTTAAAAATACTTTTAAAAATACGAGTATTTCACAAGAATTTTATTTAAAAGAAATACAAATTTTTTTAAAATATTATACAAAGTATAAAACTCAATATTATAAATTAACGACAATAAAAGATAAAAAAGCACAAGCTGCTTTAAAAAATCAAATAAAACTTCTACAAGGCAAACAAGGTCGACAAAAAACATCTTGTATAACAAATCTTCGTCGTATAAGTAAACCTGGTTTACGTATTTATGCTAATAATAAGGAATTACCACGTATTTTAGGAGGTGCTGGATTAGTGATATTATCAACATCAAAAGGTATTATGACAGACCGTGAAGCACGTTTTCGAAAAATAGGCGGCGAATTATTATGTTCTGTTTGGTAAAGTAATAAAAAATCGATTCAATTTATTAAATAAAAAAAGTTCATTCAGCTAGAAGAGAATATCATAATATTAAAAATTTATAGAATCTATACAATATATATTATTGTATAGATTCTCATTGAAGGTTATTTGGTCGTATTAGTTATTTTTATTAAAAAAATAATATGTCACGATATTTAGGACCACGTTTAAGAATAGTACGTAGGTTAGGTTATTTAGTGGGCTTAACTCGTAAAAAACCATCTACAAGATTATTAAATCCAGATGCTCGCCGAGGTATTCGAAAAGTGTTGCCTCCAGGTCAACACGGCCGTTCCAAATCATTTAAGAAAAATCCATATGAATCAAATGAATATGACTTTTTAATTCGATTAAAATTAAAACAGCGAATTCGTTATCATTACGGTATAACTGAAAAACAGTTAGTGAATTATGTTCGCCAAGCACGTAAAATCAAAGGTTCTACAGGTCGTGTTCTTTTAAGACTTTTAGAAATGCGATTAGATAATACTATATTTCGTCTTCATATGGCACCGACTATCCGTGCAGCTCGTCAATTGATTACTCACGGGCATATTTATGTAAATAATAAGAAAGTAAGTATTCCTAGTTATTCTTGTAAACCAAAAGATATTCTAACCCCAGCTCCTAAAACAAGATCAATTCAATTACTAAATAATTTCTTAACTGAATTAGACTTAGAAAAATCTCGTTTTAGAAATCTTTTAAAAATTTTAAAATTCGGTAAAAAAGGCTTATTAAATAATCCAAAAATTTTAAATAATAATAAAAATATCAATAATCAAAAAGATTGCAAACCTAATACAATAATTTCACTAAGAATTCAAAGAGCGGGTGCCTTAGAGGGGCAAGGTATTGGTTTTTTAGGACGTAATTTAGTAATTGTTCAACCATTATTTGGTAATATAAAAAATTATCTAGGTAAATCTATTAATATTTGTATTTATTTAAAACGAGAAAATATTTTTTATGGTTACCCGACGAAACCTTTTAATGTAAAAATGAGATATTCAAAACTTATTAATTCCATCGACGCTATTCAATATTTTGGACGAAAAAAAATCAACTCAATAAAATCTATTGAAACTGATATCAAGAAAAATTTAAATAAACCATCATCAGCTATTATTTTAATGGGTGGGGCTAATATTTTAAGAAATAAATTAAATAAAAAGAACGCTAATTTTAGACAGAATTTTTCTGATAATATTTTAGTTCGAATAGAAGCTGCTAGTTGTGGTAAAAATTCTAAATCAGTTTTAAATCGTAAACGTCAATTAAATCCATTCTTATTAAACAAAACTCGAGATACAAATCCTATTTTATTCAGAGAAAAATATTTATATTCACGTAAAAATCAACGTTTTATAGGCATTAATCATATTTTTTATGTAAAAATGATTTTAAAATCAGTTGAACAAAATCCAAAAAATTTAGTTAATTTAGAACAAAAGCAACAACTTTCAAACAAATTAAGAACTGCAATAAATAATTCTTTTAAAAAGAATTTACTTTATTCAAAATTAAATAACAGTTCTTTAAATAATTTCAAATTAGGTGAATTAAATATTGATTTAAGTTTTTCAAAAAAGAATTCTAATTCAACTTTAATAAATCCGATGACATTAGAAAATTCCTTAAAATTAAGAAAATATTATCTTTCTAAATTAAAAACATCCAATTTATTTATTGAAACAAAATTATCATTTATTTCGTGGTGTATTCGAAAAGAAAAATCAGAAATCAATGTTACAAAAAGTAAATTAACTAATTCACCATCCCCAATAAATTTTAATAAAAAAATTTTAAAACAAAAACTTCTTAAAAATTTATTATTTCAAACAGCAATTAAAAAAAATTTAAATATTAACTTTTTTTGGAAGGCTATCTATCTCTTTTCAAAAATTAATCTAAAACAAATAGATGATTCTAAAACAAATAGTGTTTTTAAAACGAATTTTTTACAAAAATTTTGTAAAATGATCTTAGAACAGCAAATAGATTTTTCGAATAAAAAGAATCTTTTTTCAACAAAAACTTTTTTATTTTTTTCTAAAACGTTCTCTTTAATTAATGAATGGAAATCCAACACATTAATTAATAAGCCACTTTTTGATCAATTTATCACTAATATTAAAGAATCTATAAGTCTTTTAATTTTGTTACAAAAATCCATAGTTTCATTATTAAAAAATAAAAAGCAATTATCTAATTTTAATATTAAGTCAAATTTAATTTTAGAATATTATAAAAATCAAGAGTTTGAAATTTTAAGAAATCTGCAACTAAAAATAAAAAATCAATTAAATATACAAAAATTTGAAACGTTATCATTGAACAAAATCAATAAAATTAATCAATTTCGTAAACTTTTAGAAGTTAATGGCATAAAAAAAGAATTTAATTTTTATCACTCATTACTTTGTAATAATCAATTACTAGATTTGAATATATCAGATAAAATTGATGTTTTAAACAGTTTGAACTTTTTTTTAAATAACGAAAGATTTATAAATAATTTTTCAATTTACGAAAATTCTTTAAAAAATAATGAAAATTTACTAAAAAAACAGCAATCTAAATATAGATTTGATGTACAATTATTTTTAAATTTTTTCAAAAAAACAACAATATTTTTAAATTCGTTGGATTCTTCAAAATTCAGTTTATTTAAAGAAACAGAAAATTTAATGAGAGAAAACTTATTAAAAAAACAAGTTTTACAGAAATTAAATTTCATAAAAATTGAGTTTTCGTTAAGAAAATTTATATTAATAAATGTTTTAAAAAAATTTATTAAGTTTAATGTTATTTCTGGTGATCAAAAACACCAAATCTTATTCCAAATTAATAATTCGTTAAGTTTGCAAAGTGGCAAAAAATATAAAAATATTTTATCAAAAGTAACAAACAATAATAAATTGTTTAATCAAGAGGACTACAAATCAATATTAAATAAAATAAAAAATTTAATCTTTAATGAGAAAATATCTGAAAATTTATTTGGACAACAATTAGACAATATTAAAAATGTACAAAAAATTGAGAATTTTGATTTAATTTTTAATTCAGATAAAATTGATATTATAAATAGGACAAAAAATAAACTAAATCTAATTTTTAAATTAATTCATTTTGAAAAAAATAATTTAGTAACAAAAACGATTTCAAATAATTTAAAGAAAAAAATACTCATTGAAACTTCAATTAATACTAAGAAAAAAATCTATTTAACAAAGCTAATTTATTTTCAAAAAAATGCTTCATTAAATTTTGAGACAAGTTTTAAAAAAATTCAATTACACATTATTGAACAGAAAATTAAACAAAAGAAAGAATTAGTATTAATCTCCGAAAAGTATGAAAATCATTATATTAAAAATCTTCCTCTTTTTCATATGGATCAAAATGGACAATATTTAGTAAATTATATTTCGCAATTAGTGAATATGAAAGAAATGCAAATTTTCAAAAAACTAAATAAAATGGATATTACTTTTTATCCAATCGAATTAAATAAAAAAATAATTAAACAGAAAGTTATCCAAATGACTACAAATTGGTCAAACTTTATTATTATATTAAATAAAATTCGTAGGTTTTATCAAGATAATGAAATAACAAAAAATGAATATAACATTTTATATAATCAAACAAAACAATTTATAATCAAACAATTGATTTTAAATAAAAATAAAATTTTCATAGGATCTAATGATTATTTACAATTAAGTCAAAATAATATTAATTATTTTATAAATCAAATAAAAACTAATATTAATAACCCAGAATTGAATATTAAGAAAAAAACTCATTTTGAATTTTTTGATTTTAGTTTCATTCAAATTTATCAAAAATATAATCAACTTTTTAATTTGTTAAAAACTAAAGAACTATTGTTTTCAGATCAATCAATTAAAAATAATTTATATTTAAATCGATTAAGAAAAATTAATCTATTTGATGATTCTAATATAAATGACTCAAAAATACAAAATTACCTAATAATTTATAACAATATTTTAAAATCATACGGGTTAAAATATAGAAAATCTTATCAAAAATTGTCTTCTAATATAATTAGAAAATTATCACAAAATCTAGCAAAATGTATTGAAAACCTTTCAGTTTTAAAATTGAAAAGAGGAGTGATTTTTTTAAATAAAAAACAAATAATAACAAAACCTAATTCAAGATTATTAATCTCTAATCTTTTACAATTCAAACAAAATATTAGTAAATTTATAAAGAATTCATTAAGTTTAGATTCAGTATTAGTTTATAATGGTAATAATATTTATCTACAAAAAAGAATTCAATCTTTTATAGATTTATTAATAAAATTAAATTTATCTATTAATTACAAAAAATTAAATAATCAATTCAATTATCCTATCAATATTAATGTACAAAATCAATTAAATAAAAAACAATACTACCAACAATATAATCAAATTTTATCAAATCAGCAACAAACTAAAATAATTAATAATTTTACTGATTCTTTTAATACTAAATTAAAAATCTTAACAGATTTAAATCTTTTTGATTCTGCTGTAAAAATCCAATACCAAAAACTTCTAGGAAAATTTACAGATGAAATTCATGAACTAAATAATTTGAATCAAAGCATGGATGAAACTTCTTATAAAACAATTAAATTTGTTAGTGAAACAACGAAACTTTCTAATCTATTTATTTATTATCATTTAAAATATTTTAAAAAAGCAAATAAACAAGATTCTCAAAAAAATTATTTAAAGAATGAATTATTAACGAAATTATTATCAAAAATTACTATTTTGAAACAACAAAATTTATTGACTATTCCAAAGTACGAAAAATTATTAGATCAATTAAAACAACAACAATTAACAAAACAATTAATCTTTAATTTATTTAATGAAATAAATTTATCAAAATTAGAACAATTAATTGAATCTAAATTCATTAATTCAGATTATATTTTTTATTCTAAAGTCCAATTCTTTAAATTTTTAACAAATTCTATTATTTTAAAAGAACGCTATGAAATGAAAGAGATTAGAAATCAAAAACTTATTAATCAAATAAGAATTCAATTAAATCAAAATTTCCAAAATGAATTTCAATATATTTTTTATATTTCAAAATTTAGTAAATTAACGCAAAATGGTATTTTAACAAATGAACAAAAAGATCAAATAGAATGTCAATTAATTAATATTCTTAACACTATGAAAAATTTTTCAAAACGTTCTATTAAATTACAAGAACGTTTAAAATACGGTTTTATTAATTATCGTAAATATGAAACAATAACACAAAATCTGGTTCAAAATTTACAATTTAAAATTCAAAAACTTATTAATCGTTCTGCTTTTTCAGAAAAAATTAAAGTTAATGCTCTATCTAACTTTAATTTGAATTATGTTAAAACAATAAATTTCAATATTTCTATCAAAAAAATTCATTCATTACATAATAGTTGCTGGCAACAATTACAAAAATTAATGTATTTTATTTTAAATAACACAAAAGGTGTTGTATTAAATACAGATAAAGTTGATTCTAATATTTTACTTTTAAATTATTTTAAAAAAGAATTAAAATTTATTGAAATTGTAAAAATTTTTAAAAATATTGAAAAAAATGCAAACTATTTACAAGACTTAAAAAATAAAACAAAAACAAGAATCATTTCTCAAACACGTAAGTATTATGGAACATTAACTAGAAATAATTTAAAATCAAAAATATCTAAAAAGACGAACAAATCAGTTAAAAAAAATAAAATGAATTCAGTATCACAGATTAAAAAAACAGACAACCAACAAAATCTATTACAAACATCTAAAGTTGCTTTACTAAAACAATTCTTGTCTAAAATAAAAAATGTAATTTATAATAACTTCAATCAAAATAGTTCTATTATAGTAAAAATATCGAATTCACAATTGCTATTAATTCGAAATTATAATCTATTTGACCTAAATTCTTTAGAAAATTTAACATTACGAACAAACATAGTACAAAATTATTTGAATAAATTAGAAGTAAGCATCCAGTTATCAAAAATCAATAATATCCATTCAAAAAAATATGCATTCAAACTATATAAAAATTTAACATATAATAACTCGAATAATCAAAACCCTTTAACCAATTTAAGTTTATTATCTACTCGCCCAGACTCTACATTGTTATCTTTTAAACTTAATAATATTGCAGAAATTCTACAAAAATCTTATAAATATAAAGTATTATTAAATACTCAGAATCAAACTAATAAAATTGTTAATTCTAGTAGAATTGAAAAACTAAAAGCATCTGGTTTACTTTCGTTAAAAAATACAAAATTAAAAACAAATAAAAAAATACAGGAATTATTGAATCAATTAGGTGATCTTTTAATTGTTTCTAATTATTCACATTCTTCTTTAATTAGTAAATATTTAAAATTCGAATTAAATTTATTAAAAAAATCAGAAGGACTTGAAGAATTAAATAAATATTTACGATCAGAAATGCATCTTATTTCAAATCAATTAATTGATTTAAAAAATAAATCTTTAATTGATTCTCAAAAAAAATATAGACAAATCAAAAACGTAGTTTTAAAAACAATTTTATCTCAAATATTAACTTCTCCTAATTTAGATAATTTAAAATATTGCATAAAAATTAATCTAATTTCTCCTAAACTTTATATAAAAATAAAAAAAGTTTTTTATAGAAAAAAACTAATCACTAAATTACAAAACGTCCTGTTCAGATTAAAACAAAGTTCTTTTAACAATAGTTACGAATTTCAAACAATCTTTCCAAAACTAATCTTAGTTCTTGAAAAATTTAATGATTTAAAAGTTCTTAATTTAATAAGTAATAATCAATACAATTTAATTCAAACACAAATTCAACAAATATTAAAATATGAACAATTCATTGCTCATTTAATTTTATTAAAAAAACAAGGTATTTTAAAAGATGTTGAATATAACCAAATGTTGTTAAAAATTCAACAAAAAATCGTTCAAAAAGTACGAGAACAAAAAATCGTTCAAAAATTCAAACAATATATTGAATATTTATATGAAACAAAACATACTAATCAATTTTCTCAAAAAGATCAACAAGAATCTTTAAATAATAAATTCAAAAAAATTATATCATTAAATCAAGGAAAATGGGCTCTTGTTGCTATTAAAGAATTTAATCAACAAAATTTATTAACAAATATACAATATAACGAACTTGTACAAAAAATAGAAACAAATATTCGAAAAAAAATTCAACTTGCAAAATTATTTAGTAATAATCGTAATACTTCAAAATCGACTATTTATAATAAATTTATGAAATCAAACTATAAAATGAGACAAAAACAACAAAATTCAAAATTATTAACATCATTACCGAATGTTTGGACAAAAAATATCTTAAAAGAATTACGTAAACAATCAATTATTTCAAATAATACTTATAGTCAATTAGAAAAAGAGGTTATTAGCAATAATTCTTTTAAAACAAATGAAAATCAAATAGATCTTATTTTAAATCAACCAACAACAAATATTAAAAAATCTAATCGCCTAAAAGCCCCGACAACTAAAGATGTTGAATTATCAATTGAATTATTATTAAATTATAAAAAACAACTACTTTATTGGCTTTCTACTATTGAAACAACTCCAATAAATTCAGATCAATTATTTGATTTATCTTATTTAAATAATTTAAAAATAAATAAATATATAAATCAAAAAGAATATAATAAATTTAAAATCTCAAACCAGTTAGCCATGAATCGTTTACTTCGATTAAAAACACTACAAAAAGGTCAATTATTAAATAATTTACAATATGAAAAAATTTACCAAAAAATCCTTAAATCTTATTTATTAACTCAATTTCAATATATTCAACTTTTATTAAGAAATAAACAATCAATATTACAAGAAATTGATTCTTCTTCAAAAAATCAAAAATTAATAGTTGGTACAACAATAAAAAAACATTTGAATAAAATAAAAAATTCAAAAAAATTGATTAAAAATCCAAATTCATTATATTCATTGCTTCAAGAAGTTTTATCACAACTACCAACTTCTAATACAAATAAAGGACAATCAACATATCGACAACGAATGATTTATAATAGATTATATTCAAGACTCCGTTCTGATGAAACTTTAATTAAAAAATGGAAACAAATTTTAACTAAAGTTTTGAAAAAACAATTAACACCACCTTTAGATATTCCCCCACATCTAGAATTAAAACGAGTACAAATATCTATTCTTCCTACAAATTTAACGAAAAAAAATAAAAAGCATTTAATCATACCAATAGGTACTGTTGTAAATTTACCATCAAGAAAAACAGTAGGAATTTCTGTATTAGAACGACTTATTGTTGAATACTATTCAAGAAATTAAGAAACCGTTTTTTCATATTGATAGATTGATTTTATCAAACTTTAAAAAATAGAACAAAGAAATGAGTTTATAATTTGATGTCAAAAAAGTCGATAAAAAGATATAACCAAATATCTTTTTATCGACTTTTTTGACATCAAATTATAAATGAATTATCATTTATTATAAAGTCTTCAGTAGCTCAGTGGTAGAGCGGTCGGCTGTTAACCGATTGGTCATAGGTTCAAATCCTATCTGGAGAGATAAAAACTCCCTTTAACAAAAAGTTATGGGGATTTTGTGTACAAACTTCTAAATTCTATAGTTTTAAAAAAGAATATTTTTTGTCCGAATACTGAAATCAAATAAAACAGCTATGTTGATAATTTTCAAAATTTCTTATATAATATAAGAAATTTTGAAAATTATCAACATAGCTGTTTTATTTGATTTCAATTACTATTAAATAAAAATATTTTCAATTTTCTTCCTTTTTATAAAAAAAACAGAATTATAAAGTAAAAATAAATCAAATTTAACATATTTATGGGATTACCTTGGTATCGTGTACATACTGTTGTATTAAATGACCCTGGGCGTTTAATTGCTGTTCATTTAATGCATACTTCTCTTGTTTCTGGATGGGCTGGTGCAATGGCTTTATATGAACTGGCTGTATTTGATCCGTCAGATCCAGTATTAAATCCTATGTGGCGTCAAGGAACTTTTGTTCTTCCATTTATGACTCGTTTAGGAGTTACTCAATCTTGGGGTGGTTGGACAATTAGTGGTGAAACTGTTGGGAATGCTGGTTTCCAATGGACATATGAAACAGTAGCTGCGGCTCATATTATCCTTTCTGGTTTATTATTCTTAGCAGCAATTTGGCATTGGGTTTATTGGGATTTAGATCTTTTCCGTGACCCGCGAGAAAAAAAACCTGCTCTTGATTTACCAAAAATTTTTGGTATTCACCTTTTCTTATCTGGGTTAGTTTGTTTTAGCTTTGGAGCTTTCCATATTACTGGTTTATATGGGCCTGGGATTTGGGTATCAGATCCTTATGGAATTACAGGAAGTGTTCAACCAGTAGCACCTTCTTGGGGAGCTGACGGTTTTGATCCGTTTAATCCAGGTGGTATTGCGGCTCATCATATTGCAGCGGGTGTTCTAGGTATTTTAGCTGGTTTATTCCATTTATGTGTTCGTCCTTCTTTACGTCTTTATTTAGGTTTATCTATGGGTAGTATTGAAAGTGTACTATCAAGTAGTATTGCTGCGGTATTCTGGGCAGCTTTTGTTGTTGCTGGAACAATGTGGTATGGATCAGCAGCTACTCCTATTGAATTATTTGGGCCTACACGTTATCAGTGGGATCAAGGATTCTTCCAACAAGAAATTGAAAAACGAGTACAATCAAGTATTGCATCTGGAACTTCTGTTTCAGAGGCTTGGTCTCAAATACCTGAAAAATTAGCTTTCTATGATTATATTGGAAATAACCCAGCTAAAGGTGGTTTATTCCGTTCAGGTGCTATGAATAGTGGAGATGGTATCGCTGTAGGTTGGCTAGGTCATGCCGTATTTAAAGATCAAGAAGGCCGTGAACTTTATGTTCGTCGTATGCCTACTTTCTTTGAAACTTTCCCTGTACTATTACTTGATAAAGATGGTATTGTTCGTGCTGACGTTCCATTCCGTCGTGCTGAATCAAAATATAGTATTGAACAAGTTGGTGTATCAGTAACTTTCTACGGTGGTGAACTAGACGGTGTTACTTTTAGTGATCCGGCTACTGTTAAAAAATATGCAAGACGTGCTCAATTAGGGGAAATCTTTGAATTTGACCGTGCAACATTACAATCAGACGGTGTTTTCCGTAGTAGCCCTCGTGGTTGGTTTACATTCGGTCATGTTACTTTCGCTTTATTATTCTTCTTTGGGCATATTTGGCACGGTGCACGTACTTTAGCTCGTGATCGTTTTGCTGGTATTGATGAAGATATTAGTGATCAAGTTGAATTCGGTAAATTCCAAAAAGTGGGTGACGCTAGTACTTTCCGTAGTGCTGTTTAATTATCTAAGTATAGTTATTCATATAAAAAAAAATAAAATTATTAAATTTTTAAGCTTTTATAACTTTCGTGGAAGGATGAAAAATTTTAAAAGTATAACTTTTATCTAAAAGCTTTTTTTTATTGTTGGGCTTGGTTTTTTTTTCAAGCAAAAGAATTTGCATTACAATTTCTATTTGAAAAAAAATAATAAACTTTATTATTTTTTTTCAAATACAAGTTTTCTTATAAATTAAAACTTTGTAATTCGAATTTGAATATAATAATGTATAAAAACTCATAAAAATAAATAAAATATTAGTAAATAATTAAATTATATGGAAGCTTTAGTTTACACTTTTTTATTAATTGGAACTTTAGGTATTATTTTTTTTGCTATTTTCTTTAGAGAACCTCCTCGTATCGTTCGCTAAATTTCATTTAAATTATTAATGAAATAAAACTTATTTAAATGAAAGAATAACTTTATCATTTCTATTAATATAATTATATTAATAGAAATGATAAAGTTATTCTTTCATAGGTTTCTTTTATTTATTTTAAATTTAGAATCGTTTTTAATTGAATTTTAATTACATAAAGTAAAAAAAAATATATAAAAAAAATTTATATGGCAACATCGAAAGCAAAATCATCGATTTCTCCTAGTTCAAGTACTGATTTACCTCCTGGAATTCAAACAAATTTAGGTAGATTATTAAAACCATTAAATTCTGAATCAGGTAAGGTATTACCTGGTTGGGGAACAACTGTATTAATGGGGGTTTTTATTGGACTTTTTGCAGTATTTTTATTAATTATTTTAGAAATTTATAACAGTTCGATTCTTTTAGATGATGTAACAATGAGTTGGGAATCATTAGCTAAATAGATGTATCAAACTGAACCTTTTATCAAAACGTTTATTAAATACCAATAGGTATTTAATAAACGTTTAATATATTTTATTATTTTTTAGGAATAAAATATATTAAACGTTTATTTTTTCTTTTATCTTATTAATTATCAATCTTAGTTTAAAATATCATAAAAATTAAACATTTATTATGTCACATATTGTTAAAATTTATAGTGCGATTCGTGTGCGACCTGTTTTTCATCAAATAACAAAATAGAAAATACTTTATTTAGAATAAGAAGAATTAAGATTATATAGTAATGTTTATTTAATAAGCATCAAAAAAAATGAATTATCAATAAAAACGAATAATTAATGACTAAACTTCCTAATTTAGTATTAATTATAAAAAAACATAAATTCATTCTTCTTTTTTTTATTTAATATTCTCATGAATTTATGTTTTTTTTTTATTTTATTAATTATTTTTAAAACAGTTTCATTCAATAATCGAATAATATTTGAAAATAAAAGCAAAAAACATTTTAGTATTTTATTAACGAATTTCATGAAGTTTTTTACAGACTTTATATCACGCTATTCGAACAAATTGAATAAATAATCTTAAAACAGGTAACAGGATTTTATTAAATATAGACTATGAAGATAATACAGATCGTTGATGAATAAGTGTACAAGGTATTAATTATTATCGTATTTATTATTCTTGAAAAAAACATTAAAATAAGTTTATTTAAACAAAAAAAACATTAAATTTATTATTTTTATAATAATTATTAAAAGATTAGATTGATTTTAAAAAAAATGAAAGTAATTTTTTATGGAAAGTCCAGCGTTTTTTTTTACAATTTTTTTATGGTTTTTTCTATTAAGTATAACTGTTTATTCTATTTATATTGGTTTCGGTCCTCCATCAAAACGTTTAAGAGATCCATTTGAAGAACATGAGGATTAACTAGTTAAAAAAATAATATGTTTTTCAAATCCTTTATTTTAAACATTTTATAGAGAAGTCAAAATAAAAAAATGTTCTGAATATAAAATATATATCCAATTGTATTTGTATTATTGAATAGAATATTTAGTAATACAAATACACGGAAGGTAATATTTCGGATTCATAGAGAAGCTGACTGAATATTCAATATTCATGGTTAGTTTTGAAACCAAACTTAAACAAATCAATTTTAAAAGGCTTTTTTATAATTAATTATTTAGAGTTTAGGTATCCAATTACATGATCAATTAAAAATAAAAATTTTTATAAAATACTTAACGATTCTTTTTATTTTTATTAATAATTGATAACAAGATTTTCAGATCAAATCAAAAAGGTTCTGTAATTTTTATAGCTTTATCAATAGATAATAAAAAACTATAAAAGGTTTTTATAAATCTAGTGTTCAAATGGAATAAAATATAATAAACTTAGAATAAGGTTTCGTTATTTATCACTGTTTAATAAAAAAACAGGTTTTTTCAAAACATAAAACTTCTATAAAATGTTTGTGTTTATAATCATTGAAAACGGAGTATACTAGGGTTCCTATTTGATACAAAAATCATGTGAAACAAATCAATTTTTTAGACGATTTTAAAATCGTCTAAAAAAAAGGATGCTCAAAAAGCGAAGACTATCTGATAATTATCATAGAAAAAGATTTCAAATAATTCTTAAGGTGTTTATTTGATTATAATTTGATAGTCATTGGTAAATTCCTTATTCTTTAAAAAAGAAAGTTAATTTGAGCAAATCTGTCTAAATAATATAAATTAAACTTGTTTTTTTACATAAATAATAACAAAAAATAATATTATTTTTAATAAAAATTTTTATTAAAAATATAAATATAATAAAAATTATGAAAAGGTATGAATATCAAGTCAAGTTGATTTATTAATTATTTATTTTAGATTGATTTGAGCTGAATGCTTAGTAATAAGCACGTTCAGTTCTTAAGGGGATTTACTTTATTTTATGAAAAAACTAAATCTATCTATTCACACTTGTATTGGTTGTACTCAGTGTGTTCGAGCTTGCCCACTAGACGTTCTTGAAATGGTACCATGGAAAGGATGTAAAGCAGCACAAATGGCATCAGCTCCTCGAATCGAAGAATGTGTTGGTTGTAAACGTTGTGAATCTGCATGTCCTACTGATTTTTTAAGTGTTCGTGTTTATACAAATGTTGAAAGTACTCGTAGTATGGGATTAGCTTATTAAGATTTCAAATTCATTAATAAATTAAAAATCTTATAATAGAAAACTAGGGAAGAAGTTTTGAAAGATTCATAATTTATTATGAATCTTTCAAAACTTCTTCCCTAGTTTGCTAAATCATTCTTAAGATTAAAGTCAATAAAAAAAAATAACATTTATGTTAACAATTATTAGCTATCTTGCACTTCTGACAGGTGCACTTGTTTTTACTTTGGTTCTATATTTAGGTCTTTTAAAAGGAGTTAAACTTATTTAATTTGGTTTTATTTGATGCATTAGATAAAAATCCAATTACTATTACGACATATTTTGAATGTTGCAATTGCAACATTCAAAATATGTCGTAATAGATGCAAAGACAAAAAAAATAAAATATCAATAAAAAAAAATAAAATATCAATAAAAAAAAATAAAGTCAAAATTCGAAAAAAAAAGCATCTATAGCTCAATTGGATAGAGTTTCTGGCTTCGAACCAGACGGTTAGGGGTTCGATCCCTCTTAGATGCGGTAAAGAGTAAGTTGTACATTTTTTTGATATTACGATGTTATTAGCAAGACACTCATTTTGATATTCGTTCATACTATTTATGAATTTTTATAAATATCTAGACTAAATAAAATAGTGAATATTGATACCCTCTGTTCCATGTAATTCAAAAGCAAAAATTGATTAAATAATATGATTTGAACAAAAAAATTAAATTCTAATTAATTATTATCTGTTAAAGCCGTTTTCAGTGTTTTTGACTTAATCAATTTTATATTTTTTAACGATTAATTTAAATATAAATATTAAGAATAGGTTTAATAATTATAAATACAGAGTCTAAACTTTTTTGAAGTGGGTAAAAATATTATTTATTATGCTCATAACATCGTAATAACAAATATCATTTTTGTATGTTTAATTTAAACGAGTCGCACCCATATACTAAATATTTATAAAATTATATATATATACTAAAAAATTAATGGTTTTTTTACACTTTTTTTTGCTTTTTTCTTTCAATTTATTTGGATAGAAATACCAATATAAATATTATTTAAACTGCATACAATTTGCATCTATTTTAATAGAATTTTATATAAATCCTCTAAAATTCTATTAACTTATTTTAATAAAAAATACTTTTGAATTAGTTATTTTCATCATTTGATTAAGATTAAAATAAGCCAAAAGTTAATGAAATATCAATTGGAAATGTAGCACCAATACCTAACCAAATAGCTACTAATGTCCCGAATAAAAAGAATGTTGTAGCAATTGGACGTCGGTATGGGTTTTGAAATTTATTAATACTTTCAATAAAAGGTACTGTTAAAAGACCTAAAGGAACTGCTGTCATTAATAATACCCCTAATAATTTATTAGGTACAGTACGTAAAATTTGGAAAACAGGATAGAAATACCATTCAGGTAAGATTTCTAAAGGCGTTGCAAATGGATTTGCTGGTTCACCAATAGCAGCAGGATCTAATACTGCTAATCCAATAAGACATGCAAATGTACCTAAAATGCAAACAGGGAAAATGTAAAGTAGGTCATTAGGCCAAGCCGGTTCACCGTAATAGTTATGTCCCATGCCCTTAGCTAATTTCATTTTTAGAACAGGATCGCTTAAATCAGGTTTTTTTGTTACTGGTTAGAATCGACTAATTTTTAGATTAGACTTTCTTGCAAAACTGAACATGAAATTTTCATTTCATTCAGCTTCCACCGTTATTTAATTTAAAGTTACTCTTTTTTTCAGAACGGTAATTAAAAATTATCCTTTTTTTTTAGATTGAATTAATAATATTTGATTAAAAAATTAATCTAAAAACTTATCTCGTTCCTTGTAAGCCATATTTATAGGATATACTTCTCCAATTTTTTAATGAATATAGGCCAAATAGTTTAAATATGGGATTTTCTATATACGAAATTGAACTATTATATTGGCTAAGCTATTTTTTTATTTATCCAATTATTAAAATCTAAGTTTTTTTATATGCCTTGGTTTTCTGCTGGTAAATTTTTTTTAATATATATCTAAAATATTAAATATGCTTATGGCTAAAAAGTTCAAAAATGATTTTTATATTTTCTAATTTATTTGTTATTTATTTATTATCAAAAATAAATGATATTAATGTTATGATTATAAACATTAATATCATTTATTTTTGATAAGATTGCTAGACTTATTTAGTTTTTAATTATTAAAATGATACTAAATAATGAATTAACCTTGTCTTTGTTTATGTTTTGGATTAGAACAAATAACTAATATTTGTCGTCTTCGTCTGATTAATCGACAATTTGTACAAATTTTTTTTACAGAAGCTCGAACTTTCATAAAATAATTTAGCATTTTCCAATTTTAATCACCCTTTTTTTTTCATAATTATTATATAATAATTTCTATAGAAATTGGAACAAAAAACCATTCAACTTTATATTTTTTTATTATAAGATGATTAAAAATTTTCTCGCATTTAGCATTTTACAATTTTTGAAAACATTTATTAAATATAAACTATTTTATCTAATTATTTAAATACGTCTTCTTTTTGGCGGTCTACATCCATTATGCGGTACTGTACTTTTTTCTCTAATTACCGTTAATTTTATACCTGCTTTATAAATCTCATGAATTGCGGTTTCACGAGCCGGTCCAGGACCCGTTATAAGAACTTTTGCTTCACGTAATGAAAAATCTCTAATTGCTTTCCTAGCGGCATTAGCAGCGGCTAGTTTTGCAGCATATGCTGTTGATTTTCTTCTTCCTTTTAATCCAGAAGAGCCCGAAGAACTCCAACACATAACATCTCCTTTAATATTAGTAACCGTAATGATAGTATTATTATAGCTTGTTTGAATATGAATAACACCTCTATAAAGTCTTCTTTTTGTTTTTTTTGTTGATTGACGTAATTGTTTCGACATAATTTTTTAAGTTTATATTTGATTCGAATTGATTTCAAACTATTTTTCATTTTAATAGGATCAGAATGAAAAAACAACTGCCTAAAGTTCCGTCCATATTTAATTTAACTTTTAAATATATTTGCTATTAGCAAACCCAAAAAAAGGGCGGTATGTTTATATTCATACATTTTATTTGTTTCTTCATATTTTCAATTTTTATTTAAATAGATATGTTCGGAGAAAGAGGGATTCGAACCCTCGGTACGAAAATTTTCGTACAACGGATTAGCAATCCGTCGCTTTCGACCACTCAGCCACCTCTCCTATTATTGATATCTTATTTTTATTAATAAAAAATAAGGATTTTAAAAAATTATAAAGTTTATTTATAGTTTTTGGTATATTAAAAATATCTAACAATAAAAAATTAATAATTAATTTGCTTAGTTATGAATTATAAAATAATTAAATTGACAAATCAATTTAATTATTTTATAATTCATAACTAAGCAAATTAATTAAATAAAAAAAATATAATTATTTTTTGACGTAAAAAGAAATATATTTTAATATATTATGTGAATAAAAAATAATTAGCGCCCCCATCGTCTAGAGGCCTAGGACATCTCTCTTTCACGGAGGAAACGGGGATTCGAATTCCCCTGGGGGTATATAATAGAAATGTATATATCTACAATTCTGTCCAAATTCTATTAGTATGAATATTTTGTCGGGTAGATACCCGACAAAATATTCATACTAATAGAATTTTCGTTTATTAAATATTAAAAACGACCAGTCATCTTTAACCAATTCTGTGCTTCAATATAATTTGTTGGTGCCAAACGGATAGCTTCTTTCCAATAATCCGCTGCTTTATCAAATAAAATTTGAGATATTTCTGTTTGACCTTTTTCAATAGCCTGTTCACCACGATAATGATAAATCACTGCAATATTATTTAAAGCGCTTGGTAAAGAAGGATTTCTTTCTAAAGCTTGATAATAATACTCTAAAGCTCGAGCATGTTCTCCATTACTTGTATGAATTAATCCAATGTTATAAAGAATATAACTTCTATCATAAGCATCGATTTCTAAACGCATTGCTTCATAATAATTTTGTAATGCTTCTGCATATTCACCTTCAGATTGAGCAGACATCCCATCTCGATAATAAGCAAAAGCTCTTTTTTCACGTTGAGATGTTGGTAATATTTTTAATAAAATATCAGCAACTACTGTAAAGGTTTTATCAATAAAATTGTCATTCCTTTGAGACCGCGGCATAACATTAATTTACAAAATATTTTTAATTTTCGCTATTAAAGTAAAGTTATTAAATATAAGTTTTTTATTATAATTGTACTATACAATAATTAAAAATAAATTTTAATATTTTTGACTAAAAAAAAAACTCATCTATAATTTTATAAGAGTTATTATTTTTTCGCCTGCTTAACTCAATTGGTAGAGTATCGGTTTTGTAAACCGAAAGTTATCGGTTCGATTCCGATAGTAGGCTATTTAAAAATATATTTAGCCACATATTATTAAATCCATCGTAATATTTATTAATATTTATTTAAGTATGTAAGTATAATAATTTCTCTATATTATAAATTAGAAAAAAATCGAAGTAATCTGACTTTTTCTAATTTATAATACAGCGTTATATTCTATCTCAATCAATACAATTTTATTCTGTTTCTTTATTTTTTTCTTCTTGATAAATCATTTTTGAAAGAGTAAATGCTTTGTTTACTTTACTCAAAATTTTTCGTTTCCACGCGCTTTTTCGTATATTTCTTTTTGTTTTTGATGTACGTTTTTTTGGAACTGCCATAATTATTTCTATTTATACATTATATTTATATAGAAGATTGTATTCAGAAAATCGCCATACAAATTGCTAGTGTATTCAACATCTCCAACGTTTGTTGGACCTTTATAGGGCATATTAACATTATATTGTTTTTTACTAGATAAGTAGATTAATACATTCATATTCAAATAACATTATTTGCTTAAAGAAGTAACAAATAAAAATAAATAGATCTTCATATATAATAATTATTATAAGATTCCCTGGGGTGAGAGGATTCGAACCTCTGAATGTCGGAATCAAAATCCGATGCCTTACCGCTTGGCGACACCCCATTTTTGAAGCAACTAAAAATAATGTTAATTAATCTTCAGTGTTTTGTCAAAACCTATGTATTCTTGTTAATTGAGGATTTGACCTTTTTATAAACCAGATATTTAAATAGAATATTTCGATTTAATTGACAAATATAAATAAATATTTGTATACTAAAAGGCTATATTATAAAAATAATAAATAAAGAGTTAGAAAATATTATTTGATAGCTAAATTTCATTAAAAAGTTATATTTTTAATATAATAAGTATTAGAAATTTCGTATTTAAGAATATAAAAGCTAGATAAACTTCTATACTAGTTTTAAATTAATACAATTTTAACGTAAAAATGTCACCAATTATGGAGTCACGAATTCTACTTTTTTTCTAGTTTGAATTCGAAATAGACACCTGATTGTACATTTTTAAATATCAGATTCTTTCTATTATAATTTTGTATTCCTTTTTATTGATAAAAGTTCAAAAATATAAATAAAAAGTGAATTATAAATTTTTCAAATAAAAATATCAATTTAATCAAGCAAAAGAAAGAATGCTATTTTAAAAATAAAAAAAATCTATGGCTATTTCAACAAGTACAAAAAATATTGGATTAATCGTACAAATTATCGGTCCGGTTGTTGATATTGTTTTCCCTACAGGAAATGTACCTAATATTTATAACGCTCTTGTTATTAAAGGAAAAAATACAGCAGGGCAAGATATGTCTGTAACTTGTGAAGTTCAACAATTATTAGGGGATCGTTGTATTCGAGCTGTAGCTATGAATCCAACAGAAGGTTTAATGAGAGGGATGGAAGTAGTAGATACAGGAAATCCTTTATTAGTTCCAGTAGGAAAAGATACTTTAGGTCGTATTTTTAATGTTTTAGGAGAACCTGTAGATAATATGGGGCCTGTTAATACAGAAGAAAAACTTCCAATCCACAGACCTGCTCCAGCTTTTACAGATTTAGATACGCGTTTAGCTATTTTTGAATCAGGTATTAAAGTTGTTGATCTTTTAGCACCATACCGACGTGGTGGAAAGATTGGTTTATTTGGTGGTGCTGGTGTTGGAAAAACAGTTTTAATCATGGAATTAATCAATAATATTGCAAAAGCTCACGGTGGTGTTTCTGTTTTTGCTGGTGTTGGTGAACGTACTCGAGAAGGTAATGACCTTTATATGGAAATGAAAGAATCTAGAGTTATTGTAGAAGATAACTTAGGTGAATCAAAAGTAGCTCTTGTTTATGGTCAAATGAATGAACCTCCTGGAGCTCGTATGCGTGTAGGATTAACTGCATTAACAATGGCTGAATATTTCCGCGATGTTAACAAACAAGATGTATTACTATTTATCGATAATATCTTCCGATTTGTTCAAGCAGGTTCAGAAGTATCTGCATTATTAGGACGTATGCCATCTGCTGTTGGTTATCAACCAACTTTAGCTACAGAAATGGGTTCGTTACAAGAACGTATTACTTCAACAAAAGATGGATCAATCACATCTATTCAAGCCGTTTATGTACCAGCAGATGACTTAACAGACCCTGCCCCAGCAACAACATTCAGTCACTTAGATGCAACAACAGTATTATCTCGAAATTTAGCTGCAAAAGGTATATACCCAGCAGTAGATCCGTTATCATCAACAAGTACAATGTTACAACCTTGGATTGTTGGTGATGCTCATTACAATTGTGCACAAAAAGTAAAAGAAACATTACAACGTTATAAAGAACTTCAAGATATTATTGCTATTTTAGGTCTTGATGAATTATCAGAAGAAGATCGTTTAATTGTAGCTCGTGCTAGAAAAATAGAACGTTTCTTATCACAACCTTTCTTTGTAGCAGAAGTATTTACAGGATCGCCTGGTAAATATTGTTCTCTTGCTGAAACAATTGATGGATTTAATAAAATTTTAGCGGGTGAACTTGATAGTCTTCCTGAACAAGCATTCTATTTAGTAGGTACTATTGACGAAGCAATTACTAAAGGTGCTAAATTACAATCTTAATAAATTATTAAATAAAAAGAAAAGATCCTTTTATTAAAAGGATCTTTTCTTTTTATTTAATAATTTATTAATTTTTTATTTATTCTTGATATTATATTAAATATAAATAAAAATAGACTAATATATTTTTATTTTATTAACTATATGTTTTTATAAAAACATATAGTTAATAAAATAAAAATACATAATTTAAATATTATCCAACTGTAGTGATACGGGCTAAGAAGAATGACCAAGTTGTCGCAATTCCTCCTAATAAATAGTGTGCTACACCAACAGCACGTCCTTGAGTAATACTTAAGGCACGTGGTTGAATTGTAGGAGCTACTTTTAATTTAGAATGAGCCCATAAAATAGATTCAATAAGTTCTTGCCAGTAACCACGACCAGAGAATAAAAACATTAAAGAGAAAGCCCAAACAAAGTGTGCTCCTAGGAAAATTAATCCATAAGCCGAAGCAGCTGTACCATAAGATTGAATTACTTGTGAACTTTGACTCCATAAGAAGTCACGTAACCATCCGTTAATAGTATTTGCACTTTGAGCAAAGTTCCCACCTGTAATATGAGAAATACCATTAGATGTTACAGTACCCCAAACGTCAGATTGCATTTTCCAAGAGAAATGGAAAATAACAATCGATAATGAATTATACATCCAGAAAAGTCCTAAGAAAACATGGTCCCAAGCAGATACTTGACAAGTACCACCACGTCCTGGTCCATCACAAGGGAATCTGAATCCTAGATTTGCTTTATCTGGGATTAATCGAGAACTACGAGAGAATAAAACCCCTTTTAAAAGAATTAAAACAGTAACATGGATTGTAAATGCATGGATGTGGTGAACTAAGAAATCAGCTGTTCCTAATGAAATAGGCATCATAGCTACTTTCCCGCCAACGGCAACAAAATCACCGCCCCAAGTTTGACTAGTTGCAGCTAATGCATTTGGCGCTGTTAATTGAGGAGCTAAGAAATGTGTTTTTTGAATCCATTGCGCAAAAAATGGTTGTAATTGTATTGCTGTATCTGAGAACATATCAGAAGGACGACCTAAAGCACTCATTGTATCGTTATGAATATAAAGACCAAAAGAATGGAAACCTAGGAAAATACAAACCCAATTTAAATGTGAAATAATAGCATCTCGATGACGTAAAACACGATCTAAAAGGTTGTTATAATTACTAGCAGGGTCATAATCACGTACTAAGAAAATAGCTCCATGTGCACCAGCGCCAACAATACAAAAACCACCAATCCAAACGTGATGTGTAAATAAAGATAATTGTGTACCATAATCAGTAGCTAGATAAGGATAAGGCGGCATACTGTACATATGGTGTGCTACTATAATTGATAATGAACCAAATAAAGCTAAATTAATAGCTAATTGCGCATGCCAAGATGTTGTTAAAATCTCATATAGACCTTTATGTCCTTCGCCTGTTAATGGATCTTTATGTGCTTCTAAAATTTCTTTGATACTATGACCGATCCCCCAAGAAGTTCGATACATATGCCCAGCAATTAAAAATAAAACAGCAATAGCAATATGGTGATGTGCTGTATCTGTTAACCAAAGACCACCAGTCACTGGATTTAATCCACCTTTAAATGTTAGAAAATCTGAGTATTCTGACCAATTTAGTGTGAAAAATGGTTCTAATCCTTTCCCAAAGCTTGGGTAAAGGTCAATCATGAACTGTTTATTTAAAATAAAATCATGTGGTAATGGAATTTCTTTAGGATCAACACCAGCATCTAATAATTTGTTAATTGGTAATGATACGTGGATTTGGTGACCTGCCCATCCTAAGCTACCTAATCCAATAAGTCCCGCTAAATGGTGGTTTAGCATTGATTCAACGTTTTGGAACCATTCTAATTTAGGTGCTGCTTTGTGATAATGGAACCAACCAGCAAAAAATAAAGCAGCTGATAGAACTAAGCCACCAATAGCTGTTGCGTATAGTTCTAACTCATTAGTAATACCACTAGCTCGCCATAGCTGAAAGAATCCTGATGTAATTTGAACACCTTGGAATCCTCCTCCAACATCACCATTTAAAATTTCTTGTCCAACAATAGGCCAAACAACTTGAGCACTTGGTTTAATATGTGTGGGATCTGTTAACCATGCCTCGTAGTTTGAGAAACGTGCTCCGTGGAAATACATCCCACTAAGCCAGATTAAAATCACGCCTAATTGTCCGAAATGAGCACTAAAGATTTTACGAGAAATATCCTGTAAATCTGTAGTGTGACTATCAAAATCGTGTGCATCTGCGTGTAAATTCCAAATCCATGTTGTAGTGTTCGGACCTTTTGCTAAACTACGAGAAAAGTGTCCAGGTTTTGCCCATTTTTCAAAACTTGTTTCAACGGGATTTCTGTCAACAGTAATTTTAACTCTTTTTGCTTCACTTTCTGGAGCTTTAATTGTCATAAAATAATGAATTTTATAAATCTTAAATTTATGGAAGGTTTAACTTTTTTATTATTAACCTTTTTATTTTTATTATTTTATAATAATAAATAATTGAAAGAATATCTTTATAGTTAATTACTAAAAGTGGAAAAATTTAGGTTTATATAAAAACTCTAAATAATATTCATTATATTTTATAAGTCAAACTTATAATATAAAATAAAAATAATGATATAACTACAAAATTTTATTAAAATTTTTTTTTGTAAAAGATACTTTTGATCAAAACTAATTTATAAAAAACTATATATATATGGTATCATATACTACAGCAATGTCAAACTTTATCTGATTTTAAAAATTCAAAAATTAAACAGATTTCAGTTTCAGAAAAACTTTTAATACAAAAGCTACAATTTTTAATAAATCAATTAGAATCTTTTTAAAGTTCTAATTG
>Ga0209812_10000736_pt1 | contig 27246 bp, 26 predicted proteins | sample JI71714BDNA_FD_187502 | JGI IMG/M metagenome (GOLD analysis project Ga0209812, IMG submission 187502) | Wastewater effluent complex algal communities from Wisconsin, to seasonally profile nutrient transformation and Carbon sequestration -... | ecosystem: Engineered > WWTP > Effluent > Algae...
AACCGGTTCCAGTCTCGCCGAAAAGGGTTCCAGTTTTCCCGAGAAGGATTCCAGTCTCGCCGAGAAGGGTTCCAGTTTTCCCGAGAATGGTTCCAGTCTCGTCGAGAAGGGTTCCAGATTTCCCGAGAATGGTTCCAGTCTCGCCGAGAAAGGTTCCAGTTTTCCCGAGAAGGATTCCAGTCTCGCCGAGAATGGTTCCAGTTTTCCCGAGAATGGTTCCAGTCTCGCCGAGAAAGGTTCCAGTTTTCCCGAAAAGGGTTCCAGTTTCGGCGAGAAGGGTTCCGGTTTTGGCGGCTTCGGAACCCATCGGGGGTTGAATTTTCACCAGCTCCACTCGGCTGCGACCAGTCTCGACGTAACCCACGGAACTCTTTACCAGCAAGGCTCTCAGCGCGAACATAGGGCCACTTGGACGCCCCATTCCGGCACTTACCCTCGGGAGAATACCCGATAGCCAAAACAGAACTTTGCCCCACGCCCGGCGATACAAGGCCACAAACCAAAGCGCTGGGCTGCGCGATAGAAGTGCCCGCACAAGATGGCAACAGTTAAGATGGACATCGACGGATTGTCACCAGACGGATTGGTACCACGCGCTCAGAGCTTGCACGACGGTATCAAAGGGAACGCCCAGTTCCCATCACCCCTCCCCACCCCGGAAGCCTTCCAAACGCTCATCGACGAGCTGGCGGCCGGCAACGCAGCGGTGGCGGCCAACAAAGGGCGCGCCGAGTACCTGGTGCGCGACATCGCCGAGCGCAACCTGCGCGATGCGATCAAGCAGTGGAAGGGCTACGTGCAAATGGCCAGCGGCGGCGATGCCGACCTTATCCTCACCACCAACTTCGGGGTGAGCAAGCGTCCGCAGCCCCGCGCCCCGCTCGACCCGCCCCGCAACCTGGGCGCCCGCCTCACCACCTACAGCGGCCGTGCCGCCCTGGTGTGGAGCGCCGAGAAAGGGGCCGAAATGCACCACGTGTACATGAGCACCAGCAACGACCCGTTCAAGTGGGAGCTCATCGGTGTCACCACCAAGAGCCGCTTCAACGCCGACAACCTGGCGCCCGGCACCTTCTATTGGTTCGCCGTTAGCGCCATCAACGCCGCCGGCGAAAGCAGCAAGAGCGAGCCTTGCCGCGCCATGGCCGCAGCGTAAGCGCACATCCGAAGAACCCAGGCAGCCAGCCCCGGCCAAATCCCCCACACAAGGGGGAGGCGGCCGGGGCTGCTGCGTTTAAGGGGGGGCAGCGGTGTTGTGGCCTAGGTAGCCAACCTATATGGCGCGTCGCGCAGAGGCCTATCGAAGACCTAAGGAGGGTTGAACCTAATGAGAATAACGATGTAGCAAGAGGACCTACTATTGTCGCCTAGTTCCCGCTACTCCGCCGTCAATTTAAGTGTATAATCTTTCACAGCATCAAACCTACTTAAGTATTCATCGATACTTTGGGTAACATAATGATCAGGACGTATGCCAACATCATCTGGCAAACTTGTGGCAGAGGATATATGAATATTATTTGCTATCGAAACCACCACTTTCGAGTGCTTTAATCTACAAAGCGTTTGACCTGCAGTACAAAACTGATTAGATCCGAGTTCCTCACCGATGATAGTTCCAAGGTCAAGGGACTTCACCAATGACATAAAATGCCCTGTCGTAGAATTGCCGTTTCCATCTATGAGGAAATAGACTTTCCCGTCAAATCGATCTTCATTCGGAAGGAAAACGCCTTCTCCATAGAATTCTTCCGTTTTTCCTTCAAATTCGGATCGTGAGTAATAGACGAATGGTCGATCTACTAAGTGTTGCAGCAGGTAAATACTCGGATGCTGCGCTCCTCCCCCGTTGTATCTCAAGTCTATGATCAAGTTTTTAATTTTCCTATTGTGCAGTTCCTTGATACTCTTGTCTATGAAATCATAGAACACAAGATGCTCGTTGTTCCAATCATAATAATTAAAAGATTTTATGGTCAAGACTGCAGTGTTATTATTCATTATTTCAAAGCACAGGTCATCAGGGCAGTTAAGAACCGCTGGATCATATAGTTCAGAGGCAAAGTCATCCGGTTGCTTCAACTTAATTGATCCAGTTTGTCCTTTCAATTGGACCTCAAAGGTCCTAGGCAAGCCAAGCGCATAAGGGATCATTAAAGCAAAATAGGTATTGAATTTTTGCCTTCTATACGTTTCACTATTTGCCTGAGCAGATATATGTTTGAAAGTTGTTGCGATGAGTGTCGGGGTTTCCAGTCCATTTATGCTGATTATTTCATCCTTGGTCTTTATGTTTTCAGAATTATTCATTGGATCAACAACATACAATTTATCTTCAAATAGTCTTACTCTAATTGGAAAAGTTCTTTCCAAAGGAACTATCCCGAATTCATGATAGTCATTCTGCATGTTCGAAGAAGTGGTATGGGAACAGCCCACACTGGCAATAATGGCATTACAGTGCCAAGCAAATTCAGCATACGTCGTACTATCAGTGATGATCGTTTTTTTAGCTTCGATATTTTTCAAAAACTGGTCCTTTGAGATGAACTTAAATGGCGCTGGATGGATCGCCAGAAGCTTTTGACCCAATTGGTCCAGATCAGCGATGTAATCACTTCTAGCATATATTTTCGAAAATTTCTCTTGAACGGTAAGTGGTTTGATAGTGGGGTGCTTTAGGTTCTGGATCACATCTTCAGCATGAAAATTGTCGGGGTTCATGCTTAGTGATTTTTCGTAATTTTCAAGTGCCTTAATACTATCCATTCCCAGAAGACAGGCCTCACCCATACTATCATAGGCATTCGCAGAACTCGGGAATTCAGCAATGATCAATTCAAAAATAGCTTGGGCCTCAATAATTTTATTTTCTGTCAATAAGGAGTAACCATACAAGGTCAATTCTGTTTCATTTCCAAAATCAAAAGAGTCAAATTGATCCTCCTTTAATTGATGGTAAAGTGCTATGCGCTCGTTGACTGGTAAATGAGAATTTTCTTTAAGCTGTTCGACGATAGATGATCTCTTCGCGTTGACCTCCTTAGGTTGCAATATATTATTTGCCGAGGTTGAACGGAGTTTGTTGCCGCATGCCGTGAACAAACAGCAACTAAGGATGGTAGAACTGATCAGATAAAGCTTGATGCTATAATGGTTCTTAAGACTCATTTTTGTTATTCTTTGCCGTTCCTGGAAGGTCGGTCCAAGTTACACCCAACTATCACTGCCACTTAGCGTCAATCCTTACTTCTACTTCGTTGCGGAGATCGCTCCTCTAACGTTTTGGCTATGGTGCGTATCCCGAAGGGTATGCACTATAGCTTTTGTTGGCGTGTCGTTATTTCTCTTTTCAAGGTAAGTCGTTCCAATTGATTTCAGGGTTGTCGAGTAATGATTGCAAGTAGTCACGGTCATTGCTTATCAGAACTCCGTAATCAGTCGCAGAGGGAATATCCACCTCGAATAGAAAATCGCACTCGACTCTAAGTAACTCGTAGCGTTTATTTCCTTCAATTCTGTTCAAGTCCAAGTAGTAGGGCGGAACCCTGTTCATTTGAACCATTTGAATGCCACCATTCCAGTCAGGCAGCAGGTTTTTAAATTCGGTAGTTTCAAGGATAAAGTCATATCGTATTCCTCGCGCTAGTGTCTTTTGGTTCTCCCTTGTCGGCAGAATTGGAAGTTCATACTCCTTCCACTCTGCATATGTACCAGCCAAGTGGTTATGTACCCAAACGTATTTGTAGTCGTCACGGAGCAAGTGCTTGACGATTCCAACTGTCGCGAAGTCGAGTATTATTCGATAGCGCCCAGGTGCCGTCTCACGGATTGTATTAATATTCTCTTGTAGGCTAATTTTTCCCATATTATAATGCACGCCAACTAGTCGGTTGTGTGACTAGGTGAGTCAATTTCGGCCTTTGCAGGTAGCTCTATTCCCCTATTCATGGCGCAAAAGCCTAACTCATTCCACGGTCTCCTGAACCTTCCTCTTCCTCCCCCTCTTCTTCACCGGCGGCGCCTCGATCATGTCCCCGTTCACCAGGGCTTCCAGGATGCTTTCGGCATCCATGCCGCTTTGCAGGCCGTGTAGGAAGTTGAGGAGCAGCTCGGCGCCCTTCAGCTTGTTGGTGCGGAGGTGGGCGGCCACATCGTTCACCACCTTCAACGGGGTCTGCTTGCCCTTGAGCACGCCTTCGGTGATGCGTTTGTTCTTGCGTTTGCCGCTCTTGTAGAGCTGCTCCACCTTGTCGCTGGCCTTGTTGAGGGCCTTGAGCAACTTGGCGGGCTCGGGGATCTCTTTGGCGAACTTCACGGCCGTGCTGGCCTTGATGCGGTCGGCCTTGATGAGCTCCTGCACCTCGTTGGGCAGGGCCAGCACACTCAGCAGCAGGGTGAACTTGGGTTTGCCGAAGAAGTCCTCCAGCTGTTTCACGTCCTGCCCGGCATCCAGCAGCTGCTTCACCTGGTTGGCCACGTCCACCTCGTTCATCACGTCGTGGAAGTTGTTCTCGATGATGGGCAGCATCAGCCGCCCCTTCTCGTCGCCGGTGTAGAGGCGCACGGGCACGCGGTCCAGGTCCACGCCGTTCAGCTGGGCCAGGGTGCTCAGGGCCTTGTCGGCCTTCAGCTGGGCCAGCGCGGCCAGGCGGGTGTAGCCGGCCTGCAGGTGGTAGCCGTCCTTCTGCTTCTCGGCGATCAGCGGCACCAAGATGCCGTACATGGCGATGGAGCGCGCATACTCGTTGATGCGGTCCTTGCTGGGCGTGATGGTGCGCGCGTTGGTCCCCTTCACGATGTCGCTGATGGCGACCCATTCGATGGCTTCTGTCTTGGCGGGCATGTGCTAACAAAGATGGGCAGCGCATGCGGAAAAACAAAGAAGTAGTTCATTTCCCGAGATGGAGGGGCGTGGGCGTGTGGGCGGCCTGCGGCCGGGTTTTAACCACTGATGCACACGGATGGACACGGATCGGAGTGGTCGGGGCGTGTGGGGCGGCCTGCGGCCGTTTTTCTTGACCACGGATGGACACGGATACACACGGATATGGGATCCCATTGCATTCACCGCGAGCTAGGCATTATCCGTGTCCAGCCGTGTGCATCCGTGGTTGGAAATTCCAACTAGCACCGCCAGGTGCGGCAAGTAGAGGCGTCCACGGTAAGTGCACGCAGAGCACTGTGGTTCACACGTCCCCCTCTTTCGTCTCCTCCTTCTTACCCCGGAAGACGAAGAACAGCGAAAGGCCAAAGCCGAATAGATAAACCAGGGCCAGCGGCAGGTGGCGGAAGCGGTAGGTCTCGAAGTCGAACTCCCGGAAAAGAGAGATGCCGATGATGATCAAGCAGACCTGGATCGGGAAGGGTGCGGCAATGAGCTTCTTCATGGTGGTGTCGCTTAGGCAGTGGGGTCCATCACCCGTTCGCGCACGGGCTGGGCGGGGTTGCCTTGGTAAATGGTGTAGGGCTCCAGGTCCTTGGTGGCCACGCTGCCGGCGGCCAGCACGCTGTGGCTCTTGAGGGTGACGCCCAGGGTGACGATGGCCCCTGCTCCCACCCAGCTGCCATCTTCCAGCACCACGGGCTTGGTGTAGGTGGGGTAATCCACCTTCTTGTAGTCGTGGCTGCCTTGGATGATCATGGCGCCCTGGCTGATCACCACGTTGTTGCCGATGGTGAGCGTATCGAGGTTGTCCAACCAGGCGCGCTGGCCGATCCAGCTGTGGTGGCCGATGCTGAGCTTCCACGGGAACTTGATGTTCACGCTCGGATGGATGACCACACCCCGCCCCACGCGCGCGCCGAACAGGCGCAGCAACCCGGGTTTCGGCGAGCGGAACGGAAAGGCCGGGTTCTGGAAGATGAGGGCATTGACGAAGAACCACAGGGTGCGTTTGAACACACCGGCGCCTGGGTGGAAGGTCTTCGAGTTATCGAAGCGGCTGAGGTCTACCTGGGGGCGGTTGGTCATGGCGCGAACATCCGGAAACTGCGTTCCACGGGGGCGGGATCGTTCAAATATCGGGTTCCCATGGCGTAGGCACCGCGGGCCAGTGCATCATAGGCCGTTTGGTCCAGATCCACGGCGGTCTGCAGGGCACGCTCGAAGGCGGCTTCGTCGGTGAGTGGCAGGTCCCAGCCCGCCTGTTGGGCAGCAAGGTCCTTCCACGGTGTGCGGTCGCTGATGAGCAGCGGCCTTCCAGCGGTGAGGGCCTCCAGCATGGTATGCCCGAAGTTCTCGCCCACGCTGGGCATGTAAAGGAAGTGGGCATCGGCCAAGGCTGTGGCCACTTGGTCGTTGGGCAGCTGGCCGCGCCATTCCACCAACACCCCGCTGGGCAACTGGGCGATGGCCTGCTGGCATTCGGCCCAATAGTCCTGGTCGTAGATGGTGCCGTAGAGTTCGTAGCGGATGCGGCCCTTCAAGCGGGAGAGCCGTTCGATGGCGAAAAGCGTATTCTTCTCTTCCGCGATGCGCGCGAGGCTGATGAGGTGCAGCTCTCCCGCGCATTTCTGCACGGGCAGCGGCGCGCGTTCGGCTGCCTTGCGCGCGAGGTTCTGCACCAGATGGATGCGGGTGCCCTTGCCGATCCAGCGCTGGATATCCGCCACCTCTTCGGTATTGGTGGCCTGGAACTCCACACCCTTGAAACAGCCGAGCGCCTTCATGCCTGCGAGGAAGAGGCGTTTCTTCAGCCGGCTTTGCTGCATGGGTCCGGCGGCCAGCATGCCGCGCACGGCCACGATGCGCCGGGTAGCACTGCCGCGCAGGAGCCACAGGGGCACGATGGTGGACCACACCGAAAAGAGGCCGTTGATGTAGACCACATCCCACTTTTCCTGCTGGAGCAGGCGGTGCCACGCTGCGCGCGTTCGCTTTGCTGGCGATGCGTGGTAGACCTGTTCACCGGCATCGGCGGGGATCCACTGGTCGGTGGGTACCTGGGCTTCGTTGGTGGTGGCGGTGTAGTCGCGGTCGCCGGTGACGATGTGGAAGTGCACACGGGTGCCGAGGTGCTCCACGAGGTTCACCATGCTGCGCACGGGACCACCGGCCTTGAAGTACGGTTTGTACCAATCGATGAAGGCGAGTACGCGGGGTGTGCTCACCGCTTCAACAGGATTCGTTCGGCCGATTCAGCCCAGCGCTCGGGTGTCCAGGTGGCGCCCAGCTCGGCGGAGCGGTCGCCCATGCGCAGGAGTTCGGCGTCGGGTGTGCCGATGATCTGGAGCAAACTCCGCTGCAGGTCGGCCTTGTCGCCGGCGGTGTGCAGGGCGCCGTTAGCGCCGGGTTCGAGGAAGCGTTCGCCCGCGCCCACGGCATCGCTCAGCAGCAAGGGCAGGCCGATGCAGGCGTGCTCCTGCACCACCACGCCCCAGGGTTCGTAGAGGCTGGACAGCACGGAGGCACCGGCTTCGGCCAGCACGGCGGGGATGTCCGTGGCCTGCACGAAGCCGCGGTGGACGATGCGCGGGTGTCGGCCGGAAGCGCTGTTCTTCACCTGATCGTGGAGTTCACCGGTGCCCACGAGGTGCAGTTCCCAATCGCCCGCGCGGCCTTGGTCGCACAGTTCCGCGAAAGCATCGCAGAGCACTTGCTGGCCCTTAGTGGGGATGTAGCGCGCCACGTGGATGAAGCGGTGCGGGTAGCGCTGGGCGCGCGCCTTCCGCGCCGCGTGGAAGGCGGCGCGGAAGGGCGTGGTATCGGCGGCGTAAAGGCCAGTGAGGATGCGGTTCACCGGCAGACCGAGCTTGCGCGCATAGGCCACCTGGCGGGTGCCCGTGGCCCAGATGTGGCTGTAGGTACGCGGCATCCACAGGCGTGCGAGGGCGGCGGAGATCCATTGTTTGGCATCGCCCCGCCACGCCGTATCGAGGTTCATGCTGGTGGGGATCCCCTGGCGGCGCATGGCGCGGCACACCTTCAGGTAGCCTTTGTCCACCCATCCGCTGGCGATGACGAACTGCGGTTTGAGGTCGAGGGCGAAGGCGAGCAGCCGTTCGTCGGTGAAGTCGCGGCGGTCGTGCAGGGTGATGCCGGGGTGTGCGCCGAGGGCGAAGGGTGCCTCTGCATTCACCGGCCAACGCACGAGTTGGATGCGGGCGCCGGTGCGGGCCACGAGGGCATCGAGGCAGGCGAGTACGTAGGGTGCGATCTCGGTGTAGAGCACCAGCACCCGGGGTTCGTTGCGCGTAGGTTCCACGGTGGAAGCGAAGGTGCCAAATGTACCGTTGCGGGCGGACAGGCTTGGCGGGCGTGGGTGAATGCGTTAACCACGGATGCACACGGATGGACACGGATAATGCCTAGCCTGTATTCGATGCAAGGCGATACCACATCCGTGTGTATCTGTGTGCATCTGTGGTAAAGAACAACCAGCTCGCATGGTCAGTGCGAGCGTAGCGTGGTACCGTGGTAAAGAACAACCAGCTCGCATGGTCAGTGCGAGCGTAGCGTGGCACTGTGGTTGAACCAACCGAGCGCTTATTTGATCCGCACCTCCACCACGTCTCGCGCACGGCGGCCGCGCGAGAGCTTCTTGCGGTAGTGGTTCGTCCAAAGGATGATGAGCGGGGTGCCTATGAGCGTGGGCCACAACCACTGCAAGGCCACGGGCTTGATGAAGGTGAAATTGACCGCACTGAACGCCGACACCGTGGCGATGTAGCCACCCAAGAAGCCACCCATGTGCGCATAGAGCCATTCGTGCTTCTCGTGGCTACGCTTGTAGAAACGCTGCAGATTCCGCCAGACCAACAAGCTGCCGATGAGGCCGAAGGCGAGGAAGAGGATGGTGCCTGTACCCCGATTCCCCAATAGGATGTTGACGAATCCCCAGAGGAAGAGACCACCGTTCACCAAACCGGCCGTGCCTTGCACCACGATGTCCATGGTGCCTGGTTTCTGGCCTTCGTGCAAGCGTTTATGGTAGAGCGAACGGTACCCCGAGGCCACCAGGTGGAAGCTGAGCACGGCGAGCATGGCCAGGAAGAGGTTGTTCTTCCACACGCCCACCACGATGGCCGTGACGGCCACCACCGCCATGGCGTAGAAGAAGACCTTGCCCCAGAGGCGGTGCTGATCGCTACCCTTGCGCACCACCATGGCGATGGGCGCCACGAACAACGCGATGAACCCTGCTGCGATATGCACCCACCGGAATATGCCGATCACTTGCTCCTCCATCGATAACTATCGGATTGAACCTTGGGCTGAAAGTACGGTGTACGATCCAACGGGAAGACGGAACCATGATGTACCGTTGCCACAAAGTTCACCTTCGGGGATCAGACCGGAAAGGTCGGCGGTGGTGGTGCCGGGCGGACAGTCCTCACGCACCACCACGGTAACACTGGCATCGCGCCCCTCCAAAGAACTGAGCAACAAGGTCTCGAAGGCCATGGCCCAATGGATGTGGAGGCCGCGCGCATCGAGCTGTTCGGGCGTGGCGCAGGCCTTGCGGACATCCATGGCGTGCAACTCATCCACCAGCGCGCGGATCTTGGCGAGTCGTTCGCCGGTGGGGCGTGAGGCGAAGGAGATACCTCGGAATTGCAGGAAGAGCACGAGGGTGAAGGGGAACAGGGCGAGCCACGCGTTGCGGTATGGGAGGCGCTCGAATTCCATCAGCAAAGGCAAGGCCACGAAGGCGGCCATCGGTACGAAGTTCTTCTCCATCATCATGGCCGTTTCGCCCCCGTGATAGGTGACCACATGCAGCGCGATGAAACCCGCGACGCTCACGACGATCCAGGTCAGCTGGAGGTAGGCACGCTGACGAAGAAGCACGATGAGGAGTATGATCAGCGCCACCCAGAACGCCACATAGTGCGTGGTGAAGTGGAAGGTGTGGTCGATGAGGAAGCGCCAGCCGGGCAGGGCGAAGAACGAGGCGATGGACCCCAATCCCACCCCAGTGGAAACGTAGAGGTCGGCCTCGTAGGCGGTGGGCGGAAAGAGCAGGCGGAAGACCAGGGGCCATGCTGCGCTGAGTCCGATGAGTGCGAGCAGCACCGGCCGGGCGGTGTGGCCGCGCAGGTAAAGCAACACCAGCACGAACACCGCACTGATGAAGCCCACCGGATGCACCAGCAGCACGAGGAACAAGGCCGCCAGCACAGCGAGCAGCACAAGCGGCTTGCTAGTTCGCATCAAGGGCCCGGAGACCAGGGCCGCGAGCAAGAAGGGATAGCTGAGCAGGTAGTTCGCCTCCAACACGATGCCGTAGAAGGTGAGCCGTGTGCAAAGCACCTGGGACAGCACCAGACCCAAGGCGATCCACGGCAAGCGCAGCCCATGCGCGATGAGGACGAAGTGCACATAAGGCACCAGCACATGGGCGAGCGAAGCCGCGGTGAGCAGCACGTGGAGCGGTGCACCGGAGGTGGCCACGGCCTTCACCAGCAGCTGCGGCACCACGGCCGTGAAGCGATGGGCCTCCACGCCCACACCCGGCACATGGATCCACTTGAAGATCTGGAAGGCCGAATCGACATGCACCACGCGGGTGGGCATGTGGAGGTAAGCCAGCGCGAAGAGGCCGAAGAAGAGAAGGTGGCCTAGGAGGAGGTAGGCCCGCAACACAGGAGCGTTACGGTCGCTGCTCATTCGCCAGCGACAACCAAGTGCGAACGTTGGATAACACCCACAGCATCGCGGACTTCAACCACGTAGAGCCCGGCCTCCAAGGCCACCGGCACCGGCACCCCAGCAACGACCCAAGGCTCGGCGAGCACCACGCGGCCATGGGCATCGAACACGGTAAGCGCACCGGGCGGCACATCGCGCAGCGTGAATACGTTGGTGCAAGGATTGGGGAAGATGGTGGCGGGGGGCGGTGAGTGTTCTTCGGGGATGGATACGGGGTCGAACGAAGTTCCTACGCTCTCACTGTCGGTGGTGCCGTTCGCATTCGTTCGCACCACGAACACATCGCGCCCTCCGGCGCCGTAGCTCTCTGTCCATCCTGCGCAGATGAAACCGGTACTGTTCGTATTGAGGCTGAATGCCACATCATCGGCAGCACCGCCGAACGTGCGACCGAAGACGAAATCACCACTCTCCGCGCTCTTCAACAGGAACATATCGCGCTCTCCGCCACCCGAGGTCTTCGTGTAGCCTGCAGTGATATACTCTCCATTCTGCAGTTGCACGTGATCATAGGAGCCTTGGTCGTTGATCTGGCCCCAGCTTCGGTACCACTGCAACACCCCTACTCCATCCGTTTTCACATGATATCCTTCTTCGTAGTTTGAAAAGCTGCTGGTCACACCGACCATCGAGAATCCGCCATCCCCGGTATGGACGAGGTCGTAGGCCACGTCAAGTGAATCACCACCATAGGTCATGGACCACAATTCTCCACCTTGCTCATCCACCCGGATCAGCAGGGCATCGGTCGCATCACCGATCCCCGAGGACCCAGCGATCGCATAGCCATCGGGAGTGATGCATAGGCTGTGACCGCTCTGCTCACCGGCTCCTCCGTACCGATGCTCATCGATCATCTCTCCAGAATCGTTCAAGTGCAACGTCCAGACCTCACCATCCACACCCGGCTGGAAGGTTTGCCCGACGATCATGAGTTCTCCATTGGGCAGCACGGTCAGTTCACGGAAGAAGTCCCAATCATCACCACCGTAGCTGCGCTGCCAGATCACCTCGCCGGAACCATCCGTCTTCACCAATAGGCCGTCGTAGTCACCGCCTTCGTTGCTATTCCCCGCGATCAAAAGCGATCCATCGGATAACATGCGCAGATCCACCGCTTGCTCCAAGGCGGGCGTGCCGATGGTAGCGCTCCAGAGTCGTGTTCCAGCGCCATCCAACGCCATCACGTACAGGTCCGATGCACCGGAGCCTCCACTGCCCGTGGAACCAGCCACCACGATACGGTCCTCCCCAGCCCAACGCACGGCTTGTGCCTCTTCGGAACCATTGGCGCCATAGGCCTTGCGCCAGGTCTGGCCATGCGCGAAGAGGGCCAGGCAGGAACAAAGGCAGCTGAAGAGTGTTCTGGTCATCGTTGACTGTTGATCTTGTTAAAGATCCCAGTGGTGCAAGATCGCACTTGTCGGCCACCTAGCTTCGTTCCATGTCCCCCGCTGCCCTCCGCAACTTCGTCATCTTCCTTGTCTTTATCGTGCTGATCGACCTTTACGCCTACAAGGGCGTGAACACGGCGCTCGCGAACCACTCGCTGGTGTTGCGGCGCATCGTTCGCATCCTGTACTGGATCGTATCCGTTGGCATCATGGCGGTGCTGATCTGGACCATGGTGAGCATGCAGGGCTCGCAGGCACGCCGCGACCACAGCTACGTGTTCTCGCTGGTGGCGCTCTTCCTGCTCTTCTTCCTGCCGAAGCTGGTGATCGTGATCTTCCATGGCCTTGATGACCTGCTGCACCTAGGACGCTGGGGATGGTCCAAACTGCTGCCTGGCAAGCCGGATGGAACGGGTGAATTGCTGGATCGTGCGAACTTCCTGAGCCAATTGGGTTTGATAGTGGCCACGGTGCCCTTCGCCGGTGTGCTTTACGGTGTTACGAAAGGGCGTCGGAAATTCAACATAGCCCGGGTGCCCATCCACAGTCCGAACCTACCGGAGGAGTTCCACGGCCTGCGCATCGTGCAGATCAGCGACATGCACCTGGGCAGCTTCGGTGACGATGCATCCATCGTGCAGAACGGCGTGGACCTGATCAATGCCGAATCACCCGACCTGGTGCTCTTCACCGGCGATATGGTGAACGACTATGCGGATGAGGCCGAGCGATTCACGGAGATATTCGCCCAAGTGGAAGCCCGCATGGGCAAGTACAGCATCTTGGGCAATCATGACTACAGCGACTATGTGAAATGGGACAGCACCGATGCCAAGCGTGCGAACTTGGATAAGCTGAAACGCATCCACCACGACATGGGCTTCAAGCTCCTGTTGGACGAACACGTACAGTTGAAGAAGGACGAAGCGCGGATCGGCTTGCTGGGCGTGCAGAACTGGGGGCGTCGGTTCCAGCAGTACGGTGATCTGTCCAAGGCCATCTACGGTTCTGATAGCCTACCGTTCCGGATCCTGATGAGCCACGACCCTACGCATTGGGAGGAACAGGTCCTAGGCACCGGCATCGACCTCACCTTGAGCGGCCACACGCACGGCGCACAGCTCGGCGTGAAGTTGAACGGCATCGTGTACAGCCCGGCACAATGGGTGTATAAACACTGGGCAGGCTTGTACACCGAAGGGAAACAACACCTCTACGTGAACCGTGGATTCGGCTTCATCGGTTTCCCCGGCCGTGTGGGCATGCCACCGGAGATCACGGTGTTCGAGTTGCACAAGGCTTGATCACCCCGGGAACACCCGCCCGGCCAGCGTGACCGAGCGGTCCAGGCCTACAAGGTCCAGGCCCGTGTTGATCCCACGCGCCTCGAGGGACTGCACGAACAGCTCCATCTGCAGGTTGCCCACGAGATCATCTTCGGCCATGGGGCAGCCACCGTAGCCCTTGATGGCGCCATCGAATCGGCGGCATCCGGCGTCCCAGGCAGCTTGGGTCTTCACTGGCCAATTCTCGGGCGTGCAGTGCAGGTGCGCGCCGAACTCAACATGTGGCAAAGCGGGGATCAATGCACTGAACATACTTTGGATGTCCTCCGGTCGCGCCACGCCTACCGTGTCGCTCAACGCGATGATCCGCACACCGAGATCGTTCACCAGGCGTTCGGTCCATTGCAGCGCCACTTCGGCATTCCAGGGATCTCCGTAAGGGTTGCCGAAGGCCATGCTGATGTAGACCACGAGTTCCTTGTTCGCAGCGCTCGTCAGATCCGCGATTCGGGCGATGCGGTTCCACGAGCCTTCGATGCTCGTGTTAGTGTTGCGCTGCTGGAAGGTCTCGCTGATGCTGAACGGGTAGCCCAGGTAAGTGACGCGCTCCTGCTCCACCGCTTGTTCGGCGCCGCGTTCGTTGGCCACGATCACGAGCAACTTCGATGCGGAAGGTTCGATCCGCGCGAGCACCTCGGCGGTATCCGCCAGCTGTGGAATGGCCTTCGGGCTCACGAAACTGCCGATGTCGATGGTATCGAAGCCCACGCCCAAAAGCATGTTCAGGTACTCCACCTTCATGTCGGTGGGAATGAACGGCACGATGCCCTGCATGGCATCACGCGGACATTCGATCAGTTTCACGTGCGGCATATCAACCAAGATCGTTCAGGAAAAATGCTTCAACCACGGATGCACACGGATACACACTGATGGAACGAGAAGGGGTTAGAGTACCGAGCGTTTCCATTCTAGCTTGGCCCGTTTGAAGTTGATCGTTAGTCCAACTCGTAGACCCGTGAGGGCAAGATAGTTCAACATCTGTCCTCGTTCGTGGTCACCGATGCGATCGATGGTCTTCGTATCCACGATGATCCTTCCCTGTACGATAAGGTCCGGCACGAAAAGCCCTACGGGAACGTTCTTGTACATTACATCGAACTGCGGTTGTTGTTCGAACGGGATCCCGCGCAGGCGCAACTCAACAGCAAGTGCGTTCTCATAAGGCTTTTCAAGCAGGCCGTGACCGAGTACATTCAGCACCTCCATAGCCGCGCCAAGGATCGCTTCTGTATCTTCAGCATAGAGGAGCGTGGTCCCGTCTGTTCCCATCACCATGCGCTTTCGTTATCCGTGTGGATCCGTGTGCATCCGTGGTTCACTCACCCCCTTCGCGCAGCGAAAGCCGTATTGATGCGCTTCAACAATGCTGGCCCCTCATACACCAGACCGGTATACACTTGAACAAGATCCGCACCGGCTTCCAGCTTCTCCAGTGCGGCTTCTGCGCTATCGATGCCCCCCACTCCAATGATGACCACCGGCTTGGGAAGTCGGGTGCGCAGGTATTTCACCACAGCGGTGCTTCGGGCCCGAACTGGAGCACCACTGAGCCCACCCGCGCCGATCGTATCCAAGGTGGCTTTGGTGGTGATCAGTCCATCCCGGGCTATGGTCGTGTTGGTGGCGATGACGCCGGCAATGGCGCTCTCCTTCACAACGGCAACGATGTCATCCAACTGCTCATCGGTGAGGTCGGGTGCGATCTTCAATAGGATCGGGCGATGCACGGCCTTTGCCGTATCGCGTCGCTTCAATTCGTTCAGGATCTCCAGCAGCGGGCCCCTCTCTTGCAAGGCGCGCAAACCCGGCGTGTTGGGGCTGCTCACGTTCACCACGAAGTAGTCGACGACCGCGTGTAGGGCTTCGAAGCAGATCACATAGTCGTCGATCGCACGCTCGTTGGGCGTTGCCTTGTTCTTCCCGATGTTGCCGCCCACGACGATGCCCGGCGTGCGGCGTTTCAACCGTTCCACAGCTGCGGCCACACCACCGTTGTTGAAGCCCATGCGGTTGATCAGCGCGCGGTCGGGCTTCAGACGGAAGAGGCGCGGCTTGTCGTTACCCGGTTGCGGAAGCGGTGTCAGCGTACCCACTTCGATGAAACCGAAGCCGATGCGGGCGAGTGCGTTCACATGGGCCGCATCCTTGTCCATGCCTGCCGCAAGCCCCACAGGCCCGGAGAATCGCAGCCCCATCACCTCCACGGCCGCCCCGCTGGGTGGTACAGCACCACCGCTGAGCGCTGTGGCACCCGGCATTTCCAACAACGAGAAGGTAAGGTGGTGCGCTTTCTCCGGGGAGAGCTGGAAGAGCAGCGGGCGAAGGAGACCGTACATGCGCCGCGAAACTAGCGCTTCGGAGAGGAGTCTCCGTACCGTCCATCACCCGAGCACCCAGCGTACGCCGAAGTAACCACGGATGCCTTGTAAAGAGGCGTAGATGTAAGTGGTATCGAAGGTGTGGCCGTTCGGATTGGTCGCGGTATCGCCCGCGGTGCGATCGAAGGGATCGAACGGCCGCATAAGCGGATCGGTCGGTCGGAAGTCGAGCAGATTTTTCACCCCACCGTACACTTCCAAGCGGTCGTGTACGCTCTTCTTCACCTGGATATTGACCAAGGTGTACGCCGGCGAATGGTCCGGACGGTAGTCATTCTGCAACGTGGGCAAGCGCATGGGACCGTAGGCCTGACCGGTGAGGTCCACGCTCCACCGTTCGGGTAGTTGATAGCTGGCCGTGAAGGTGCCCGACCAACGCGGCGCGAAGAACTGATCGGCGCGCACGCCTTGGGTCTCGGTGAACACCTCCATGTACGTGACGCCTGCCAGGAGTCGAAGCTGTTCACCAAGGCGCGCCTCCAAGTTCACGCTCACCCCGCGCGAAACAGCCCTACCAGCAAGGTTCCGGTAGAGGATCAGGTCGTTGGCGGTGGTGTAGTCGGGCAGGATCCGGTTGCTGAAGTTGGTGTAGAACACCGAGGCATCCACACCGAAGAAATGGCGCTCACCGGGCCACTTGCGCACCACGTTCAAGGTGCCGTTCACCGAGCGTTCGGGCTGTAGGTCCTCTTCGATCACCACCGTGCGCGAGCCGGTCAGGGCGGCATGCTCCTCAGTGAAAAGGTTCACCACCCGGAACCCGGTGCCGAAGTTGGCGCGTACCGCCCAGCGGCCGTTCGGTGCCCACTTGTACGCCAGCCTCGGGCTTTGCACGAGGCCATGGTCGCGATCATGGTCGAGGCGATACCCGGCCAACACCTTGTGGACTTCGGTGATGCTCCATTCGTCCTGGACGAAGAAGCCCGGCAATGGGCGTCTTTCGGGGGCATTGCGCATCATACCGCCACGCTCCTCGGTGGTGGCCACGGTGTTATCATCATAACGCGTGTAGCGGTAGGCCAGGCCGGTGAGGAGGTCGTGCCGCGCTCCGATACGTTTGGTCCAATACAGTTGCCCGAAGAGGACCTGCTGATCGGCATCGTAGGGCATGGTGCCGTACCAGGAACGCTGCTGGTGCCCGTTGGCGCTCACTTGGAGCATCACCGTGCCCGGCATGGGCAATTGGTATTGACCGATCAGCTCCCACCGCCGGGTGGCGATGCTCTCCCCGTAGATGCTATCGCCGCCAGCGAAGGCAGGCGTCCACGCCATCTGCCCACCCCAGCGGTCCTCGTGCACATAACGACCGGCGAGGTTGGCCACCCGGCGATCGCGGCGCTGCACGGCGATCTTGTTGAAGATGGAGACCCGCTGTTGCAGTGTGACGTCGGTGAAGCCATCGCCGTTGCGGTCACGCGGATCATCATAGTAGAACACGTTCACCCCGAGCAGGTCGTTCACCTTGCCGTGGCGGAAGCGGGCACCGAGGTCCAGTGAATGTTCCTGCCAGCTGGTGGTCATGGCCTCCACCGCCAGGCGCGGGGCTAGCACCGGGTCCTTGGTGATCACGTTGATGATGCCCCCCATGGCCTCGCTGCCGTAGAGCGATGAACCGGGGCCTTTCACCACCTCCACGCGTTCGATCAGGCTGAGGGGGATGCCACTGAGCCCGTACACCGTGCTCAAGCCGCTCACGATGGGCATGCCATCGATCAGGATCATCGTGTACGGCCCTTCCATGCCGTTGATGTGGATGTCGCCGGTGTTGCATACCCCACAATTGATCTGCGGACGCACGCCGTTCACCAGGGCCACGGCATCGAACAGCGCCGGACTGGGATCCTTGCGGAACAACGCCGGGGTGATCACCTCCACCGGCACCGGGCTTTCACTGCGCGAGATGGCCCGCATGGTGCCGGTCACCACCACTTCGTCCAATTCCGAGGCATCAGCCTGGAGGAGCACCTTGCCCAGATCGCGCTGGCCTGCCTCGATCCCGGTAACGTCAATAGTCTTGGTGCGCAAGCCGATGGATCGGCACACCAGCCGAAGTGGTATTCCACACGGCACAGCGACCTCGAAGCGCCCGGAAGCGTCGGTCACGGCGCCGATCGTCGTCCCCTCCAACACCACATGAGCGAAGGGTACCGCCCCTTCAGCCGAGCGCAACACTCCGACCACCGTGCATTGCCCGATGATCCGAATAGCGGGCACCAAGAGCAGCAGGAAGAGGACCAACGTCCGGAACATGCGGCAAAAGTAATCCATAATTTAGCCTCGTCTAATTTATTCAGCTATATTTGCCTCATCATCCCATGCTTACCCGCAGCGAAGAGGACCACCTCAAAGCCGTGTATGCCCTGTTGCTCGACGGCGACAGTGCATTGACCAAGGACATCGCCCAGCGCTTACGCACCAAGGCGAGCAGCGTCACCGACATGCTGAAGAAGCTGGCGGACAAGGACCTTCTGAAGCACGAGCCGTACCATGGTGTGAAGCTGACCGCCAAAGGACGAGGGCATGCCTTGCAACTCGTACGTCGTCACCGGTTGTGGGAGACCTTCCTCGTGCAGCGCCTCGGTTTCGGCTGGGACGAGGTACACGATGTGGCCGAGCAACTGGAACACGTGGCGGACGATAAGCTCACCGACCGATTGGACGACTACTTGGGCAAACCGGGCTTCGATCCGCACGGCGACCCCATCCCCGACCGTAAGGGGCGCATTCGAGCGCGCAAGACCCAACGTTTGAGCGTGTGCCAGGCCCAGGACAGCGTCCGCATCGCCGCAGTGAGCGAGACCACGGACGGCCTGCTCCGGCTGCTCGATGCTAAAGGACTACGGATCGGCACGCAGCTCACGGTGCTCGAGGTCCACCCTTTCGATGGTAGCATGGACATCAAGCCGAAGAACGGCGCGGCCTTCAGCCTGAGCAAGGACGTGAGCCATCACCTGCAAGTAGAACCCGCCTGAACCCATGGAGCCCTTCACCGCCATCGAACGTTTCTTCACCAGTATCGACCCGGTGCTTGCGGCTTTCCTCGCAACCACCTTCACGTGGTTGGTCACCGCTGCAGGGGCAAGCTTGGTCTTCTTCTTCGGCAATGCATCGCGCAAATGGCTCGATGGCATGCTGGGCTTCACCGGTGGCGTGATGGTGGCGGCCAGCTTCTGGAGCCTGCTCACCCCGAGCATCGAGATGAGCGAACGGATGGGCAACATCCCCTGGCTGGCCCCGGCGATCGGTTTCGCGGCCGGTGCGCTCTTCCTCTTCGCACTGGACAAACTGCTACCACACCTGCACATCAACTTCGATCCCGCGCAGTCCGAAGGCCCCAGCACCAAGTGGCACAAGACCACCTTGCTCGTACTGGCCATCACCCTGCACAACATTCCAGAAGGGCTTGCCGTGGGTGTGCTCTTCGGTGGCGTGGCGGCGGGTATGCCCGAGGCCAGCATCGGCGGGGCGTTGGCACTGGCCATCGGCATCGGTCTGCAGAACTTCCCGGAGGGCTTCGCGGTGAGCATGCCCTTGCGTCGCCAGGGCCTCAGCAAATTCAGGAGCTTCTGGTATGGCCAGCTCAGCGCCATCGTGGAGCCGGTCGCTGGCGTGATCGGCGCGGTGGCCGTGATCCACATGCAAGGCTTCCTCCCCTACGCACTGGCCTTCGCGGCGGGCGCCATGATCTACGTGGTGGTGGAGGAAGTGATCCCCGAAACGCAGCAGGACAAGTACACCGACATCGCCACGCTCGGCTTCATCGGCGGCTTCATCGTGATGATGATCCTGGACGTCGCGTTGGGGTGAGTTAGCTTCGCGCTCCCATGTCCAGCACCATCGAGGTCAAGAACCGCAAGGCGGGGTTCGAATACCACCTGCTCGATACGTTCGAGTGCGGCATTGTGCTCATGGGCTCGGAGATAAAGAGCATCCGCAACAACGGCGCTACCATCGGTGAGGCGTATTGCGCCTTCATCGGCAACGAGCTGCTGGTGCGCGGCATGCAGATCAACCCATGGGGCACCAACCCGCACTATGTGCACGAGCCCAAACGCGACCGCAAGTTGCTGCTGCACCAAAAAGAGCTGGACAAGCTGCGGCGCAAATTGCGCGATACGGGCATGACCATCGTGCCGGTGCGCCTCTTCATCGCACCGAACGGCTTCGCGAAAATGGAGATCGCACTGGCCAAGGGCAAGAAGACCTTCGACAAGCGCGACAGCTTGAAGGCCAAGGACGTGCAGCGCGACCTGGACCGTATGGGTTGATGTGATGGAGTGGCGCCGCCATATCGCTCGTTACGGTGATGGCTGGTTCCCCGGCGAACCGTGGGTGAAGTGGACCTTTCTGACGCTTTTCGCCCTGGCGGCCTTGCTCCGCTTCTGGAACCTTCCCGGGCTTCCCTTCACGCACGATGAACTGAGCGCCTTGATGCGTCTGTACCCCACCTTGGGCGAGACCATCCAACGTGGGGTGATCGAACTGGATACCCACCCGCCCGGCGTGCAGGTGTTCGAGTGGGCCTGGACACGGCTCTTTGGCACATCCGAAGCCGCCGTGAAGTTCCCTTTCATCCTGCTCGCGCTCATCGCACTGTTCCACCTCTACCGCTTCGCGCTCGCCTGGACCTCGGCAGGCACGGCGTTGGTGAGCACCGCCCTGCTCGCTACGTTGCAATACACGGTACTCTATGCGCAGATCGCGCGGCCCTATGCCATCGGCTTCTTCACCATCGCTTTGCTGGCCGATCACATCACGCGGTTCCTCGCGTTCAACCGGCGCGTGGATCTCGTCGGTATCGGCATCGCAGCGGTCCTCAGCGCTTACACCCATCACTTCTCCTTATTGCTCGCGGGCATCATGGTGCTGTCGGTCTTCCCCTTGCTCGTTCAGGAGCAACGCAAGGCGTACTTGGCGATGTGCGCCCTAGCGGCCTTGGCGTATGCGCCGAACCTGGGCATCTTCAGCAAGCAGTTGGCCTTGGGAGGTCTGGGCAATTGGCTGCCACCACCGGATGCTAGCTGGCCATTGGAATACGTGCGTTGGGTCTTGCACCATTCCTGGACGCTCATGCTCGTTGTCGGTGGAGCCTTCGTGGCTGGTCTATTCCTCGCGCAGAAGCGGCCGCTCGCGCATGATCCGGCGCGTTGGCTCTTGCCGCTCTGGGGCCTTGCGCCGCTGCTGATCGGTTTCGGCTACAGTGTGTGGCGATCACCGGTGCTTCAATACAGCCTGGTCCTCTTCAGTTTCCCGTTCCTCATCCACTGGTTCTTCCTGGGCTTCAGGAACGCACCGAAATGGATGGTGCTTGCGAGCACGTGCTTGTTGTCCATCACGTCCACGACCACCTTGATCCTGGTACGCCAGCACTTCCGGATCTTCTCCGATTCGCCCTACGCGGCCATGGTGCGCGTCGCACAGAACGAAGTGCTACGTGCTGGCCCGGAGCGTACCCTGGTGATCTTCGATGCTCCGCGGCCACAGGTCGAATTCCACGTGATGCGGCGGGGGCTCGAGCGCATTACCGCGATCAGCTGGGCAAGGCAGCAGGACCCGAACGATATCTTGGAGCAACTGGCCGATACTCGGTGGACACGGGTCGTCCTGGGCACCACGAACGGCTGCTTGGAAGAACGGGTGGCCCAGGTGAGAGCGCAGTTCCCCTACCTCGTTCATGTGGAGGATCATGTGGAAGGTCAGGTCCACGTGTTCACGCGCAATGAACCCGAAGACCCCATCGTGGACCGCACCGCATTATGGATGCTATCGCCCGGCCGGCGGGCAGGACAAGTGGATGTGAATAACGCGCTCACGCTCTGGAACGACACCGATTCGCGCACCTCTTCGTGGGATATGGTGGGCCATGAGTTCGGCATCAGCGGTACCTACACCTTGGCTGGCCCTGAACTGCACGTCGAGGATCTTTACGAAGTGGAAATGGATGTGTCTCACATCCCGACAGGCACGGACCTGGCGCTAGTGGTCGAGTTACGCGATGCCCGGGACGAGCTCCTCCTTTACCGCGCCACCCCGGCATCGATCGACTCCGGCACCGTGGTGGTGGCGTTTTCCCCGTCGTGGGTCGGTGCGGAAGATGCACCACTCTACGTGAAGATGTATGTGCAGAACCGAACGAAAGGGCCTGCACGGATACACGCCTTACGGTTGTTCCGAAGGGATCAGAACCCGGTGCGCAACGCCCTGTTGGCACCCGTGGTCCGCTTGGGACATCTTCCCTAGAAATGAAAGAAGGCCGCACGAGGCGGCCTTCTCATTCAGAGGTATTCGGTATCAGAGCTTGAAGCTGAGCCCGATGCCCAGGGTCTGCTTGAACTGCGTGGCTGGACCGAGGTAGGTGAAGCCAGCGTCATCGGTCTTCGGCAGGAAGGTGTCGTGGTCGTAGATCAATACGGTGTTCAACGTGGCGGCGAACCACTCGTTCACCTTGAAGGTCCACAAGGTCTCCCAGGTCACATCGATGTTCTGGGGATTGCGCAGGTAGTTGCTGAAGAGATCACCCCGGGTGAGGAAGGTGATGTTCTTGGCCAATTCCTTCTTGTACTGGAGGCGGACATAACCACCCATTTCGATCTCGGTCGTGCTTCCGTTCTGAACACCGTAAACGCGATCTTCGGGGCCTAGGCCTTCGAACAACTTGTCGTCGTTGACCACCACCACACGGGCCGTGGCGGGCGAGAAGAACAAGGTGAAGTTATCACTGGGCCGGTAGTCGAGACCAGCACCGATCAACGCATAGGCAGGGGCCATGAAGTTGGAAATGCGGTTACCATCGGCATTGAAACCTTCGGTGAACTGCGTGCGGAACTGGAACACGCCGGCGAGGTAGAGGCTCTTCTTCAGTTCGTACCCGTACTTGCTGTTGAGTTCGATACGGTCATCCGTTTTCTGAGGCTCCGTGTTGTTGTGCACGTGTTGTCCACCGAAGGCGAGGATCAAACTGTTGTCCCACGCTTTGCGACCTTTCTTCCAATTGGCGGTGCCGTTGAACATGGCGATACCGCTCACGGAACTGAAACCACCGGCCGCCCAGTTGGTCAGGTTCACCTGGGTCATGTTGATGTTGATGATGCCGCTCTTCTTCCAACCATCGGGGATGGTATCGGGCGGCACGCCGGTCTGCATGGTGCTGGCAGCAGCATCACGGGCTCCCTTGTCCACATCGTTCTGCGCCAGTGAGGGCAGCGTGATCAGGAGGGAGAGCAAAAGGGGTAATGATCGTTTCATGGTCGTGTTGGTGGATATCGGTTCCTTCCAGGATGCGAAGGAAAGAAGTTCAGGCTTGTTTCGTGGTGACGTTCATGCTAGGCTTCGGTCCGTTGATGCCAGCCGCTTGCAAGGCTGTGATGCCTTGTTCAAGGATGCCGAAGTACACGGTCCAATAATCCTTCGGATCGCACCAGGGGCGAACGGCTAGTTCGATGCCCTCGAGGTTCAGTTTGCTCACGGTCACGCTGGGCGCGGGCTCTTGCAGCACCAATGTGTTCGCGTTCATCACCTCTTCCAGCACCTTACGCACCTTGTCGAGCGGTTCTCCATAGGCCACGCCCATGGTCAGGTCTACGCGCATCCTGCCATCTGCGCTGTAGTTGATGATGTTGCCGTTGGCCATGGCCCCGTTGGGGATGATGGCGGTCTTGTTCTCCGGCGTGAGTAGGATCGTGGTGAAGATCTGGATCTCTTTCACCGTACCGAGGATCCCTTGCGCCTCGATGAGGTCACCCACCTTGTAGGGCTTGAACAACAAGATCAAGGTACCACCGGCGAAGTTCGCCAGCGTGCCTTGCAAGGCCAGACCTACCGCAAGGCCAGCGGCACCTACGATGGCCACGAAGCTGGTGGTGGCCACGCCCATCATCTGGATCACTGTAAGGAACAGCAGCACGCGCAACGAAATGGTCACCAAGCTGTGCAGGAAACGCTTCAAGGTGGGTTCCACACCACGGCGGTCAAGCACCTTGTTCAACAGGCTCGCCACCATGCGGATGAGCAGGGAGCCTACCCACAGGACGACGAGGGCCATGAGGACTTTCGGAGCATACTCCACAACGAGTTCCATGCCCTTGGCGGTCCAAGTGCTCAGTTGGTTGACGGGTTCGGTGATGATCTCAGCTTCCATGGTGGTGGTTGTTAGGGTGCGATCAGGCGAATGGCGCCTTGTGTGTGGTGTTGGTGTGATCGGTGCGTGGGTCCTCGCGCGTGGCAGGATCGCGCGCACCATCGATCACCTCGATCCGTTCGGTGACAAGCCGCTTGCTGGGGATCATCACCACCCGGTCGCTCTTGCGCAAGGTCATGCTCACGCTATCGATCCGTTCGATCACTCCTTCATCCTCTCCGATACGGACATGCATACCGGGCTTGAAGCGCTCGTTGCCGTAATAACTCCCCAGGATATTGCTGAGCACGTCGCGCGCAGCGAACCCGTAGGCCACCCCGAAGGCGAGCAACAGGCCGCCCAGGATGATCTGGATATTGGTGGTGATGAGCGTGGTGTCCACCCCTGCTATGTTCAGCGCGGTGATCGATGCGAAGACGATGGTGATGACTGCCAGGATGCGCCCTACGATGCGACCGGCAGAAAGCTCCACCACATTGCTCAACTGGCTCACCAAGCGACTCACCTTGTCCGCTCCCCAGAGGCCGAGCACGAAGATGGCCAGCGCCGTGAGCAACGTAGGCAAGAAGGCGAAGGCCCGCTGTACCGCGAAACTCACCAGGTGAAGGCCCATGATGTCCGCGGCCGACAAGATGGCGATGAGCACCATGAGCCACCAGACGATGCTGGCCACCAGCCGGGCTGGCGTGAATCCCCCGAACCGGGCGATGGCCCGATCCACTCCGGAGCGCCGGGCCAATGGATCCAGCGTGCGTTCACCGATCCGCAAAGCGACCCATCGAAGACCACGTGCCAACAGCAGCCCGATCAATAGCACCAACAAGCCGGTGAGCACCGCCGGAAGCCTGTCGATGAAGGCCGCGCCGTAGGTGTTGAACGCCTGGGGCAGGCGGTCTTGGAAGAAGGTCATGTCCATGAGGCGGTGGTGTTAAATGGTAGGTTCTTGGGGAGGTTCCGGGGTGTTCGACTTACGCCCTTCACCAGCGCCACCCACGATACGGATGCGCTCGAAGAGCGCCGCGCTCGGATCGGCCACGAAGAGTTGGAGCATACGCATGAGCATCATCACGAATTTCACACTTCCCACCACTTCGGCACGCAAATGCTCGGGCGGTTGATCGGTGGACCGGATCAGCTTGAACGGGTTCTGGCTCATAGCTCTTCCGGGAATAAGAAGTGGTACTTGGCCAGGGCCCGTTCGCGCGCCCGCATGGAACGCATCTTCACCGCACTTTCCGTAAGTCCCAGGACGTCCATCATGTCCTTCACGGACAACTCATCCTGGTACTTCATCAGCAGGATGCCCCGGTCAGCGGGTTCCAAGGCGTCGAGGACGGAATCCAAGCGCTCAGCTCGGAGGGAAAGCAGTTCGGCCTCGTAGCGGTCTTCGGCCCCATCATCGATGCGCTCATCGTCATCCAGATCCGATGTGCGCTGCTTCTGGTCCTTGCGCAGATGATCGAGGCAGTAGTTGTAGGTGATGCTATACAGCCAAGTACCGAATCGACTGCGGTGGTCGAACTTCTTCAGGTTCACGAACGCCTTCAGGAAGATGTCGTGCGTGAGGTCCTGTGAGAGTTCCTTGTTCCGCGTCATGCTCACGCATTTCTGGAATACCTTGCTCGAATAGCGGTCGTACAGGATCCCGAACCGGTCCGCGTCCATGTCCCGCTGAAGCTCCGCAACGAGGTCCTCGTCGCTAAGCTGGCTGACCGGCTTGGCCTTCTTCCTGAACAACACTTGGGAGAGCGTATTCGCCTTTTGGACGTGGAGCAGTGAAAAGGTCACAACTGCCTCACCATAAGCCCTGATGAGGGCCTATGGATCATGGCGTATGTCGTGGATGCCGAGCTAGGATTACCCATGGTGCTACAACTCGAAGCCACCTGGGAGAGGCGCTGGCTATACAAGGTCCCAAGTCACCGAGGTGCACTTGAGGAAAGACCGTGGGCAATGCCGGATTCGAACCAGCGACCCCTACCTTGTCGAGGTAGTGCTCTGAACCAGCTGAGCTAATTGCCCGTTCCCCCTAGAGGGGCGGCAAATGTATGTTTCCGGGTCGGAATTCTGGCCCCTTGTTCCGATTTCTAGTGGTCAGTGCGCGCACATCCTGATCCGGATCAGTCAGGTTGTGGTCCATTGGCGCTAGTTTTGTGCCCGAAAGCCATGCCTCCAGCCAAAGCAGCCACCAGCGGTAGGATCTTCCAGAATCCTGTTCTGGAAGCGCTCACCAAGACCCATATTGCCGTCCCCCTGTCCATCTTCTTTGGTCTTGGTGCCGCGTCCGGGTACGTCTCCGTGCATATCATGGGTTTCTCGGTGCTAAATACCGTGTCCCTCTACTTGGTTGGCGCTCTTTTCTTCACCTTCATCGAATACATCGCCCACCGGAAACTCTACCACATGGGCACTTCCGGAAGTGAGCGCAAAGCCCGCATGCAATACATCATGCACGGCGTACACCACGACCATCCACGCGATAAGAAGCGCCTGGCCCTCCCCCCCGTCGTGTCCGTGGTACTGGCCACCCTCTTCATGGGTTTGTTCCGCTTGGTGCTGGGCCCCAGCGGTATCGCCTTCGGTGGCGGCTTCATGACCGGCTATGCGACCTATCTCATGGTACACTACGCGGTGCATACCATGAATCCGCCCAAGAACATCTTCGGGGTGCTGTGGAAACACCACAACTTGCACCATTACGTGGGCGATAAAGGTGCCTTTGGGGTGAGCTCACCGCTGTGGGACTATGTCTTTGGCACCATGCCTGTGGACCCCAAGGCCGGTCGCCGCCCGGTCTCGGCCTGATACGCCCATGCAGGCTCCACGCCTCGGGCTTCGGACGCTGCAACAACACACGCGAAGTTGGTGGTATGGGGTACCGTTGGCATACCTGATCACAGCATGCGGAAAACCGGATACCACCGGGATCCATCTGATCGGCCATGGTGGCTTGGGGCCCGATGCGCCCTACCTCATGAACAGTGAAGAGGCTTTCCTGGGCGCTTTGGAACAAGGGCTGGACGGAGTGGAGATCGATGTGCAATTGACCAAGGACTCCCAGCTGGTGGCCCACCACGACCATGCGCTGAACAGCAACGGCTGCACTGGGCGCATCCACGACCATAGTTGGGCGGAACTTCAGAGTTGTATACGATCCACGCCTGGTGAGGGTGCATTCCATGGTGTGCTGGTGCCCACGTTGATCGAGGAACTTCAACGGCGCTATCCGCAAGCGCGCTATACGTTGGATGTGAAACTGAATAGTGGTGCCGATTGGTGGAGCTACCTGCACGCAACAGCGCGTGCCATCGCGCGCTTGCACGCACAAGGTGGG
>Ga0209812_10000741_pt1 | contig 27080 bp, 23 predicted proteins | sample JI71714BDNA_FD_187502 | JGI IMG/M metagenome (GOLD analysis project Ga0209812, IMG submission 187502) | Wastewater effluent complex algal communities from Wisconsin, to seasonally profile nutrient transformation and Carbon sequestration -... | ecosystem: Engineered > WWTP > Effluent > Algae...
CACACATTTTTGCTTGTGGGTTCAAACGCATTGCCACATCCATAAATTCTTTATCTAAAAAGGGTACGCGGGCTTCAATGCCCCAGGCGGACATGGCTTTATTCGCGCGGTTACAATCAAACATATGCAGGCGATCTAACTTCCGTAGGGTTTCTTCATGAAACTCTTTGGCGTTAGGCGCTTTGTGGAAATACAAATACCCGCCAAAGATTTCATCAGAACCTTCACCCGATAACACCATTTTAATGCCCATAGCTTTAATTTTTCGGGCCATTAAATACATTGGCGTAGAAGCGCGAATGGTCGTAACGTCATAGGTTTCTAAGTGATAGACCACGTCACGCAACGCATCCAAAGCCTCTTGCACACTAAAATGCACAGTATGGTGCACGGTACCAATAGCATCAGCCACTTTTTGAGCGGCGATGAGATCAGGTGAACCCGGTAACCCCACCGCAAAAGAATGAAGTCTTGGCCACCACGCTTCGCTTTGATCATCATCTTCTACCCGGCGTTTAGCAAATTGCTGGGCAATGGCTGAAATTAATGAAGAATCTAAACCACCGGATAACAGTACGCCATAAGGCACATCAGACATCAGGTGCGTTTTTACACTGTGCTCAAGTGCGGCGCGGAGTTCTGCTTCACTGGCGGGATTATCTTTTACAGCATCAAAGTGTTGCCAATCACGTTGATAATATTTTCGCAGCTCACCAATTTTACTGTCGAAATAATGGCCTGGTGGGAATTCTTTGATTTGTTTACAAACAGGCACTAACGCCTTTAGCTCTGAGGCCACAAACAATTGACCATGCTCATCATAGCCATAATACAGTGGAATAATTCCCATGTGATCGCGCGCAATTAAATAGCGTTGCTGTTCGGCATCGTACAGAATAAAAGCGAACATGCCATGCAATTGATCGATAAAGTCAGCACCATGCTCTAAATACAGCGGTAATATCACCTCGCAATCCGATTTGGTTTTAAACGGATAAGGTGTGGCAAGATTTTTTTCGAGTGGTTTATGATTGTAGATCTCGCCATTCACTGCCAGAATGTGATTTCGATTATCATTAATGAGGGGTTGGGCACCATTTTCAGTATCTACAATGGCTAGGCGCTCGTGCACCAATATGGCATTGTCGTCATTCCAAATGCCAGACCAATCTGGACCACGATGACGTAATAACTTAGATAACTGCAGCGCCTGTTGGCGCAACGCTTTAACATCTTGTTTGATGTCAAGCACCCCAAATATCGAACACATGATAACCTCTGATAATCAAATTAATAAAATAAGTTTTGGCAGTATGTACGTCTATACGTTTTAAACGTACTGTTTGAATTTGCCATGCTTGACTAAAATTGCAAGCGCTTTTTTGGCTTTTTGCCTTAATTCGTATAAAAACGCCCGAGTAGATGAAATAACACACACTTATGACACAATTTAATGCTCCAAATCGTTTTATGCCACCGGCTAGCTGGTCAATAGCATGCTTGGCAAACAATCCTATTTTTGCCGATCTGCGCCAACGTTTTCCCTTGACACAATGCTCGCAATGGCCCGATGTCGTATTACTTAATCGCTGGCGCCAAACTATGCCGTTTCAGTTTGTACACAACGATGAACTGAGTGCTGATGGCCGCTATTATGAGGCGTTTATTTTCGACACACAGCGCATCCCAACACGCTCAGAGAATTGGCATGATATGTTTGGCGCATTAATTTGGTGCTTGTTTCCCAAAACCAAAGCCTTACTAAATTCTTTACATATGGCCGAGATCGCACAGTATGGTGTGAAGCAGCGCAGTAAGATCCGCAATAAATTAACCTTATTTGATGAATGTGGTGTGATCATTGCGATTGAGCCTACGGCAAAACCGCAGCAAAGCCTGTTAATTGCGCAGCAATGGACTGAGAGTTTTTGGCATGCCCGAGCCGATTGGTGGCAGAGTATTCGGCCCTTTGTATTTGGGCACGCTATTTACGAAATGGCCACTAAGCCTTTTTTAGGATTAACGGCTAAATGCTGGTTTATTGAGGTTCCCGCAGGATTTAGTCATTGGTCTTTAACAGATAGTTACACTTTTTTGGATGAAAAGTTATCTAAGCAAATTGCTAACAGCAGCTTACTGCTTGATAATCGCCAATTAACACCGTTGCCGTTGTTGGGCATACCCCATTGGTATGCAGACAATACCGAGCAAGTGTTTTACGGTAATACGGAGTATTTTCGCCCCTTAAGGCAGCCTTAACGTAGGTTGTTATCATCGCGTCGAGAGAGCAGGATAGCCAAATGATAGAAATAAAACACCTTGAGAAGTCCTTTTCGCTGAGCAAAAGCAATAAGTTATCTGATACTGAGAAGCAAGATATTCGTTATAGCAACAAACAGTTTATGTCGGTAAGGGACGTGAGCTTTGAATGTGGTCCAGGTGAAGTACTCGGTTTGTTAGGGCCTAACGGAGCAGGCAAAACCACCACATTACGCATGCTATCCACTGCCTTAAAACCCGATGCAGGCTCGGTATTGATTAATGGGGTTGATGTACTCAAAGAACCCGTTAAAGCCCGCAAACAAATTGGGTTTTTGTCAGCTGATACAGGGTTATATGGCAAATTAACTGCCTATGAAAATATTGCGTATTTCGGGCGTTTGCACGGTATGAAAGAAGCCGCATTAAAACAGCGGATAGATGAATTGTTCACCATGCTTAACATGCATGATTTTGCCAATCGTCGCGCAGACAATATGTCTACCGGGATGAAACAAAAAACCGCCATTGCGCGCGCTGTGGTGCATTCACCCAAAGTGGTGATCCTGGATGAGCCCACCACAGGGTTAGATATCATGACAGTACAAACCGTGTTGGATTTTATAAAAGGCTTAAAAGTGGTGGGGACTCCCGTTATTTTTTCAACGCATCATTTGGATGAAGTGGCCAGTTTATGCGACAAAGTGGTCGTGATCGATAAAGGCATCAGTGCGTTTGCGGGCAGTTTAGCTGAATTTTCAGCGTTATCGATCAAAGGTGATTTACGCGAGGCGTTTTTAGCCGTGCTACAGCAACAACCTATTGAGCAAGGAGCCGAATAATGTGGCAGGTCTATTTAAAAGAATTAACTGAATTAATGCGTGATCGTAAAACGTTGATTTTTGTCATTTTATTGCCAATTTTCATCTTTCCGGTCATTTTCGGCATTATGGGATTGGTGTTGTCTTCTACCACAGCAAAAGCCATGCAAGAAGAACATAAATATGTGATTGTTAATGGTGAGCAAGCCCCCGAATTTGCTGAAGCGTTGTTTTATCATAAAAACTTCAAAAAAGTGGAGACAACACTGACCGCACCAGACGATCTGATTAATGCCATTAGAGCAGGAGAGTTTGCAGTTGCGGTAGTGATCCCTGCTGATTTTACCGCGACACAGCAACGGGTTGAACAAAGCAACTGGCAGCTGATTTATAATCAATCTAGCCAATTAGATTTTATGTCGCGATATTTTAATGAGCTTTTGGACAATTATACAGGGCAATTGCAGCGTCAATCTTTAAGTGCTCTGGGCGTGGATCCTTTAAAATTGACGGCAATTTTAAAGCCTGTGTCGGTAGACAAAGTGGATACGGCGGCGAAACGCGAAAATCTGGGTGAGAAGTTTGGTGCCTTGATTGCCTATATCTTGATTCCATTGTGTTTATTGGGCGCTTCTTATCCAGCTATTGACATGGGCGCGGGGGAGAAAGAGCGGGGGACCTTAGAAACCTTACTAATTTGCCCTGTTAGTCGTTCTGCCATAGTGCTAGGTAAGTTTTTAACGGTGTTAAGTACAGGGTTAGCGGGGGCATTAATTACCGTGGCGAGCTTTGGTATTTGGGGGGCGGTGATTGGCTCCTTTGCCGGGTTTGCCGTGGTACAAGAGGCGATGGGGGCAATATCAGCGCCTGAATTGTTAATGATCTTTTTGATGATTGTACCTACCTCGGCCATTTTTGCCTCATTGTTATTGGCGATATCGATTTATGCTAAAACCTTTAAAGAGGCTCAAAATTACATGAGTCCGTTAACGATCCTGATGTTTGTGCCATTAGCCGCAGCGATGATGCCGGGCGTTGAACTTACCACTAAAACAGCGCTTATTCCGGTAATGAATGTGGCGTTAGCCATTAAAGAGCTGATTAAAGGTACGGCAGAAGGCAGTATGATTGCGCTTATTTTTGGTGCAACCGTCGCGTTAGCTGCTGCGTTGATTGCCTTTTGTGTGCACTGGTTCCAACAAGAAAAAGTGCTTTTTAGATAATTTTTATAAAACTTATTGATAACGATTCGCAGTAATATTATCATAGCGCGGTATTCTTATGAGAGGCCGCGCTATGTTTGTGTGTATTTGTAAAGCCGTATCTGATAAAGCCATTAAACAAGCCATTGCTGAGGGGGCTGACTCTATTCGCGATTTAAAAGCCTGTTTAGGTGTGGGGAGTCAATGTGGCAAATGTGTGAGTCAGGCGTCACAAATTCTGCATAACGAATTAGTTAAACAGCATCAGCTTATCGATAAACTGGCTAAGCCTGCGGCATAAACCGTTCGTGGGTTTAAAGTTGTCTAACCGGTTTCCGAAGGTATCGAGCTATAACCTTTAGTGTTTTTGTTTATGTTAATCTTTTCCATACCGTTTTTTTCGTTCTCATTCTGTTAAATTCCAGCCATAATGTTTTCACTTAAGGTCAGCCTCCAATATTCTGAATGACGAATAAGCACGTTAAATATGTTGCGCAGGTTCTCCTTGTCTATTACATGTGGCGTGCGTGTTTTGACACACTGCTGTAGGCATTTAAAGTATTAAATAAAATTTACGGGAGTCATATGGATCAGATCAAACAGGTTGCTATTGTGGGCGGCGTACATGGGAATGAGTTTTCAGGGATTTATTTAGTTCGTCAATATCTCGCTCAACCAGAGCAGGTAAAGCGCGCCAGTTTTACGACAGAATCTGTTTGGGCGAATCCAGAAGCGCACTATGCCAATAAGCGTTATTTGCACAGCGATCTGAATCGCCAGTTTAAAACCTGTGATTTAGCCAATCACGCCTTGAGCAATTACGAACAAAGCCGCGCGAAAGTGCTCAACGCGCAGTTAGGCCCCAAAGGCAATGCCCGCACCGATTTGCTCATTGATTTACACAATACCACCAGTAATATGGGTGCTTGTCTTATTCTTACCCAAAGCGGTCCTTTTTATAATCAAATGGCTGCTTATGTGAAAATGATGATGCCTGAGGCCATCATTTCGCGTGATGAAGATCATTTTGCCGCCGAAGATCATGCCTTAATGTGTACACTAGGTCGTTATGGCGTGCTGGTAGAGGTTGGCCCGCAACCGCAATCGGTATTACGCCAAGATGTCTTAGAACTCATGCATCGGATGACGCAACATATTTTAGATTTCGTTGAGCATTTTAATAACGGTACCTTACCGGTATTACCGAAAGAAACGGAAGCCTTCCGTTATTTGCATAGCATTAAGTTGCCAATGAATGCACAAGGCGAGCGTATTGGTATGGTGCATAAGAATGTGCAAGATCGCGATTATCAGCCCATCTATCCTGGCGATCCGATTTTTACGCTGTTTGATGGTTCAGAAATACCCTATGATGGTGATACGGTAGTGTATCCCACCTTTATTAATGAAGCGGCGTATTACGATAATAATCTTGCGATGTCGCTTAACGAAAAAGTGTTAATCACGTTACCTTAAGGGAGATAAAGTGGACGAGGTTAAAACGCGGATGCCTTAGGCTAGCATTGATTTTGTTGCTGGTGTTAAGGCATAAGCAATAAGACGCTATGACAGGATGCGATTACAGGATGTTTACCATGTTACTTACTTGGCACACTATTTCCCGACAAAGCCTACGGCTCCTAAGCCTAAGCGTGTTTTGCTTAGGTTCAGCAACGAGTGCCTTAGCACAAGGCGCGTTAGTGCCGCCGACTGAGTCAGCATCACGGGGATGCTTGACCTCGGATTGCGCATCACCCATTGTATTTTTAACCGAGCATAGCTTACCCGGGATCTATTTAGATGAAACGGGTAAAGCGGTAGGGCCAACTGTCCAATTGGTCCAAGAGCTAGTTACGCGAATGGATCAGCAAGCGGTTTACTATCTTCTCCCTTGGGCTAGAGCCTTCTTACGCGCGCAGCAAACACCGCGAAGCGTTCTGTTTGAAACCGTGCGCACACCGGAGCGTGAAGCGTTGTTTCAATGGGTTGGCCCAGTTAAACACTACAATATGCATTTGTATGGTCCCTCATCACTGCAAGGCGCTAGTCTCGAACGTTTGAGTGATACCACTATTGCCTGTGGTTACCGTGGAGCATCCTACATTCCCGCATTGCAGGCTATGGGGTTTAAAGAGGGCGTTAATTTAGTGTTAGTGACGCGTGCTGGCGATTGCATCGGTATGCTTAAACGCGGCCGGGCGGATGTGACACCGCTAAATCTATATCGGCATGGTGAGCTATATAGCGAAGCAGCACTAAATTTGGTGCCGCTACATGCGATTAGTGAGGTGACGTTATACCTGGCGTTTTCGTTAGATTTTACCTCAGAAGAAATTGCCCGTTGGCAGCAGTCTCTGGAAATACTGTACCAAGACGGAACCTTACGGCGTATTTACCAAACGGTTTTCTCTGAGGAAGAAATTCGCAAACTCGAACACTTTGCTGACGATTAGCGCCAACAATCTGTTCGAGTGCTAAGTTATTGTTATAACGTGTTCCAAGTCTCTGTAAGGATATAGCGATGCTTAGCTTGCGACGTAACAGCTCAATCGTTTTGCTGTTATAGCGTATCGTAATTCGCTTTTTTCTGTATCAGTTCTATCGCATAATTGTCTGGATCCCGAACAAACGCGATTTCCGTGGTTCCTCCTTTAACCGGGCCCGGTTCACGGCTGATTACTCCGCCTTTGGCTCGAATTTTGTCACAAGCTTCGTACACATTCTCTACCTCTAAGGCGATATGACCGAAGGCATTACCTAAGTCGTACTGCTCTGTGCCCCAATTATAGGTTAGTTCCAATACGGCATGTTCACGTTCATCACCATAGCCTACAAAGGCGAGGGTATATTTGTATTCCGCATTTTCAGATTGACGCAGTAATTTCATGCCCAGAACGTCGGTATAGAAAGCGATAGATTTCTCTAAGTTACCTACTCGTAACATTGTGTGTAAAATGCGCATACTAGCTCCTAGTCTGTTTTGCGTTTACTTTTTTTGGGTGGGAAGTCTGTGGAGGGGAATATTCACACAGATCGGCAATAATACAACTCCCGCAGCGAGGGGTACGTGCTACGCAGGTATAGCGGCCATGTAAAATAAGCCAATGATGGACATCCAGTTTAAATTCTGCGGGTACAACTTTTAAGAGCTTTTGTTCCACGTCATCCACATTTTTGCCCATGGCCAGTTTCGTGCGGTTTGATACGCGAAAGATATGCGTATCTACAGCAATGGTTGGCCATTTAAACGCGGTATTTAGCACAACGTTAGCTGTTTTACGGCCAACGCCGGGTAGGGCTTCTAGGGCCTCACGGTTTTCGGGTACATTACCGCCATGTTGCTCGACTAACATGCGGCAAGTTTTGATCACGTTTTCTGCCTTAGTATTAAACAGCCCTATGGTTTTAACATACTCTTTAACGCCATCTACCCCTAAATCAAGCATAGCTTGGGGGGTTCTGGCAACGGGGAATAATTTACGCGTTGCTTTGTTAACCCCAACATCTGTGGCTTGTGCCGATAACAAGACAGCAATTAACAATTCAAAAGGGGAACTGTATTCGAGTTCTGTCGTGGGGTTTGGGTTTGCCGCTCTTAAGCGGCTTAATAGTTCATAGCGTTTTTGCTTGTTCATTATGCTAGCCTTTTATTGTGCTGTACCGGTCACTCGGGCTCGAGTAATAGTCCCTTTCGTAACCGCCAGTTTTCGGGCTTGCCGTTGATCAATGCTGTTTTTTAATGCAATTAACAATCCCATCCCGATAAAGGCACCGGGTGGCAGCATCGCCAGTAAAAAATGGTTATCGCTGTGAAAGACTTCAATACGTAGCACACTGGCCCACGCGCCTAACAGTAAATCTGCACCATCAAATAGAGTACCTTGTCCAAGAATTTCACGCATAGCGCCTAACACTAACAATACGAGTAAAAAACCAACGGCCATCATAAAACCGTCAATTGCTGAAGGCAGTACAGGGTTTTTGGAAGCATAAGCTTCGGCTCGACCAATAATGGCGCAGTTGGTAACAATTAATGGCAGAAATATCCCCAGAGATTGATAAAGGCCAAAGGTGTAGGCGTTCATTAATAATTGGATCACCGTAACAAAGGTAGCAATAATCATCACAAAGATTGGGATGCGAATTTCATTTGGAACCTGGGTTCGTACTAATGACACCACCACATTAGACCCCACCAAGACCAACAAGGTCGCTAAGCCTAATCCTATGGCATTTGTGAGGGTATTGGTAACGCCTAGCAGGGGGCATAATCCTAAAAGCTGCACTAAACCAGGGTTATTTTTCCAAAGTCCTTGTAAGCTTAATTCTTTTACTGTGCTCATGGTGTTATCTCACAATTCGCAGGTAACATGGCGAGCTCAGGATGTGTTTGCACATACAGTGCCGCCCGATAAATGGCATTGACTACCGCGCGCGGCGTTATCGTCGCACCAGTAAATTGATCAAACTCTCCACCATCTTTATTTACTGCCCAGCGAGACGCATCAGCAGGGGTAGCCGATTTACCGCTAAACAGCGTTATCCAATCACTACGTCTACGCTCTATTTTATCCCCTAAGCCTGGCGTTTCTTGATGACTTACCACACGGCTGCCTAACACGGTGCCGTTTGGGCTCACCGCTACTAACAAATCGATATTACCGCTGTATCCATCTGGGGCCGTGGTCTCCAATAAATACGCTAAAAGCGTATGATCTTGTCGCCAACGATAAACCTTTTGACCCGTGCGGCCTAGCTGGTCGGGAGCATCTACTAGCGTACAGTCGGCTAACAACGCTCGAGTATCGTTGGCATCGGGTAATACTTCTTGTAAGATAGCTAATTGACTCAGTAACCGCTGCTCAGCAATTTTAGGTTTTGTGAGTAAATCTAAACTGCCTAAGATTAAGACACAGATAATCGCCACAAGTGCGAGCGCTAAGGCGTTTTTACTAATATGTCTAATCATTTAGGATTACCTTTCGCTTTATGGCCATAGGTGCGGGGGCGTGTGTAATAATCGATCAGTGGTACACACATGTTGGCAAGCAGTACCGCAAACGCAACGGCATCTGGGTAACCGCCAAAGGTCCGTATAACATACACTAATATACCAATAAGCACTCCGTAATAGAGGCGACCGCGATCGGTGGTGGATGCCGATACCGGATCAGTAGCGATAAAAAATGCCGCTAACATGGTTGCACCGCTAAACAAATGAAAGACCGGGCTTGGATTGGCATCTGATGCGGCTAACCAACCTAAGGCACTCAGAGAAAATAAGCCAAAAAGTAAGGCTGTGGGAATGCGCCAACTGATGATCTTTTGCTGAATAAGTAATAGACCCCCTGCGAGATAAGCCAGATTAACCCAAAACCACCCCACACCTGCAATGCCCTGAAATACCGGCTTTGTATAACTTTCTGTTAGGGTATAGCCTTGTGCTAAATCTGTTCTTACCGTGTCAAGCGGCGTTGCCACGGTGATCCCGTCTATACCTTGTTGTAATTGGGTAATACTAAAACCACCACAGCTAAACTGCGTAAATACAGCGCAAAACGCATCCAACGGACTTAATGTGACCGCTTGCAATGGCAGAGGGGCTAGCCATTGAGTCATTTGTACTGGAAATGAAATTAACAACAGCACATACGCGGCCATGGCAGGATTAAACAGATTGTTACCTAAGCCACCATAAAGTTGTTTTACAAAAATGATGGCAAAAGCAGTGCCAATCACAATGACCCACCATGGCGCATAGGGCGGGATAGATACGGCGAGCAATACGGCGGTAACTAAGGCGCTATGATCAGTTAAACGCGGTAACACGGCTTTGCGCCGGATGATTAAAATAATCGCTTCAGCTAGCCAAGCGGTGACAATTGCTAACAGTAGCTGGACTAAGACCCCATAACCAAAAAAAACCGCCTGAACTGCAATACCGGGCAGAGAGGCAAGAGCAACCCATTGCATAATGGATGACGTACTGCGGCGATTATGATGATGAGGTGAACTGGCAATTTTAAAACTCATCCCTCTTCACCTTCTGACTTAACTGCTGCTTTACGGGCTTTGGCACGCGCTATTGCGGCGGCAACCGCGGCTTGGCGAGGATCTTCGTTGACAGGTGCGGGTGCTGTATCAGAGCGACTTGTCGGCACGTCGTGCACTTGTTGCGCGAGTTGTTCGCTGGTATGTTCTGTTGCGGCTTTTTTAGCTTTAGCACGGGCTATCGCGGCGGCCACGGCGGCTTGGCGAGGATCGTCAATGGCTGGTGTGGTTGCTGGATCAGTTTCGCTTATAGCTTCTGTCGCCGCTTTTTTGGCTTTAGCACGGGCTATTGCGGCGGCGACAGCGGCTTGACGTGGATCATCATGAGCGGGTGCGGTATCGGCTTCGCCATTCTGGTCAGCCGCGGCTTGTAGCGCTTTTTGCGCTTGATACTCCCGCGCTTGTTGTTTTTTCAACTCGCGTTCAGCCACAATCGCATCATGAGACGTTTCTGCAATCGACTCAGCCTGTTTTGCCTTAATGCGTGCGAGAGCCTCGGCAACCGCATCTTTAGCACCTGTCTGTTGTTGGTTTTGCTGGCGCTCTGCGGCAAGTTGCTGATTTCGCGCCAATCGTGCTTGTTTTTCTGCGTCCAAACGGGCGTTTCTTGCTTCAAAGCGCGCTTTGGCCTGCTCAGCTTTTAAGGTTTCACGTTGTTGCTCGCGGATCTCGGCTTTGGCAATACGGTAATATTGCACTAAAGGGATCTCACTTGGACAAACATAGGCGCAAGCACCGCATTCAATACAGTCAGATAAGTGATATTCTTTTAGCTTGTCGTGATCTTTCGCTTTGCTGTACCACAATAACTGTTGTGGCAATAAGGTGGCAGGACAGGCCTCTGCGCAAGCGCCACAGCGAATACAATCTAACTCAGGGCCCGCATCCGGTAATTCCTGTGCGGTGGGGGCTAAAATACAATTCGTGGTTTTTACCACTGGTACACTGAGATCCGGTAAGGTAAATCCCATCATGGGACCGCCCATAATCACTTTTTGTTGCGCTTCTGCTTGAAAGCCGCAAAAACTTAATAAATCGGCTACTGGTGTGCCTAACAAGGCATGGACATTTTGCGGATTACGTAAGGTTTCACCCGTAACGGTAACAATCCGTGAAATAAGAGGATGATCATCGAGTACCGCTTGAGCAACAGCAAATAACGTACCCACATTATGCATAACAATACCGATGTCTGCAGGTCGGCGACCTGCCGGCACTTCTTTGTTGGTGAGTAATTGAATAAGCTGTTTTTCACCGCCCGAAGGATATTTAACGGGTACTGGCCTAACAAAGTAATGCTCACGTTGACTACAAGCCGCCTTTAATGCTGCGATAGCAATGGGCTTATCGTCTTCAATACCAATTAACACGGCTTTCGGATTGAGCAACTTACAGAGGATATCAATACCTTTGACAATCGTAGTTGGTGCTTCCTGCATCAGGGCATCATCAGCGCTGATGTAGGGCTCGCATTCAACGGCATTAACGATCAAATAATCTACGGGTTGTTGCATGCCAGCTTTTATATGTGTGGGAAACCCAGCACCGCCCATACCAGCAATACCACTGTCTTGAATGCGTTCTAAGATCATTTGCTGATCAGCAGTAACAATATTTAAAGGCTGTCTAGGACGCCATTGATCTAAGCCATCTGGTTCTATCACAAAGACATTTTCAGGTAAAGCCGATGGGTGAGGGCTAGTATGCTCGGTGATGGCTAAAATGGTGCCTGACGTAGGTGCATGTACTGGCACGGTCATCGCGTTATCGGCTGAAGTAAGCGCTTGGCCTTTTAAAACATATTGACCTTGTGCCACCAAAATGTGCCCCGAGACGCCGATGTGTTGCCGAAATGGCACGTACAATCTGTTGGGTAGAGGCATTAACGCGATAGGTTTTCGGCTCGTGATAGATTTACGCACGGGAGGATGGATACCACCATGAAAATCCCATAGGGTGCCGGCTTGAATTTGTTGAAATAAACTTGGCACGGGTTACTCCACCAATTTAACAGGAATTGCTTGTAAATCCCATTTCCAGCGTTCCGGTGTTACAGGAACAGGAATCATATCAATACAATCTACCGGACAAGGCTCTACACACAGATCACATCCAGTACACTCATCGGCAATGACGGTATGCATCAATTTAGACGCACCTAAAATAGCGTCGACCGGACACGCTTGAATACATTTAGTGCAACCAATGCATTCGTCTTCACGGATAAACGCCACGCGTTTAATCGCGGGCTCTTGTGCTGCGTTTAGTGGTTTAGCCTCAACCCCCATTAATTCAGCCAGCTTTTTGATGGTGGCTTCACCACCCGGAGGGCATTTGTTAATCTCATCGCCATTAGCAATGGCTTCGGCATAAGGTCGGCAGCCAGGATAACCACATTGGCCACATTGAGTTTGTGGCAAAATATCGTCAATTTGCTCAACGAGCGGGTCGCTCTCAACCTTGAAGCGGATAGCGGAGTAGCCCAGTAAAGCACCAAATATCAGCGCCAAGATACCCAACGCAAGTAATGCAGTCATTAACGTCATACTGTTCTCACCAGACCACTAAATCCCATAAATGCTAATGACATTAACCCTGCGGTAATCATCGCAATAGCGGCCCCTTTGAACGGCGTGGGCACATCGGCCGCAGCCAAGCGCTCCCGTGTTGCGGCAAACAAAATAAGTACTAACGAAAAACCAACCGCAGCGCCAAAACCATAGAGTGCCGAATTAATAAAGTTGTGTCGTGCATTCACGTTTAGTAACGCAACGCCCAATACCGCGCAATTCGTAGTAATAAGGGGTAAAAAGATACCCAGTAACCGATACAGACCTGGGCTGGTTTTATGCACAACCATTTCAGTAAACTGTACAACCACGGCAATGACCAAGATAAAACTCAGTGTGCGTAGATACAGTAAATCGAGCGGCGCCAATAAGTAGCTGTCGACTAAATAGCTACAAATGGAGGCTAATGTGAGGACAAAGGTTGTCGCCATCGACATACCAATAGCGGTTTCTAATTTGCCAGAAACCCCCATGAAAGGACACAGGCCAAGAAATTTGACCAAAACAAAATTGTTAACGAGAACCGTGCTTATTAGCAACAGAAGAAATTCAGTCATATGCTTACTTTACGCCATTCGAGGCGCATATTATGCAGCCTTGGCAACAGGGTTACAACCGGACAAAATAAAGGGCTTTTGCTAAGCAACAGCCCTAGAAGTATCATTTTGCTGCCAGATGCGCATTTTATCGTCGTAAATACGTCTGCAGGAAGCGATTGGTTTATTACATTGTTTGCGGTTTCCCGATATAAAAGCCTTGTGTACCATCAATAAATAAAGATTCGAGCATATGTTTTTCTTCTTGTGTTTCAACACTCTCTGCAAAAACACCCACACCTAAACGGTGCGCGAGATCAATCATTAATCGCATAAAATACTGGTTATTTTTGTCATCATCAATGTGACGCGTGTAGCTGCCATCCATCTTCACAAAATCGGGTTTTAAATCGCGGAAAAACTTAAATGACGTAATCCCTACGCCGAATTTTTCAACCGTGATTCTGGCACCAGAACGATGTAACATATCAATGAACCGTTTGCTGGTTTTTAAGTTTTGTTGCAAGCCAAACTCACTCACTTCAAACACCAGTTTGCTTGCAATATTGGCATCTTTTAATAAACGGCGTTCTAACCAAATCACAAACTGATCATCATGCACACTGCGCGGTGATAAATTGATGCCAAAGTACTGATCGTACATGCTGCGATTTTTAATTGTTGTTAACGAGGTTTCAACGATTAAACGATCGATAGCAATAATTTTATCTAATTTTTCAGCCATTGCCAAAAATGACGCCGTGGGCAGCAGTTGATCTTCTTGGTTTTTAAATCTTACAAGAATTTCAGAGTAGGCTTTCGCTGCTCGGCCAGAGGGTTGAATAGTTTGTAAAAAAAGACTCAAGCGATTATGCGTGAGCACGTCTTCAATTACATTGCGCCAATTTTGGTTACCAAAACCATTTGTCGCATTTTCGAGATCATGGGTATCCTTTTGCACATGCCACGCGTTTGGCTGCTTGGTTTGAGCTAAACTAATTGAAGTATCTGCGGTGGCTAATAATTCACCCAGTGCTTTACCATTTTCATACCCGACCAAACCGGTATAAGCGACGGAATCAAGTTCTGCTAATTTTTGATATTCGTTAAAGCGGCTTTGCAGTTGTAAGGCAAAATTTTCTGCTTCCTTAGGCGTTACTTTAGGTAACAAGATACCAAAATCAGAGGCGTTAAGTCGGAATAACTGACTATTCTTATAGGTCGCCGCAACGCGTTTAAGTATTTCAGACACTTCTTTGATGTATTGATCGCCTTCATGAAAACCACGTGATTGGTTAATGCTCTGCAGCTCAGTACAACGAGTAATAGCAAAGATACCAAATTCCGTTTCGGTGGCCTCATGGATCTGCTCTTCATAAAGTTGCACAAAACGATTGCGATTGGCTAAGCCGGTAACCTGATCCTTATAGGCTTCTTCGGCTATTTTTTGTGCCTCAGCCGTCATTTTAGTGAACTGTTGCTGTGTATGCTGCGCCAGTTTATTTAAAGCAATACCAATCTCGGCAAACTCAGAGGGCATCTGACTTACGTCAGGTTTTGTCGGCGCGCTTTGATTTAAAAAGCCATGAATGATTTCATTTACGGTTCGGCTAATCTCACGGTACTGCTTTTGCAGGCTATTTTTGGCAAACAGTAGGGGTAAGGCGCAGAATAATAAAGGTAATAACGCTATGTAAAACAGCTGGCTTTGTAAGCTGCTTAACAATGCGTATTGGTCAAGCTCATAACTAATTAACAGCTCTTGCACAGGTTCTTGTAAATTTACGCGTCGCGGCATATATCCTATCCATTGCAGCAACGTTTGGATAAACGGCGTGGCTTGTGATGTGCTGTTTTGCTCAAATAAGACGGTGCCATCCAAACGGCTCACTTGCAGATTTTTCAACGTAAAACTGCGTTCTAACTGACGACTCAACGATTTGCCATCGGGCGTGACATGGGTCGTCATGATATTTTCAATAATGGTTTTGGTGTGTTGCTCTTGCTGGGTTAAGAGGGCTTTGCCACTAAAAAGAAATGCAATGATCAAACAAAAGATTAAGAGTAGGGCTGTGACTAATTGAGCCGTAAGTAAAGTGCGAAAATTCTTCATTGATTCAGATCACCAAAGTTATCGGTTCTAGGACGATAGTCGCAACTATTATCCTGCGATTAGCTTTGCGTATTAAAGCAAAAAAAACCTTAAAAATAAATAAATAACAATGGAATGCTTTGAATTTAGTGATTAACAACACTGATTTGAAGTGGCTCCCCAGACTGGACTCGAACCAGTGACCTACGGATTAACAGTCCGCCGCTCTAACCAACTGAGCTACTAGGGAACAAAAAGAAATTTTTAAATGTGGCTCCCCAGACTGGACTCGAACCAGTGACCTACGGATTAACAGTCCGCCGCTCTAACCAACTGAGCTACTAGGGAAGGGTGGTGCTTTGTTTCAACATGTTGATTTGGCTGTTGGCTCCCCAGACTGGACTCGAACCAGTGACCTACGGATTAACAGTCCGCCGCTCTAACCAACTGAGCTACTAGGGAACAGCATTCAACGGGGCGCAATACTAATGCCAGCCAATCGACCTGTCAACACTTTGCCATGCGGATTTTTACGTTAACAGCTTACTTGCGTATTGTTTCAGCAAAATGCAGATTTTTAGACCAACTGTGGTGGATTAAATCGTCAGGATTTGTTGAGGAGCAGGCATCATTTAGGTCGTAAAAAGTTACCCACAGAAGCTGTGGATAACTCTGTGGATTTCTGGTTGCTGAATGCAGCTAACCCTTGCCACTGCTTCATTTGCTCTCGGTCAATAGGTTTTGATTAAAATATTTTTCTCTTAAAAATCAATAACTTGTAATTTTTGTGATTCAGGGCTGATTTTTAGTATCAAAAAAAAAGCCGTCAGTGCTTGGAAAGCACGCTTGTGTACTGTTTTCAAGGGATAATGCTTAAATCCAGTAAAAGCTTATTTAAGGCTAGGCATGGTGCTACGTCTGGCTTTTCACTACAATAACCTGTCCTTTAAGAACAGTTGACACTATGAGTACAGTACCGATACCCAACAATCCTCTGTTAACGGCAGCCATGCCTCCCTTGTTAAAACGACTAACCTGGCCCGTAATGGCAGGGATGTTAACGTTAATGAGTTTCAATTTAGTGGATACGTTTTTTATCAGTCTGTTGGGGACGCAACAATTAGCAGCCATCAGTTTTACCTTTCCAGTTACCTTTACCCTAATTAGTTTGGCAATAGGACTGAGTATTGGTACTTCTGCCGTTACTGCTAAGGCATTAGGTTCAGGCCAGACCGCCAATGCCCGCAATGACAGTTTAGGGGCGCTTTGGTTATCAGTACTGTTGGTCTCACTTTTAGCATTACTCTGTTATTGGTTACTCGATCCGTTATTCTTATTGTTGGGTGCAACGCCCGATATTTTAGGTTATATCCGTGAATATATGGTGGTTTGGTTAGCCGGTTCTATGCTACTCGTCACCCCGATGATTGGTAATGCCATTTTACGGGCGGCGGGTGAGACAAAAATCCCCAGTTTAGTGATGGCCAGTAGTGGCGTGGTCAATGCTGTGTTAGATCCCATCTTAATTTTTGGAATAGGACCTATACCTGCCATGGGGATGACTGGCGCGGCCATCGCCACGGTGATCTCCTGGTTAACCGGGTTTATTTTTATTCTTTATTGGTTAAAAGTAAAACGGGGCTTGATATCACACTGGTTTATGCCTTGGACACTGTTTATCGCCGTAAGTCGAAAGATTTTACACATTGGTTTACCCGCAGCGGGTGCTAATATGCTTACACCACTTGCCATGGCTGTATTAACCGCAATAATGGCTACATATGGGCCTGAAGCCGTTGCCGCGTTTGGCGTAGGGGCGAGGCTTGAAAGTCTGGCATGCTTAGTGATTTTAGCCCTCTCTATGACGTTACCTCCCGTTATTAGCCAAAATTTCGGTGCAGGCCAATTCGATCGCGTACGTGAGGCGTATCAACTGTGCTGTCGATTTGTGCTCATTTGGCAAATTGCCCTTTATGGCGTACTGGCCCTATTAGCCTATCCGATTGCGGCGGTGTTTACCGATAATCCACAAGTGGCGATGTATTTACGCTGGTTTATTTGGATTATGCCTCTGGCTTACGGATTGCAAGGGATTATTATTTTAACGAACTCTTCTTTTAATGCACTGCACTTGCCAGCAAAAGCGGTTGTGCTAAGCCTATTTCGTTTATTTATTTGTTATGTGCCCTTAGCATGGCTTGGCGGCGTATTACTGGGCGTCGTTGGCGTGTTTATTGGCTGTATTATTGCAAACCTTCTTACCGCAGCCACCGCGTATTTTTGGTATCAGCGGGTGTTATTGCGTTTTGCTTAATTTGAGGTTTTTATGTCACGCGCGTTTGAATTAGTCTCAGAGTATCAACCTGCAGGGGATCAACCGGAAGCCATTAAAAAAATAGTAGAAGGGCTAACGAATGGGTTAGCGCATCAAACGCTGCTTGGGGTAACAGGCTCCGGTAAAACCTTCACGATGGCCAATGTGATTGCTCATGTAGGACGGCCTACATTAATTATGGCGCACAATAAAACGCTGGCAGCACAATTATACGGGGAGATGAAAGCCTTTTTTCCACATAACGCTGTTGAATATTTTGTGTCTTATTACGATTACTATCAACCAGAAGCTTATGTGCCTTCTACGGATACCTTTATTGAAAAAGATGCCTCGATCAACGAGCACATCGAACAGATGCGTTTATCAGCCACCAAAGCGTTAATGGAAAGGCGCGATGTGGTCATTATTGCCTCCGTTTCTGCTATTTACGGATTAGGCGATCCGCAATCGTATATGCAAATGCTGTTACACCTGAAGCAAGGCGATATTGTCGATCAGCGGTTTATTTTACGGCGCCTCGCTGAATTACAATATACACGCAATGATTTGGCATTTGAACGCGCTACGTATCGCGTTCGTGGTGAAGTGATTGATATTTTTCCGGCTGAATCTGACGATATTGCGGTGCGTATTGAGTTATTTGATGAAGAGATTGAGCGCATCAGCTTATTTGATCCCTTGACAGGGGCCGTTGAAAAGATCGTGACGCGTTATACCGTATACCCTAAAACGCACTATGTGACTCCACGTGAAACGATTTTATCGGCGGTGGAGCAAATAAAGGTAGACTTGGCCGCACGGCGCAGTGAGCTGCTCGCTGCCAATAAATTAGTAGAAGAGCAACGTTTAGCCCAGCGTACTCAATTTGACATTGAGATGATGATTGAGCTTGGATATTGCTCGGGTATCGAAAACTACTCTCGGTATTTGTCAGGTCGAGATCCTGGTGGACCGCCGCCTACGTTGCTGGAATATTTCCCAGATGATGGTTTGATGTTTATTGACGAATCACACGTGACAATTTCGCAAATTGGTGCCATGTACAAAGGCGATCGTTCTCGCAAAGAGAATCTAGTTAATTATGGCTTTCGTTTACCATCTGCGCTCGATAATCGCCCGCTCAAGTTTGAAGAGTTTGAAATTATTGCGCCGCAACGTGTCTATGTTTCAGCTACTCCCGCTGCCTACGAATTAACGCATTCAGCCGGTGAAGTGATCGAACAAGTGGTTAGGCCGACGGGATTGGTCGATCCTGAAATTGAAATTCGGCCCGTGATCAGTCAGGTAGACGATTTAATGTCAGAAGCGATTTTACGCGCTGCGAAGGGTGAGCGTGTGCTGGTGACGACATTAACGAAAAAAATGGCAGAAGATTTAACGGAATACTTGCACGAGCATCAGATCCGCGTCCGTTATTTACACTCCGATATTGATACGGTTGAACGTATGGAAATTATTCGGGATCTGCGTCTGGGCGTGTTTGATGTTTTGGTGGGGATTAATTTACTGCGAGAAGGTCTCGACATTCCTGAAGTGTCGTTAGTGGCCATACTCGATGCCGATAAAGAGGGGTTTTTACGGTCTGAACGCTCATTGATCCAAACCATAGGCCGGGCTGCGCGAAACTTAGAGGGGCGCGCCATTTTGTATGCTGATCGCATTACTGACTCCATGCGCCGCGCTATTGATGAAACCGATCGTCGCCGCGCCAAGCAACAAGCCTTTAATGAACGCCATGGCATTGCCCCCAAGGCGATCCGCAAGAAAGTGGCCGATGTGATGGATCTAGGGCAAACGCCACAACAAAATCCGGCTATTGCCCGCCAAGTGGCTGAGCAACAGCGCTTAGTAAAGGGGCGAACGCCTTATCAAATGCAAGCAGAACTAAAACACTTAGAGCAAAAAATGTTGCAGCATGCGCGTGATTTGGAATTTGAACAAGCCGCGGCCCTGCGCGATCAGGTACAAAGTTTGAAGAAATTATTGTTAGAACTGAGTTAATCGTTTGCTTATTTTTTGACCTTGCAGAATAGATCTGTTCAGTTTTCATTAAGTTGCTGACGTTAAGATGCCGCTCAATTAAGTCACTAACGACTAACTATTGTGAGGTCAAGATGAAACGTACTTTACTTGCTACTGCATTAACGCTCTGCTCTGCGGGGTTGATGGCAAACAGTTTTCAGAATGAAACCAATCTCGATTACCGTTGGGGTGATATTCTTAATGCGGAATTAAAAAACTATGGTTTAACGCATCAGTTTTATTTAAGCCCGGTAAGCACTGCGAATAATATGCCGTTAGCCGAAGCCGGTTTTTTAAGCCGTAGCAGCAGTATTTTAGTGGGATACGATTATGCTCAGTTTGATTTTGGTGGACTAGGTGAATCGAGTTTAAGTGCGTGGTCTGTTGGCGGTGAATACCGTGATGTGAATCATAATTTTTATGCCAGCTTACTGTGGACAGAATTTAACAACACGCGTGATCGTGCCATAGCCACCAGTTTAGGGTATTACGTCGATCCGACGTGGTTAGTGACCTTAGATATTGAACATTTACGCCCTGATAGCGAAGGCAGCGTTACGCAATACGGCGTAAGCACGAAAAAACTGATGACGTTAGGCAATGGCGACTTTATGAGTGTCGAAGCCAGTTATATGGATCTTGCTGAAACCTCGTTAGGCCGTTTTGGTGTGGCAGCAGATTATTATTTTGGTCAGAACGTATCGCTGGGTTTAGCGTACGATTGGACCACTAAAGGTGTGTTTGATCCCGAAGCTGATGCGTTTACAGTGCGCGGTAACTGGTATGTATTGCCAAATTTAGCCTTAAAGGCTGGTGTAACCTTTGATAGCGTGGATACCGGTGATGATTTATATCACGTCGGTGCAACCTTCCGCTTTTAATCCCATTTTTTTATCGGGTTTACTCCCGGTGTTGATTGTTCCCAAGCTGTTCTTGCCAAGTTGGGCCGCTTTGCGGCCCTTTTTTATTGCCGCAAGTTATCCTCTTTCCGTTTCCAACTACGATGCTTATTACCATGCTTAGGTAATAGCACTTGGTTGCTCAGGGAGCACATCAACAGCCACGCGTAGCTGATGCCCGCCATTACCTTGCACCAAGCCTTTTAATGGCACCACATCCGCGTAGTCGCGGCCAAACGCGACGGTAAGATGCTGCTGGCAAGGTAAAACGTTATTCGTTGGATCAAAATCAATCCAGCCTAAAGCCGGATCAAATACCGAAAACCAAGCATGTGAGGCGTCTGCACCTTGTAAGCGGGGGTGTCCTGGTGCTGGCTGCGTTTCTAAATAACCACTGACGTAGCGCGTTGGAATACCATGCGCTCTAAGGCAACTGATAGCCAATTGCGCAAAATCTTGGCAAACGCCTCGTCGATGAGCTAACACGGCTGAGAGTGGGGTAACAATAGTGCTGAAACCTGGCGTATAGATAAAATTCTCATAGATAAAGTGCATGAGGCGCTCAGCTAATTGCAGTACCGTTTGCCCTTGACGTTGCAGAGGGGGTAATAACGCTGCCGTCTCTTTGGTACAGGGAACCATCCGGCTGGGCTGACACAGCATGCGCGCATACACGGCGTCTGTTGACTTGCTATGCTGTAAGTAATCAGCCAGTTGCTGCATAGTGTAGCCACTACTTAAACGGATGGCATTGCCACGTGGCGTGACCGTTACCTTAGCATGGCTTATCACACTGAGTTGTTCATGCGGGGGTTGCAGGTGGATAAAATGGCGGATGTTGCCAAAATAATCTGTGTAGTGGCTGCACTGTGCTGTAGCCGGATAAATTTGCAACTCTGTATCAGTTACGTCTTGATAGGGTAACGATCGTGGTGTTAAACAGGCCAAATTATAACTGTTTGCCACCGCTTGCTGGTACACATATTCGGTTAGATGACGTAATTGATATTTCATGAGGTGGACCAAGGACGACTGAGGTGTGCATGGGTAAAATAACACAATGACAGCTCGTCAGATAATTGCCGTAACAAGTGTTGAATATGCTGTAAATGTGCACCTAATTCAGCAGATGGTTGCTGATAGGTAATAAGTTGCTGTGCATTCAGTTCGGTGATTAAGTTGGCTAAGTGTTCAGTTAATGCCGGCAAACGCTGTCGATCCGCGGTGGTTAAATCAGGTAATTCTGCTGTTTGTCGGCGCAGCCGAGTAATTTGATACCCCACTGAGCGTGGTGTGGTGGTATCGAGCAGCAATAAATCGATAATAGCGACAGGATTAAGTGCCGTTCTATAACGCCTACGATAGGTCATTAAGGTATCTGCCATTCGTAATAATGCTTCCATTAAACTGGCATCAGGTTGAGTATGCACAAATACTCGTTCTAACAGTGAGCTGGTTTGCCACGCGCGCTCTAAATGCTGACCGATATCCATAAAACGTAACGCTTGAGTTCGACTCATGGTCTCGTTATTCATACCGTAAAACGCTGTTTGCAGCATCACAACGTCATCCAATAAACGAATGATTGCCATAGGATGTTGCAAATCAGGCTCTGCGGGCCATTGATAAACCGTAGCTTGTAGTTTATCGAGCAAATACCAGGCATCATCGCTAAAGTATTCTCTAACCGATTGTGCGTTGTAAACTAAATTTTTCAGCAGTGCGATTACACTTAACGGATGGCTTGGTGAAAATAATTGTGTTAGCGCAGCGCTAACAGACTGCTGCTGACTTACAGGCTCACCACCATTCGCAGTAAGGCAAAAATCGATAAAGCAATGTAATTGGGTTTGGTGTTGCTCAGGTAACGGATGACTTAACAGCGGCAAGGCCACGCGCAATGCACGGGTTAACAAATTAAGCCGCTCGTTATAGCGTCCCAGCCAAAATAAATGATTTGCCACCCGACTGGGCAATAAGCCTGCCTCGCGTGATAAGGTAAGCGCAGCATAATGGCTTTGTAATAATGATTCAGCAGGCATGGCATCTTGGCCGAGTACCCAAACATCTTTACTGAGTTCTGTATGGTTAAGTTGGTTATTTAACGGTAATTGAATGTGATCGGCTTCGCCTAATCGGCTAAAAGCGCCAGGTAACAATACCGGCTCTCCATTTCTAGGATAAAGACTAAACGTCCGCAGTATGCCTGTTAACATAACCGAGCCGGTGTAGAGGTTATAACAAGGTCGATGCAATAACGGGAGCTGTTTGCGAACAATATAATCTGCTGGGGACTGCTCTAGCAATGCGTATTGGGCGCGGCCTTGTTGACCACTTTTCAAATCATGCATAAAAAACGTATCGGGCGCGGCGAATACTTGCGGTAATGCTGCCGATTGCTGTGCCCAAAATGCGGGAACACTGGGTAATATTAAGGGTGCATCTAGTAAAAAATCGGCTGCTGCCTCCATAAATGGCAATAATATGCCGGAGTCAAGTAACGCTGCGCCTGGCGGATTAGCGCAGATAATTTGCTGTTGCCGAATACTTTGCAGTAAACCCGCAATACCTGCGGCAGCATGCTCGAGTTCTAGCGGATCGGTGTGTTGATCATCGAGATAACGCAGCAGGGCACCAACCGGTTTCAAGCCACTGAGTGTTTTAAGCCAAATACGCTGTTCACTGTACATAAGATCGGCACCTTGGACTAAGGCAACATCTAAGTAATTCGCTAAATAGGCGTGTTCAAAATAGGCCGCATCGCGTGTACCATGCGTCAAAATTGCGGTAAGGCTCGTGTCGTTGCCTTGCACAGTGTGTTGTAGTAGCCGAAAAAAGCCGGCTAATTGTTGCTTAGGTAGCCATTGCGATAATTCAGGTATGTGCTGCTTTAACGCAAGTCGATGTTCTAAAGCAAATCCCAATCCTGCTGGGGTTTTACAGGTATCCGCAAAGGCACAAAACCCACCATCGGCTAAGGGAGCAATGTCGGTAGCTAACAAGGGCAGCCATTGCTCGGGTGTTGTCAGCAAGCCATGACATTCAGGTAAGAAATCAGGGCAATTGAACAACAATTCGACAGGAATAATGCCTTGGGCGAGCAGCTGTTGCGGCCCATATAAGTCGGCCAGTATTTTAGCAAGTAGACGATGACGTTGTGTTATCCCACTGCTCAGCCAGTGCCATTGCGCTTCATCAATGATCCATGGAAAAATATCGAGTTGTCGTGTTGGCGTATGCCAGCGTTCAACACTCGCCCCATTTTCGCGCAATTGATGTTGCAGTTCAGTTGACCAGCGCGCCAAGAGTGAAGGGGCTTGTTGGGCAAACCATTGCGTTAACAACGGCGAATCGGTTACCGGTAATGGTAAGGGGGTGCCGTTTGCTGTGAACATGTCGTCTCCTGCCCGTTACTTCACTAGGCGGTTAAAGCTTGCTGTTCGCTTAGGCTTACGCCAACCAGCACCTGATGCAAGTGGATTATCCCCGCTTGGATCTGATCGATCAGTTCATGCAACTGTGCGGTGCTTAAATCCGTGAGTGGCTGTTGGTTGATCAGTGCCTGTAATTGTTGCACATGCTGCAACGTGGCCGCGCTGTCAGGTAACCCTTTTGCCGACGCCGCTACGCGGTTTAAACAATAACTGACTGAGCGCGGAAAGTCTGCATAACTTAACAAATAATCAATGGCATCCGCTTCTGCACCGGTGGCATTATTCGCGAGGTAATAATGATAAGACTCTACACCGCCTAAGGCGTTTAAAATGGAGATCCAGCGAAAACGCGGGCGCTTTAACAAACTCGGTTGCAGGGTTTGTAATACCATCACATCCATGATCCGTGTAACCATATCAGCGCGCTCTAAATGTCGGCCTACCGTGAAAAGATCAAAGGCGTCGCCACGCAGCATCACACTGTCAACACTGCCAAGTACCATTTGACAGCGGCGACTAATTTCAGTCATTAATTGATAACGTTGCTGCCGGCCATGAAGTGTCTGACATTGCTGTTGTACAAAACTGTCCAGTTTATTTAATTCTTCCCACATATCACGCGGCAGGAGTTGTCTTATTGTGCGCGCATTAAATTTTAATTGGCTACACGCAGTGCGAATGGAGATTGGACTTTCTACATTACTGATCAAATGCTGCATTACCGCCTGTTCAATGTGCGCTAACTGCGACGCATCTTTAGGATCTAGGCCGTACTCCTTTAAAATATGGCTGCTGTCTAATCCCATAACATCTAATAACACTGGCCAGCCGAATTCGGTGTCTTTATGGCTATCGATTAATAAATGGCTAGTGGCATTTACCAACCTCGCGGTATCATCTAAACGCTCCAAATAGCGGCCTAACCAGAATATATTTTCCCCTGATCTTGCTAGCATGGCTTAACCCTCATCATTTATTATCCAGGTATCTTTACTACCGCCCCCTTGTGAGGAATTAACGACCAAAGAGCCACGTGTCAATGCAACACGGCTTAAGCCTCCGGTAGAACAATACAATTCCGCGCCTTGTAAGATAAAGGGCCTTAAATCTAAGTGCCGCGGCTCTAAACCGGTATCGCAAAGTGTGGGGGCAGTTGATAAATTTAATGTTGGCTGGGCAATAAAATTACGGGGATTGGCTTTAATCGCCGCCGCCATCTGTTCGCGCTCAAGCGGCGTCGCACGCGGGCCAATCATAATACCGTAGCCGCCTGATTCATTAGCGGGTTTGACCACCAATTTATCTAAATTTGCCAGCACATAGCTTTGCTCTAGCGGATCTTGGCACAAATAGGTTTCAACATTCTGTATGAGTGGTTGTTCACTAAGATAATACTCAATGATTTTGGGCACAAAGGCATAAATCACTTTATCATCGGCGACGCCAGAACCCGGTGCGTTGGCAATCGCTACCTTGCCTTTACGCCAGACGTTGATTAACCCCGGGATCCCCAAAACCGAATCGGCTCGAAATGCTAGCGGATCGATAAAGGTATCATCCACGCGCCGATAAATCACATCAACTTGCCGTTTGCCACGCAGTGTTTTTAACCAAACGAGATCATCTTCCACAAAGAAATCGTGATTTTCTGCCAGTTCTACCCCCATTTGCTGCGCCAAAAAGCTATGTTCAAAATAGGCCGAGTTATAAATGCCGGGAGTGAGGACGACAATACAAGGTGGCGTACTATCGCCACGCGGCGATAAAGATGCCAGCATTTGCCAAAGCTGAGCAGGGTAGTCATCGACAGGGACTATGGTGGAGTCAGCAAATAACTCTGGAAAAACGCGTTTCATTACCGTGCGGTTTTCTAGCATATAGGATACGCCAGATGGAACGCGTAAATTGTCCTCTAGCACTAGAAAGCTGCCATGCTCATCACGCACTAAATCGGTTCCACAAATATTGGCCCAGACACCATAACGGGGCGAAACGCCCTGACATGGTGCAAGAAAATTTTTAGAGTGCAGGACTAAGTCGGCAGGTACGATGCCATCTTTAAGAATTTTTTGCTGATTGTAGAGATCATCAATAAATAAATTCAGCGCAGTGAGCCGTTGTTTTAGTCCTGCGCTAGTGCGTTGCCATTCTGAACTGGGGATGGTGCGAGGGATCACATCTAAGGGCCAAGCGCGATCAATATTTGCCCCTTCTGAGTACAAGGTAAAACACACGCCCATATCGCTAATCGTTTGATTTAATTGCTGTTGGCGCTTAAAAAGCTCTGGCGCGCCATGTTTATCAATAAAACGGGCTATTGCACCGGCAGGGGGTCTTACCGTGCCTGCATTAGTAACAAGTTCATCGAAGCAATGTGGTGTGAGCGGATAGCGGCCACCGGTAAAATTCTCTAAGCTCATAGGCAACTCCATGCGTAAGCTACAAAACAGCGTTAGGCTGTTTCAGCAGTACATGAAGAGGTAGAGCAAAGCTTATGCCAAGGGCGCATAATAAAAAAAGCCCCGCCAGTTTGCACTGGCAGGGCTTTTTTCAAGCAACTACAGCTTAGTTTTTAGCAGCAGCAGCTTTCTTTTCTTTCTCTTTCGCAATGACCGCGTCAGCAACGTTTGACGGACACGGTGAATAGTGTGAGAACTCCATAGAGAACTGACCACGACCTGACGTCATAGTACGCAGGGTAGAGATATAACCAAACATCTCAGACAATGGTACGTCGCCTTTGATACGTACGCCAGTTACACCGGCTTCTTGACCAGAAATCATGCCGCGACGACGGTTTAAGTCACCGATAACATCACCTACGTGATCTTCTGGGGTGAACACGTCAACTTTCATGAT
>Ga0209812_10000743_pt1 | contig 26939 bp, 12 predicted proteins | sample JI71714BDNA_FD_187502 | JGI IMG/M metagenome (GOLD analysis project Ga0209812, IMG submission 187502) | Wastewater effluent complex algal communities from Wisconsin, to seasonally profile nutrient transformation and Carbon sequestration -... | ecosystem: Engineered > WWTP > Effluent > Algae...
AAACAAAAAGATCCTTATCTCTCATCTGAATGGTCTGGTTTTGGGTCTTGCGCTTGCGGGTCTGACTGGTCACGGGATGGCTGCCGAATCACTGTTCACTGAAACCTCGAATCGTGCGGTATTCGCTGAGCCGGGCGAGTTGCTGCGTCTGGTGACTGCCGATCCGGCCAACGCGAATATCGACATTGTCAACGCAAATGCGGACTTGATCAGTGATCGGACACAGGAACTCGCACTGCGACTTCCGGGTGGCATTGACGTGAAGGCCTCGTTGAGCAGCTTCGAGCGCATGGAAAGCGGCAATGAGGTATGGACGGGCCAGATCTCCCTCGGCAGCAAGCCCGGAGCACTGCCGGAGAACGATATTTCACCTTTGCTCAATAACATCATCGCCGTGCGTTCCGGCGACACGATTCTGGCCAACATCAGGGTGGCGGGCCAGCTCTACAGACTGGCACCGATCGAGCGCGGCTTGCATGCGCTGGTCGAGGTCGATGAGAGCAAATTTCTTGTGGATGAGACAGAGGCTGCGTACGACGAAATGGTTCGCAACTCCAGTCCAGTCAGGGAAGCCGCGACCAGCGAACGACCCGAACCCGAGGGCGAATCACGAGCGATTTCAACCATTCGCGTCATGGTGGCATTCGGACCGGCTGCCACAGCCGCCATCGGCAACGAGCAACAGGCCGTCGACCTAGCCTTCGCCGAAGCCAATCAGGCCCTGGCCGCCACGAACACTGACGCGCGCTTCCAACAAGCCGGCGCCATCCAGTTTTATACCCAGTCCGAGACCACCAACTACAGCACGATGCTGACCCGCCTGACCAGCTTGTCCGATGGATATTATGACGCCATCGGTGGTCAGCGGAACACCAACGCGGCCGATATGGTGGCCTATTTTGCGCCGGCCAGTTCCACCCTGTGTGGGCAAGCTGCGGCGATTGCGGCGACCTCGACGAGAGCCTATTTCGTCATGAGTCCGAACTGCATCTCCGGCAATTTCACCTTCGTCCACGAGGCGGGCCATGTGGTAGGTGCGCGACATGACAATGACCCCACCACGTCGCCCTACGCTTACGGGCATGGCTACGTGATCGCCAGTCAGAATCGTCGTACCGTCATGGCAGTGAATAACGGGCCGTGCTCCACCTGCACGCGGATCGGTGCCTTCTCGTCTCCGAGCTACACCACCGGAGGCGTCCCCATCGGCACGGCGAGCTTCAACGACAACACCCGCGTCTGGCGGACCAGAGGCCCGACTGTTGCTGCATTCCGTTGATTGATTACCGAGTTCGCAGTCAGAACTGCTGCGAACTCGAAGTCCGGGACAAGGACAGGGTCCGGTCCGTGTCCAGTCCGCTCGGCCTTGTTGGCCTCGCGGCAGCACCACTAGTTAGGCGCGGCGGGAACACTCTGGTCAGTGACCGCCGCGCCTCGATTCACTTTATTGACGGGCAAGGGCAAGGAAATCGGCTTCATCTTTTCAGGCCTTCAATCTGATCGGCGATTTATCGGTGTTCGAAAACGTCGAACTGCCGCTGACCTATCGCGACGGCGTCTCCAAAGCCGAACGCCGCGACCGCGTCCAGCACGCGCTGGAACGCGTCGGCATGGCCCACCGCCTGAAACACTTCCCCGCCCAGCTCTCCGGCGGCCAGCAACAACGCGTCGCCGTCGCCCGCGCATTGGTCGGCCAACCCTCCCTGCTCCTCGCCGACGAACCCACCGGCAACCTCGACAGCAAGAACGGCGAAGCCGTCATGGCCCTGCTCGACGAACTCCACCGCGGCGACGCCACCCTCTGCATGGTCACCCACGACGCCCGCTACGCCGACTTCGCCGAACGCAAGATCTGCATGTTCGACGGCCGCATCGTCGACGAAGACACCCTGCATCGCCTGCGGCGCGAGGAGGAGGATCGGCTCGACGCGCAGATCGCGCGGGCTCGGGCGCGGTGAGGGGTTGTCGGCGGGTGGGGCGAGGTGTATGGTTGGTCGGCGATCAAACATTTGCTCAATAATTGAGCAACATCCTTCAGTATTGAGCAACCGAAGCAGCCAGAGTGAAGAGAGGCCAACTTGAAACTTGTAAGCCTGTCGATAAGAAACTATAGAAGCATTTCTCGAGCGCATCGTTTGTCAATTTCCAACGGCACTGTCCTCGTTGGAAAAAACAACGAAGGCAAGTCAAATGTTTTGCATGCGCTAGCTCTTGCCATGGAGCTCATTAAATCCCATGCACGACAAAATACACTACCAGCTTATCTGAGATTTTCGAAACGAGGCTCGAGCTTTAATTGGGAACGCGATTTCCCTATGGATATGCAACACAAAGGCAGCAGCGCAACATGCAAGTTACGCCTCGAGTTTACACTCAACCAAGCCGAGTCAGATGAGTTTAAATCAGAAATCAAGAGCAACCTCAATGGCACACTACCGATCGAGATAACCTTATCCAAAAGCGAGACCCCTCAATTCAAGGTAATCAAGCAAGGCCCGGGCTCTGAAGCACTACAGAAAAAATCGTCCAAAATCGCTGAGTTCATTGGATCAAGAATCGACTTCACTTATATACCAGCAGTCAGGACGGCAGATGAGGCCGTGCGCGTTGTCGAAGAAATGGTTCAAACGAAACTACGCGATCTAGAGGAAAACCCGGATTATCAAGAAGCACTGAACAAAATTGCAGAAATTCAAAAACCCCTCCTCGACGAGATCTCTAAGCGAATAACTTCTCCTTTAATCGGATTTATCCCGCAAGTGCAGGCAGTTGAAGTAAGGATATCTGACGAGGCTCGTCGTCGCGCACTAAGGAGATGCGATATCATAATTGATGATGGCACACCAACATCGATTGAGAGAAAGGGCGATGGAGTTAAGAGCCTTGCAGCCATCAGTTTGCTTTGCGGGGAGCCCGCGAGCAATCGAGTTTCAATTTTGGCACTTGAGGAACCGGAATCACACCTCCATCCCGGGGCGATTCACAGATTACGAGACGCGATTGAATCAATATCACAAAACCATCAAGTAGTAATCACGACTCACTGCCCCCTTTTTGTTAACAGGCTAACTCCAGACTCCAACATCATCATCGAGCACAATTCAGCGCGATCTGCGAAGAACATTGCAGAGATTCGAGAGTCGCTGGGTGTTCTGGCATCCGATAACTTAATGAGTGCAAGCGTAGCACTCATCGTTGAAGGCACCAACGACAAGACGGCACTGGAGACTTTGCTGGCGTTTTTGTCGCCCACGATCAAAGGAGCAATAAAAAGCGGACAGTTGATAATTGATCACTTGAACGGAGGGAATAATCTTGCTTACAAAGCGTCCTTGGTGCAGAATATGCTATGCGTCGCACATGCATTCATGGATAATGATGAGACCGGAAAAAAGGCCGTCGACGATGCTCTGCAAGGCGGCCATCTACGCGTACAGGACGTCAATCTTGCAAACTGCCAAGGCATGTCCGAATCCGAATTCGAAGACTGTCTACGCAGAGATTCATATCAAGCCGAAATCGAGAGCAGCTTCGGCATTGAGCTAAACTGCAGAGAGTTCAGGAATAAGCAAAAATGGTCCAGCAGAATGAAGGCCGTATTTACTAATCAAGGAAAGCCATGGAATAACGGCATAGCCGCACAACTCAAGGCCAAAGTCTTAACAGCTGCCCTTCAGCACCCAGAAAGCGCGCTCTGCGAACACAAGGGCCAAGCGATTAAGTCATTGGTCACTAGTCTCGAGGGAAAGCTAACGAAGATCAAGTAAATGAATGAGCGCGCACAAGAACAGCGCACCCAATAACAGCCAAAGTCCAAACTCACGAGAAAAACCCTGGAAGCCTAGGCGCCGTAGCGCCAAGAATCCCTATCCCGTCGCCGCACGGCGAGGACGCTCAGAACTCCGCTCGATTGGATTATTCACCGCCGCGTTTCTCGGCGGCATTCTGGCAACCATGCTGGGAGCCTTGTGGGGTCAGCGCGTGGGCATGATTGCTTTCGGCGTGGTGTTTGGCGGATATGGGGTCCTGCTGGCACGGGCGATGCGGCATCTTCGTGCAGACGTCAATCAGCCGTGCTGGTCAGTGAACTCAATGTTTCATGGACTCCGGCAGATCGTATTTGTTTTTCATCACAGCGATTTGCATCTATGGCGGATTCTGGGGCCTGTGAGACAGGGACAGCTGCAAACCCGCCGCGACCCAGTAAGGACAGGGTTAAAGCCGCCGGTTTCGCGTCTTGCCATCAAGCCTTCAAAAGATCATTGCGAGATTTCCCCCTGTGCAGATCCGACTTCCAGTCTTCACCGAAGTTTTTCAGATGAAAGTGCTCAACGTGATTTTCTTGCTCGGACTATTGGCGACACTCACCCTGCCCGTCGAGTTCATACAGCAAGCACTTCCAGCCTTCAAGCACCGACGACAAGCATTGGCTGCCTTGTTTATCGCCTGGATCATCCTCTATGAGCTGAGGATCGTCGTTCTAGTGCTCGTGGCGTCGAGAGCCCCAAACCCCGAGAGAGCTGTCCTTTCGAAAAGACGCTCTTCCGTTGGTCCTCTAGCCAAGCTGGCTGGACTGATGGATGCCGAGAAGCGTTTCTGGCTATATGCGCTGACTCGGAAGTTGCCATTGCTTGAACAATTTGAAGGACGTCATCACTTTGGAAACGGGAACCAGAATGGCAATGCTGACGCCTGGCTTGGATGGGCGATCGTCAACTTCCTGCCGACACCGATTATCCACATCATGCTGCATCACAAGAGTCCACTCGCTGCAGCGTTGACAAGCTTTGCATGTTTCATGAGCTCGTTGTGGCTGTGGGCGGAGTATCGGGCAGCCAAGTCCCGCCCGATCTCCTTCGACGAAGAGACCCTGTATCTTCGATACGGATTGCTGGTTGATCGGGAGATAGATCGACAAGATATCGTTGACATCAAGAGTTGCAATTATATGGACTCCTTCCATGGGATAACGCGCCATGCAGGACTTGGCGCGCCGAATGTCATCCTCACGCTTCGAAGCGGGGAGCGCATTGCCATTGGAGTCGACGAACCGACTGGATTCATTCAAGGACTACGGCGAGAATTCGACAGGCAATCAGCGCTAAGAGCGACGTAGTATCCGGGCCTGCGCTCCGGCGAACCATCCAAGTTGCCCTTGCTGCGCCCGGTGTGCGACATCGACGCCGACGGGTCGCGCGTGCGCTGCCATGACGGTGGCGTTGCAGCCCCATCCGCCCTCCTGAACAACCGACTTCGGAGTCAAACGAAACATGCGGCGATCGCAATTACCCCTGCTGCTGCTGGCCATTCCAGCGGTTGCCGCGAGCTTTGCGGTGCTTGCCGTGGCAGATGTGGGCAGGAACCTCTGGGTGATGCAGATCGCGGCGGTCTGCCTGGCATGTGCAGTGGCCGCGGCCGGTGTGAAGCTGGGTGGCTGGACTGAAAGCCAATCCAGGCCCGCCATGATCGTCTCGCTGGTCGCGCTGATTGGCCTGGCGGTGCCGCTGCTATCCGGCGCATCCGGACCGGCGCGCTGGGCGGCATTGGGGCCGGTCAATGTCTATATGGCGCCCGTGGTATTGCCTGCATTTCTCGTCGCTTTCGCGGTCCTGCTCGACAACGGTGATCGCCCGCGATGGTTGGGGCTCGCCGCCTCGGTCGGCGCCGGCGTGCTGCTGGCGATCCAGCCAGACGCCTCACAGGCGCTGGCGCTGCTGGCGGGAGTTGTGGTCACCGTCGCGATGACCCGAACCCGTTATGTCGCATCGGGCCTGACCCTGGGGATGATCGCCATGGCAACGGCATGGGCATTTTCGCAGCCGGATCCGCTGCAACCGATCCCGCATGTCGAGGGCGTTTTTCTGCTCGCACTGGAGCATTCCTTCCTGAGCGGCGTCATCGTGATCGGCAGTGCGATCCTTCTGCTGGCCGGGCTCTACATGACCTCGCGCCACGGGCAAGCCTGGCTGTCTTCCGTGGCCAGCTACTACGCCGTGCTGTATGCCTGCTCAGTGGCCGGATTGACCCCGGCGCCCCTGATTGGCTACGGCGCCGGCCCACTGCTGGGCTTCGGGCTCCTGGTGGCCATGTCGTGGTGGGCAGGAACACAGTCTCTGGCTACAGATCCAGACCCTTCAGCCAAATAACGCGGCGCGGGCCGAGCGCGCGCCGGTGACGTCCGCGTCACCGCTGGCACATCGAGGTTGCAGCGTGTCCCCAGCGCTCGCTCCCCGCACTGCCCCAGCACCCATTCGCGTTCGAAAGGAATTCCCATGACACCAAGATGCGCAGCATTCATCGCCAGCAGCCTGGATGGTTACATTGCCCGCAGCGATGGGAACATCGACTGGCTTGACGCGGCAAATCGATCGGTCACGCCGGGAGTGGACTGCGGCTACGGCGAATTCATGGCCGACGTCGATGCATTGGTCATGGGCAGAAACACCTTCGAAAAGGTGCTCAGTTTCCAAACCTGGCCATATGGCTCGACGCGCGTCATTGTCTTGAGCCGATCGGCATTGACTTTGCCTCAGGACACTCCGGCTGGCGTTTCCCTGTCCAATGAAGGACCGCGGGCACTGGTCGAAAGACTCTCTGAACAGGGCGTCAGGAAACTCTATATTGATGGTGGCTTGACGATTCAGAGCTTCCTTGCCGAGGGCTTGCTCGATGAAATAACCGTCACCGTGGTTCCAATCCTGCTCGGCTCCGGAAGACCGCTGTTTGGACCGCTGCCAGCAGACGTACACCTCGCACATGACGGCACCACCGCCTTTGATTTCGGGTTCGTCCAGAGTCGATACCGCGTGGTCTCGCGCGCATGACTCGACGCGAGTGCAAACCAACCGTTGCAGTCGTGCTTTTCGTGCTGACCGATCTCGCCGAGCCAGGGACACGCCCTACTTGCCGCTGACCCACTGCAGGTCGATCTCCAATCGATCCACCCGGGCGATGACCGCGCTGCCGTCGGCGGCGACGTCCAAGGCGCGGGTCAGCGTGCCGGGGGCGGGCCAGGAGGTGTCGGCTTCGGTGCCGTCGACCAGCGAACGCCGGCGGACGCGGTCCTGATCGGCTGGCACGTAGTACAGCGCCCGATCGCGCAGGGCGAAGTTGCGGAGCTGCCCCGACGCCACCCGGATCGGCAATGGTTGGCAGGCGCTGGCGTCGGCGGCGCAGTGGTGGAAGCTGCCGTCGCTGGCGTCCAGGTACACCAGATCCTCGGGGCCGAGCTGGTAGTGGGCGACGCGCGGCCGTAGCCGCTCGGCGTCGCCGGCGCCCTGGCGCGGGAAGCGCCACAGTTCGGCGTCGGATTCGCGCCCCTGCCGACACCAGACCCAGCGGCCATCGGCGGCGGGCTGGGCGTCGTGGCATCCGGCCGGAGCGGCGGCGTAGGGCTCGGCGCGGTCGGTGGCCGGCGCGTACCACCAAAGATCGACGCCGTCGGGGCGGTAACGGCTTAGGCTGATTCCGCTGCCGTCCAGTGCCCAGGCCGGTTGCGCCCAGCGATAGGCCGGGTCCAGCCGCAGCCGCCGCTCCTCGCCGGTATCGAGGTCCTGCAGATAGACGGTTTCAGCGCCGTCGCGGTTGGAGGGATAGACCAGCCAGCGGCCATCCGGGCTGACCCGCGGGTGGGCGTCGTAGCGCTGCGAGGCGGTCAGCCGTCGCGCGGTGCCGTCGGCCGCCAGCCGATACAGATTGGCGTCGTAAGTCGCAACCTCGTAGGCAAGGCTGCCGTCTTCGGCGGTGGCGGGGAAGCGGGCACCGCGGGCACCGAGCAGCGTGTGGCCGGGGCGGTCGAAGTTGATCGCGATCAGGGCACGGAAGCCGGGGGCGTCGCTGGCCAGCAGCCAGCCGCCCTCCGGCAGCGGGGCGTGGCCGTACAGCATTCCGGCCGGCAGCGCCGCGCGGCTCAGACGGCCGCCCTGCCAGCGCCACAAGCTGCGATCGCCCTCGACACCGCGGGCGAACACGATCTCGCCGGAGGGACCGAAGCGCGGATGCAGGTCCGGACCCTCGATGGCGGTCGGCGTGCTGAGCGTCTCGCCACGTCCACTGCGCAAGTCGAGGCGGGTCACGCCGGCGGCGTGCTCGGCATCGACCGCCGGGGCGCTGTAGACGATCTGATCGCCCTGCCAGTCCGGACAGCTGACCATGCCGGGCGCGCAGGCGGCCAGCACGGTCGGCGCCCCGCCCAGCAGCGGCGCCCGCAGCAGTTCGCAGTCCGATCCGCGGTGGCGGGTCCACAGCAGCTCGCGATCGTCCGGCGAAAAGCGCGGACAGACGTCGTCGGCCTCACTGTCGGCGTAGCGCCGATCGATCCGGCCATCCCGGGAGCGCAGCCGGATCCGGGCGCCGCGACCTTCGTCGTCGGACTCGCTGTAGGCGATCAGCTCGCCGGCGTGGTCGAAGCTCGGGGTGCGCTCCCAGCCGGGCGCACTGGTCAGCGGCTGCGCGCCGAGCAGCTGGCGGACCCGGTCCGGCAGCGGCGGGCCAGACGGCTGGAGGACCAGGACGGCGGTGACTAATAGCGACAGGGTTGTGGCCACCGCGAATAGCGGCCAGCGCCGGGCGCGGACGGCGTGCGGCCGGACATCGGCGGTGGTCGGGGTGGGCTCGGAAACCGGCTCCGCCCGGACCGGCGACGGGGCCTGCGGGGTGGCATCCGGGCTGGCGGCGTCTGCCGGCCAGACCGGTTCGGACGGCGACTCGGGTATCGAGGCTGACGGGATCGGCTCCGCCAACGCAGCCCCCGCCGACTCCGGCAGCGACACGCCCCAACGCACCGGCGCGATCAGCCGGTAGCCCAGCTTCGGCACGGTGACCAGGTACTCGGGCTGGCGGGCGTCGTCGTCCAGCGCCAGCCGCAGATCGGCGATCGCCCGTGACAGCACCTCGTCATTGACCATCCGGCGCGCCCAGACCCGGTCGATCAGCTGCTCGCGCGGCAGCGTCTGGCCAGCACCCTGCGCCAGCACTCGCAACAGCTGCAGCTGCCGCGGCGGCAACTTGCGGCAGTCGGCGCCGCGGCGGAGCTGCTGCAGCGCCGGATCCACGGTCCACGCGCCGACCTCGAAGGCCTGCAGCGGGTCCACGGCCTCCGGCGACGAGTCCTTGTAAATCAAGACGTTATCCATCCTCAGGGAAAAGGGAGAAAAAACGCCGGCGCCGCTCAGGACCGCCACGTCCGCCGCACCGAGGCTGGCGACACCCACCACGGAGAACACCGATGCGTACCCTTTCGATCATCGCACTCGCCCTGCTGGCCAGCAGTGCCCACGCACAGGACTGCAGCCATCGCCTGCTGTTGAGCGGCTACTTCAGCAACAACGTCCACGTCTACAACGCCTGCGACGGCCGCTTCGAGCGGCTGCTCGACACCCAGAACCGCATCGCCGGCGCCCAGGCCACCCGGCTGTCGGAGGACGGCGTGCTCTACGTGGTATCCGAGGAGAACGGCCGGATCCTGCGCTATGACGCCGTGACGCTGGCCTACCGCGACAGCGCGATCACGCTGCCGACCGACTTCGGCGGCACCGGCATGGTGTTCAACGGCGAAGAAGTCTGGGTCGCCGGCTACAACTTCAACGGCGTGCGCCGCTATGGCCCGGCCGGCGAGGACCGCGGCGTGGTGATGGCGCCGGGCAGTGCCGGGTTGGCCGGTGCCGACAACGGCATGACCATCGGCCCGGACGGCCTGCTGTATGTGCCGGGCTACGACAGCAACAGCGTGGTGCGCCGCGACTCCGCCACCGGCCAGACCACCGTCTTCATCGCCCGCGGCGCCGGCGGGCTGAGTCAGACCCGCGGGATCCTGTTCGAGCCCGGCGGCCAGACCGTACTGGTCAGCAGCGAGGGCAACGGCCGCGTGCTGCGCTATCAGGCCAACGGCAATTTCCTTGGGATCGCCGTGTCCGGCCTGAATCGCCCGACCGGCCTCGCCTACCACCCGGACGGCAGCCTGCTGGTCGCCGACGGCAGCGGCATCCGCCGCTATGACCCGACCAGTTACGCCGCCCGCGGCCTGCTCGCCGATGCCACCGCCGGTGGCGTCGCCGGCCCCACCTTCATCACCGTGGTGCCGACCGCACCGGAAATGGACCTGAGCCAGATCGGCAGCCAGTACTGGATCGCCGGACTCGGCACCGCGCAAGACCGTCGGATCGACGTCCCGGATGTGTTCAGCACCTTCGGGCTGGCCTTCGGCGCCGCCTTCAACCCTGCCCAGCGGGTCGACAAGCGCTGGGGCTCGATGCGCATCGAGTTCACCGGCTGCAATCAAGGCTTGTTCCGCTGGGATTCCACGACCGTGCCGAGCGCCGGCTTCGGCAGCGGCAGCTACCCGATCCAGCGACTGGTGCCGACCGAGGCCGGCCAGCGCTGCGAGCAGCAGGGCTTTGCCAACGCCAACGACCTCGCCTGGGTCGCCGGCACCTGGTTCGGCGGCACCGCCCGCAGCGGCGAGGGCCTGATGATCGACAAGGCCCCGGACGGCCGGGTCTTCGTCAGCTGGTTCACCCACCGTCCGCGGCCTGATTGAGGCCGGGTCCGTTGCGCCGCAGCGAGCAGTCGCTTCGGCGCCGCGGACAAGGACAGGCTTGAAGCTCACCGCAACTGGTGTGCGACCAGGGCATTCATGGTGGTGGAGTTGTGGCCTGTCCTTTACCCTGCCTCTACTCTGCGGTCCCGTTCGGAAGAACTGGGAACCCGGGGGCCATGTCAACGAGGCACGGACGAATAGCGATGCAATCTGCCTGATGCAGGCACAGGCTTCACACTCACAAGAGGCAATACCACCGATATGCGCTATTTCAGCGGTAGATTTTCATGAACGGCCTCTCGCTCCATGACATTGGGGAATCCGCGTTGGCGCTTCCCGTCGGTGTCGACACGCCCGCCGAAGAGCTGGGCGTGATCGCCGCTACCCGCGAACTGTACGCGAGACGCGGCTATTCGCACCCATGGATCTGCTATCTGGCTGTGCTGGATACCGAATGTATCGGAACCTGCGGATTTACGGGGCCACCGTCGAACGGAGAAGTGGAAATTGCCTACTTCACTTTTCCTGGCCACGAGGGACGCGGAGTCGCTACACAAATGGCAAGGTCTCTGGTGGAGATTGCGCTGAAAGCTGAAATACCCGGACTGAATCTCATCGCCCACACCTTGCCCACCAGAAATGCCTCCACCTCGATACTGGAAAAAATCGGCTTTCAGCATGTTGCCGATATCGAGCACGAGGAAGACGGTTTGGTGTGGAAGTGGGCTCGCATGCCAGCCCCTTGAAAAATCGCACGAGACCGCGCGAAAATATCGAGGAAGTCTACACCGTGGAAGCCGAAACCGGCAGCCGAAATAGCCAGACCATTACGCGCGCCAGCGGGAAGGCTTCTTCATTTGATGGATCTGGAATGCAATTCACCGAACGGCTCCGACGTCGCTGGAAGTGGCTGCTGCCACTCCTGGTGTTATTGCCTTCCTCAATTTTCAGCGCGTCGATTCTTGAGGCATACTTCCATCACGTCGAGCTTCCGGGACTCTCAGCCACGAAGCCAGCAGGAACGGTGATCGCCTCATGCAGCGAGCACATTTCCGTGATCCCTGAGCGCGCTCCCAGAGACTGCAAACTTGCACATGTCGAGAGGGGCCCTCTCGGAGAGGTTCATGAGACCTTTTACTTCGACGACGGAAGTCGCTTCACACTTGAATCCCACAACGGGCAGTGGAAGTCATCCAGCACCAGTTGCACCACACTTCAGCGTCAAGGCTGGCTATCCTTTGCGGGATTACTTCTCCTGATGATCGCTCGGGTTTCTCACTCAATTCGTACGGGCCAATTCTTGTCCTTTTCCAACACGAAGCAACAGTCCCTGAATGACTTCGAGTTCGTCATTGGCATCCACGGCGCGTGCCTGTTGGCAGGCAGCATCGTCGGGATTGTTGTTGCGAAGTGCAGCGCAATGTCCGCGTCATTTTGAAACGACCAAACGAAGCCTTCCATCGAGAGGGCATGCGACAGACGATCTGAAGATTCTCCAGCGGGCGCTTGATGGCGTCCACGACGACGGGGCACCCGCAGTCACCGTCCACCATCGACCACAGCACGGATGTCGGTTGTCCGATTCCGGGCAGGCGTGGAATCCGAGTCCGCAAGTCGTTGATTTGAAAGCATCCAACCGTGGCACGCGGTTTGCTTTGGTGCGCTCATGGACACCCGGCAGATGGATTCAAGGATGTGGGACCGATCGCGCAACACCGCGGTCGGCGTCGAGGACTGGGGCGCAGGGCGGGTGCCTGCCGCGGCGGAGGGCGTGTCATGCGTCGGTGGATGAGTCTGCTCCGCGAAGCCTTCCGGCTGGCGCTGAAGCGCATGGGCCGGGCGCCGATGGCGGCGCTGCCGCCGGTGCTGGTGGTCGCCCTGACCACGCTGGCGCTGGCGGTGGTGCTGAGTCTGGTGCGCGGGGTGTTGTTCAAGCCGCTGCCTTACCCGGACCCGGAGCGGCTGGTGCATGTGGGCTGGCAGACGAATCCGGGGCACGACAGCCCGATGAATCTGACCGAGGCGGCGGCGGGTTTTCTGGCCGAGCAGGCCGATCTGTTCGCCTCGCAAACGCGGATCGGCGAACCGGGCCTGCCGGTGGCGGTGGGCACCGGGGAGGCAGCGCATGCTGCCGCGGCGCTGCGGGCCGAGCCCACCTTTCTGACCACGCTGGGCCTGAGCCCGTGGCGCGGCCGCGTACCGAGCGCCGAGGAGGGCCGCGCGGGGCTGCCGCAGGTGCTGGTCAGCCCCGCGCTGTGGGCCCGGCATTTCGGTGAGCGGGAGTTTTCGGCACAGACGCTGGCGATCGACGGCGTCCCGCATCAGGTGCTGGGACTGCTGCCCGCCGAGTTCCGCTTCGAGCCGACGGTCGAGCTGGTGCTGCCGTGGACCGCCGGCGGTGTCAGCGCGCAGGGCCACAACACGATGCTGCTGGCGCGGCTCAAGCCGGAAGCGGACCTGGCAGCGACGCAGGCGCAGCTGGACGCGCGAATGGCGCCGGTGATCGGCAGCTTCGGCGGCTCGGCCAGCCCGGGCGCGACGCCGGCGATCAAGCTGCGGACCTTGCAGTCGGTGGTGGTCGGCGAGTCGGGCGACCTGCTGCTGCCGCTGGCCGGAGCGGTGGGACTGCTGGTGCTGCTGGCCGCCTTCAATCTGGCCAATCTGCAGCTGGCGGCGCTGTTGGCGCGTCGGGCCGAGACCACCGTGCGCGGGGTGCTCGGCGCCGAGGCCTGGATGCTGCGGCTGCCAAGCATGGCCGAGGCCACGCTGCGGGTGCTGTTCGGCACCGCGCTGGGCCTGGGTGCGGCGGCGCTGCTGCTCCCGCAGCTGCCCCGCGTTCTGCCGGTGTCGCTGCCGCGGCTGGCCGAGGTCGGGCTGGATGCCGAAACGCTGGCGGCGATCGGGCTGGTAGTGCTGGGGCTGCTCGCCCTGAGCCTTCTGATCGTCCGGCTCGGCGAGCGCGAACAGGCCGGCGCGCTGCGCGGCGACGGGCGCGGCAGCCGGCGGCTCGGTCTGCAGCCGCTGCTGGTGGCCGGTCAGGTGGCGCTGTCGGCCACCCTGCTGGCCGGGGCGCTGATGAGCGTGGGCAGTCTGCAGCGACTGCTGTCGCAGGATCCGGGCTATCGGGTCGACGGCGTCGAGGTGGCCTCGTTGCTGCTGCCGGAGGCCGGCTACGGCGACGCGGCCACCGCCAGTGCGGACACCGCCCGCGACTTGGCGCGGCTGACCGAGACGCTGCGGGCGACACCCGGCGTACAGGCAGTGGCGAGCAGCAGCAGTCCGCCGCTGAGCCGCGGCCTGAACAACTGGGTCGTCGCCCGCGGCACGCCCGCCGGCGAGGCCGGCGCCAGTGTGGAGATGCGGATCGTCTCGCCCGGCTATCTGGACGTGCTCGGCACGCGGCTGCAGGCCGGCCGCGACTTCGGCCCCGCCGATGCCGCTGGTGCGCCAGCCGTGGCCATCGTCAACCAGCGCTTCGCCGAACAGCTGCTGCCGGCCGGTGGCGCGCTCGGTGCCCGCATCGAGCTGGGCGGCGTCGAGCACGAGGTGATCGGCATCAGCACCGATCTGCGCGAGCAGAGCCTGCGCGAGGCCGCGCTGCCCACCGTGCTGGTCGCCCAGGCGCAGACCGACCCGGCCCTGCAGGCGGCCGTCAACCGCTGGTTCGGCGCGCATCTGCTGATTCGCGCCGCGCCCGGCACGCCGCTCGCACCGGCACTGCGGCAGGCGCTGGCCGGCCTCGACGGTCAGGCCGTGCTGCAGCAGCTGCAACCGCTGGCCGCGCTGGAATCCGCCTCGGTGGCGCAGGAGCGGCTGCTGTCGGCGCTGCTCGGTGGCTTCACCGCACTGGCGCTGGCGCTGGCCGCGCTCGGGCTGTACGCGCTGCTCGAACACCTGCGCCGCGAGCGCGAACGCGAGCTGGCGGTGCGCCTCGCACTCGGCGCGCGAGCCGGCCAGAACGCGACGCTGCTACTGCGCAGCCAGCTGACGTTGACTGGCCTCGGGCTCGCCTTCGGCGCGATTGGCGCCACACTGCTGGCCCGCGGCATCGCCCATCTGCTCTACGGCGGCGGCGCGCTGGTGCCAGCCAGCATCGGGCTGGCGCTGGCCGGGGTCCTCGGCCTCGCGCTGCTCGCTGGACTGAAGCCGATGCTGCAGGCGTCGCGGCTGAGTCCGGCGGCGGCGCTACGCGGCTGAGTCCACCTGCGGGACTTCCGCATCAATTCGACCCCGCGATGCGTCGCCGCACCGCGGGGCCAGCGTCTGCGCGCGTCGACGGTTACGCATGCACGGAAAACATTGGCACAGCCGACACCTTGGCCCGGCTAGCGACCCGGAACTCGCATCGGCAACGACGCAGCATGACGTGCGTGCGGCGACGGCATCGCCGCGGGACGCTGATCGGCGACCTGCACGGCGTTCACTCCGTGAAAGCGTCGTTGATAAAGACTTCGTGAGCAGATTCTACACGAGATGGACGCCACGAGCTCGACGACGGGTCGCAACTGGAGGCGTCCGCTGTGGACGCACTTTCCCTTGAAAGGACTTGCTTCTGTCACATCGCGACACCGGATGACGCAGTCCATCCCGCGATCCGAACCGGGGCACGAATCGTGCCATAGCGACTCCAGAACTGCTCAACAGAAGCGTCCGAGGCGATATCGTTCCGAACCTACGTACTACCACTAAAGGACTACTCTACAGATCGTAACGCACTGATACAAAGGCGGCCCCACCCGTCGGAGTTTCCGTCATGCCGCTCGTCGTACAGTCCCAGACCACCCAGCCGAACAAGACCATCACCTTCGAGTTCCCCGGCAAGCAGGTGCTGAACTACGTGGTGGGCGTCGCCTACTGGAAGTTCACCTTCGGCTCCAAAGATCACCACGTGCGCACCTGCGCACTGAATCTGGCCGCCAACAAGGATGAGCCCAGTCGGGTGTCGGTCAAGGTCACCGGAACGCTGTCGGATGATTCCGGCAACAACATCAGCAACACGGATTCCGTGGTGACGGTCTGCATCATTGCCGTGGTCGATTCGCCAGATTCGCAGCTGTCGCTGGGCGCTGCGAATGCCATCCCGAACAATGGGGCCAGCAGTGCCCTGCCCTTGCCCAGCGCCAATCTGGCGATTTCCTCGGCGGTGCTGTCCGGCTGGGAGCTGGGATACAGCGGCGATCATCATGTGCGCCATTTCCTGACGGCTGCCGGCCTCAGCGTGACCGGCACCACGGCACAGATCACCGCACAGGCACAAATGCGGGATGACTCCGGCAACAACGCCGCTACGGCCTCGATCAACGGCGGAATGATTGCGGCGACGCCGGCCGCAAGCGGCCTGATGACGGTGAGCAAGACCAATCTGCAGGATTCGGGGGCGGTTACCGCCGAGTTCCCGCGGGATGTGGCGACGGCCATCGTGCTGCTGCAGAGCCTGGACATGCAGTTCAGCGGCGACCACCACGTCAAGTCGCTGGGTGGCGGCAGCTCCGGCTGGACCGTCGAGGGCAAGAACGTGAAGTTGGATAACGCCCGCGCCTTCATGACCGACAACTCCGGCCACAACGAGGTCAGTGGGTCGTCGGGCGTGAATCTGGTGGTGGTTGCCATCCCCAAGTAAGCACTGCCCACCAGCCTGCGAGCCCTCGAGACGAGGGCTCGCAGGCGCCTTGGATGCCCCCGATCACCGGGCGCGCCGCAGCGGTGGCCCGGATTCCCGGCCTATTGCTTCCGGAGTGCCCATGTCCGCTCAAGCTTCGTCCTCTGCGGCCGCCAACGGCGCCGCGCCTGCCCCGGCGATCCGCACGTTCCAGATGGACAGCGGTGCCATCGGCAATCTGTCCAGCTCGGTCAACCTGTTCCGCGGCGACGTCAACCTCAACCAGACGCTCTTCAGCCTGCCCGGCCGCAGCCCGGACAACGGTCTGGATGTGGTGCTGGCCCTGCAGTACCAGAGCAATGTGTACGAGCCGGCGCACACCTGGAACCGCGAGGTGGCGACCGGCGTGGTGGGCCTGGGCTGGAGCTTTCCGCTGACCTGGATCGAGGCCACCACTGGCGCGTCTCCGCTGGAGGCCGGCCGGCAATACACGCTCTACGACAACGGCAGCCCCAACCCGTTGATCCGTCAGGCTGACGCGCCGATCCTGGCGCGCTTTCCGCCGACCTGGGCGGAGCTGCTGGTGGACGGCCAGCCGGTACCGACCGCGGTGCTGGAGGCGATTCGCGGACTGGGGCTGGCGCTGGATGCCGCCACGCAGGTGGAAGGCCAAGGGCCGTGGACGCTGGCCGATGCGGCCGGGCTGCAGCTGTATGCACTGGCCGATCAGGACGGCGCGCTGTGCCTGCGCGACGGCGGTGAGTTCTATCAGCTGCAGAGTTACCAGTTCTGGCGGGTGGTGTATTACCCGCGCTACGAGCGCTGGGTGATCGTCAGCGACGCCGCCGTGCGGCGCTCTTTCGGCGCACAGCCGGGCGCCGGCAACGACGCGGCGCAGGCGCTGGGCTGGCAGGTGTGGTGGACCGATGCGAACGGCGAGCGCCGCTGGATCGGCGCCAGCGCGCGCACCGAGCAGCAGCAGCGGGTGGCGACGGCCTGGTACCTGACGCAGACGCAGGATCGCTGGGGCAATGCGGTGCAGTACCGCTACAGCCAGGTGCTGCAGGCGGTCGGCAGCGGCGGCCTGACGTACACCAAGGCGGTGTATCTGGACGGCATCACCGACACCTTCGGCCGGCAGGTGCGCTGCCAGTACGGCGAGAAGCTGTGGAGCGACGGCGAAGAACAGCCGCGCGAGTACGCCGATCCGCATCGCGCCGTGCCGAGCAACGAGCCGTCGGCCTGGCAGGATCGCTACGAGACGCGGTATCTCGCCGGCCTGGACGTGCATGCCGAGGACGGCGAGCGCCTGTTCTCGGTGCAGCTGGACTACGCGCCGCGGCCGGAGCTGAGCGGACCGGAGCGCGAGGTCGCCAACGTCACCCGCACCAGCGGACGCCTGCGCGGCGACACCTACAAGCGCTTCCTCACCGGCATCCGCCTGGTCGATGGCGCCGGCGTCGCCCAGCCGGGCATGCAGTTCCGCTACTACCTCGACCCGGCGAGCGACCTCGGTGACGCCGACGGCCCCTCGCCCGGCGCACTGGCCGGCATCGTCTATCCGGAAGGCGGCACCGCCGCCTATCGCTATCGCCTGAATGATCTGGCGATCTGCCAGCGGGCGCTGACGGTGGCGCGTCCGGCGAGCGTCGACCCCGGCGCCTCGCCGCGGGTGTACTTCGGCGACGACTACGCGGTGGTCTGCTACTACAACGAGAGCGCCGCCCGCCTGTCGATGCAGGTCTGCACCTGGGCGGGCAGCTGGATCACCTGGCAGCTGGACGCCGACTCGCCGCTGCTGGACACCGGCGGCCTCGATCTGTCGACGCTGGACGTGATCGCCGACGCCGATGTGCTGGTGCTGCATTTCCAGCGCGTCAGCCCCAGCGAGCACGTCGCCTATGTGTTCCAGCGCGACACCACGCGGGTGGGCGCGTGGCTGCCCGGCACCATCAACCACGTCACCACCGCCCGCAACACGCCGCCGATCAAGTACAGCAGCGTCGGCGTCGACCTCGGCTTCCAGGGGGGCGCGAACTGGTTCCTGGTGACCCGGATGGTGGCGGGCGCCAGCAGCGGCGCGATCGATCGCTATACCTGGCGCTGGCCGGACCGGGCCTGGTCGATGGACTCGCTCAGCACCAGCGGCTACGGCTGGGTCGGCGCCGGCGGCAACAGCTTCGTCGTGCTCGACGGACGCTGGCAGCTGACGCTGCACACGCTGGACGCCGATCTGCGCTGGCGCGCGTCGGCGTCAGTGGCGCTGAGCGGGCTGATCGTCAACAGCCCCGCCGATGTGGTCGTGGTGCTGGGCGATGGCCTCGCCGCGGTCAGCAATTTGCAGGCCGGCAACAGCCAGTCGAACACCTACCAGCTGTGGATCGCGCAGTGGAACGCCGCGCGGGTGCTGACCGCGCAGTCCTTCGGGCCGTACACCGACGAGTTCGGCGCCGGCAATCCGCCCACCTCGTGGCGGCCGGTGCTGGCGCCGGGCGGGCTGGTGGCGGTCAACAGCCACCTGCTGCGCTTCGACGGCGTGCAGTGGCTGGCCAACGAGTCGCTCAATCCGGGCAGCCTGCCCTCCGGCCGGGTGTCGCGTTACGCCTTCGGGCCGGACTACGCGGTGCAGATCATCGTGCCGACCACCGGCGTCGGCGCGGCCGAGGCGCGGGTGCTCGGCTTCGACCCGCTGCGCGATCGGGCGCAGTGGACCGCCACACCGGTGATGCCGGCCGATCCGCTGCCGCCGCAGAACAGCCCGATGGACAACTGGCCCTCGGCCGGCGGCGCCGATTACGCGGTGCTCGGGCCGTGGCTGTACTTCCGCGGCGTGGCCAATGACTGGGCGCAGGTGGCCGCGCAGCCGGCCCTCGCCGACCTGTCCACGCTCAGCGGGCAGGCGCACTACGACTCGCAGTCGCTGGTCGATTCGGCGCCGACCTTCCTCGCCTGGACCGCGATCGACGGCAGCACCACCCAGCACGCCGAAGCGGTGGTGCTGAGCAACGGCCAGCTCAGCGGCGCTCCGGTGGACTTCCGTGACCAACGCATCGTCACGCCGGGTGCCGACGGGATCAGCGGCCCCGGCGTCTCGCCCGCCGGCCCGGACGTGTTCGTGTCCTTCCCGGCCAGTGCCACCAGCTTCGACACCGCGCCGCAGATCACGCTGCATCGGCACACCGCCAACGCGCTGACCGGCCCGATCCGGCATTACGCGGTCGCCGCGCTGGTGATCGACGACGGCTATCAGGAGCCGATGGCCAGTGCCTACCTGCCCGACCCGGCCACCGCCGGCTGCTCGGCGGATGGTCGGGTGGTGAAGTACTTCCAGACCGCCGTGCATCCGGGCACCGACGATCCGACCCAGGCGCCCTACGGACGCGCGCTGAGCTGGTACCTCAACGGGATCGCCGATCGCAGCGGCGACAACGACCGCAATCTGCTCGACGGCCTGCTGCTGAAGAGCGAGGTCCGCGACCGCGACGGCGCGCTGAAGGCCAGCACCGCGACCACCTGGCGGGTGTATCCGGAAGTCGCCAGCGACCCGCGCCGCCCCACGGCACCGAAGGTGGCGCTGTACGGCGGCTTCGTCACCGCGATCCAGCAGGACTCGATGGCCGACGGGTTGCGCACCTCCGCCACCTCCGAGTTCGTTGATCCGGCCTTCGGCGCACCGTGGGGACCGGGCGTATTGCGCCAGTCCACCATCAACCATGCCGCCGACGGCAGCGCCGAGGTCTTCATCCAGGAGCAGGGCTACGCGGCCGCCGTGATCGACGGCCTGCGCGCGATCCAGGCCTATGCCGACCCCGGCGAGCAGCGCACGCTGCGTCGGGCCGGCGATGTGGACACCGTCGTGCAGGCGGTGGCCAGCACCTATCAGGGCTGGGCCAGCCGGATCGGTACCGGCGTGACCACCTGGGGGCCGGAGGCCAGCTTCGGGCTGCTGGATGCCGCCGACTCGCGCTTCCCGTATGCCGGTTACACGCCGGGCGACACGCCGACCGGCTGGGTGCCGGCCGCGCGCACCACCGCGCGCACCGCCGACGGGCAGGAATCGCAGAGCCTGGATCCGCTGGGCGTGCCGAGTGCCACGCTGTACTCGCTCGATGGCCGCTACGCGGTGGCGCGCATCCCGAATGCGACGCTGCAGGGCGCGGCCTTCCTCGGCTTCCAGGATTACGAAGACGACCGTCCCTTCCAGCCGCAGGGTCTGCAGTACGACAGCGATCAGGCACGGATGGGGACCCGCTCGGCGGTGTTGCCGGCGGGCGGCAGCGGACAACTGCGCACCACGGTCACCCCGCATGCCGGTGCGGGCGATTACCTGGTCGGTTGCTGGTACTGCACCGACGCCGGCTACACCGCCACCCCGGGCAGTGGCTGGCAGATCGACGTCGAGGTCGACGGCGTGCTGCAGCCGACGCTGACCGTGCCCTTTGCTGACACCGCCGGGGCGTGGCGTTACCGCAGCATCGGCGTGCCGGTGATCGCGCAAGCCGGCCAGTCGGTGCGCATCACGCTGACGGTCCGCAACACCGCAGCGGCGCCGGTCTGGCTGAATGCGCTGCTGCTGCTGCCGCTGGTCAACGGCCTGATCGCGCGCTGGTTCGATATCGCCAGCCAGCAGTTCACCGCCAGCATGGATGCCGGCGGCCGCACCAGCCAGACCTGCTTCGACCAGGCCTGGCAGCCGACCCTGTCGATCGGTGCCTCCGGTCAGGTCCGCGAGCTGGCACAGCGCTTCCAGTCGCGGCGCGGCTCGGCGGACGGTGGCTTCGATCCGGCCAGCCCGAACGCCGAACTCACCCTGCATCCGGCCGCCGGCGGCATCGTCGAGCGCTTCCGCGACGGCGGCGACTGGCGCACCCGCTGGAGCGCCAGCCCGGTCGAGGACTGGCGCGGTCGCGACGGCCAACTGGTCCACGCCAGCACCGCCGCCGGCACGCTGCAGTGGACCGGCCAGATCGAGGGCCCGGCGCGCGCGGCCTATGTCGAGGTCGTGCCGGCCGGTCCGGGCCTGCAGCTCGCGCTGCGCTGGGGCGATTTCGCCGTGCGCTGGGATGGGCAGGCCTGGCAGGGGCGCCACGCCGACGTGGAACTGCCGAAGCTGGGCGGCGCGCACACGCTGGCGCGGCACTGGCTGCTGGTGGTCGGCGACGGCGTGCTGCTGTTCTTCGCCGACGGGCAGCTGCTGTACAGCGTGCGCGGCCAGATCCAGGGCGACACGCTGGCGCTGGAGACCTCGGGTGCGGCGGTCGGGCTGCAGCATCTGGCGGTGCTCGGCGATGTGCGCATCGGCCTGTCCTGGAACGACGGCGCCGCGCGGCAGCGGCAGGTGCAGCAGCTGCATGGCGCCGACACGCGGATCAACGAGATCGTCTTCGATGCGCTGGGCCGGCAGGTGGCCACCACCCGCGTCGCCCCCGGCAGCTTCGGCTCCGGCGCATCGCTGGCCCCGCTGCAGTACAGCCCCGGCTTCCTCGACGTGCCGGCCTTCCTCGCCGCGCTCGACGGCAGCTGGGAAATGCAGGGCGACATCGCCGAGTACTACCGCGGCCAGCTGGACGACGGCGTGCCGCGCTCCGACGACCAGGGCTATCCGTATCGCGGCGTGCGTTACGAGGCCTCGCCGCGTAATCAGCAGGTGGAAATCAGCCGGCCGGGCAAGCCCTACGCCATCGACCTGCGGGTGCCCGCCGCCGACCGCCAGACCGTGCAGCTCGGCTTCGCCAGCAATGGCGTCGACGGCCCGCTGCCGCCGGACGCCTACGCCGTCAACTCGCTGACCAGTCCGCTGAAGACCATCTCGGTGCAGGTGGACGACCAGATGGGCCAGCAGGTCGGCACCCGCTTCCTCGACGCCGCCGGGCAGCCGCTCAGCAGCACCGAGGGCCTGCGCGCCTATCAGGACGTCGCCGGTCCGCTGAGCGCGCTGACCACCCGGCTGCCGAACGCCACCACCGCCGGACCGCAGCGCGGCGACGCCAATTACGTGCAGCAGTCCAGCGCCGACGGGCTGCAGCGTCCGGTCACCGCCAGCGATCCGGACGCCGGCACCACCGAGTTCATCATCGACGCCGGCGGCCAGACCCGCTTCGTCCGCCCGGCGCAGGAGGACGCCACCCCCTGGCTGGTCTACTACAAATACGACCCGCTGGGCCGGCTGCTCGAACAGGGCACCGTCGATCAGGCCTTCGACCGCGCCACGCTGGCCCGCCTCGCCAACGACCCGGCCTGGCCCAGCGACGGCACGCCGGCGGTGCGCACCACCTGGGACGGTGACGGCAACGACCCGACCCGGATCGGCAAGAAGGTCGAAGTTCAGAGCTTCAACCCGGCACCGGCGGGCGACCCGCAGGCCGGCAGCCTCACCGTGATCGAGACCTTCAGCTGGGACAGCGCCGGCCAGAACATCGGCGTGCGCCAGCAGACCGTAGGCGCGGTCAGCTCCGATGCGCGCACCGGCTATGCCTACAACACGCTGTCGGAAGTGCTGCGCATCGACCTGCCCGACGGCGCGCCGCTGGCCAGCGTGCACTACCGCTACAACGACCAGGGCTGGATCACCGCGATCGGCCGCAGCGCCGCGGAGGGCGACCTTGCCCGCTACCTGCACAGCGCCGACGGCGATGTGCAGCAGGAGACGCTGGGCGACGGCGCCTGGGTGCAGCAGATCGCCTACGCCTCGCCGGGCTGGGCGCTGACGCTCACCACCCGCGACGCCGGCGGCAGCCAGCAGCTCGGCTTCACCTACACCTACGACGCCGACGGCGCCGTCCGCAGCCGGGAAGTGGCCTACGCCTTCCCCGACGTCACCGAGACCCTCGCCGACGGTTTCGTCTACGACGGTCAGCGGCGATTGCAGCAAGCCGACGGCGCCCTGCCCGACCGCATCACCCAGTACGACCCCAACGGCAACATCTGGGCGGCCGAGGTCAACGGCGAGCTGCAGCAGTTCCCCAGCGAGGACGGCAGCGACCGGGTGGCCACGGCGAGCTTCGGCAGCAGCAGCTCCAGGCTGACCTGGAGCCCGCGCGGCCAGCTGATCGCGGGGATGGACCGCACCCTGGAATACGACCGCACCACCAGCATGACCACCCGCGTGGTCGCCGGCAGCCACGCCCTGCGGCTGGCCTACGGCAGCAGCCAGCAGCGCGTGGTCAAGCAGGTGCGCGACGGCAGCGGCAGCACCCAGGTCTACGTCAACGGCGCCAGCCAGGTGCCCGTGGCCGTGCTGCGCGACGGACGCTGGACCGTGCTGGTGCAGGGCCCGCTCGGTCTGCTGGCCTGCGTCGGCGACACCACGCTGTATCCGCTGAAGGACAGCACCCGCAGCACCTGGGCGCTGGTCGATGACCGCGGCCTGCGCGGGCGCTGGACCTACCGTCCCTACGGCGAACTGGTGACGGCCGACGATGACACCGGCTTCAGCAGCCTGTTCCAGGGCCAGGAATGGGACGCCGAAACCGGCCTGTACAACTTCAAGGCCCGGCTCTACGACCCGCGCCTGCGCCGCTTCCTGAGCCCGGACCCGGCGCGGCAGTTCGCCAGCCCCTACGTGTTCGCCGGCAACAGCCCGCTGGTCGCCAGTGACCCCAGCGGCGAGATCTCGGTGTGGGCGCAGGTCGGTATCGGCGCGGCGCTGGTCATCATCACCGCGGTCGGCTTCGGCCTGACGCTGTTCACCGCCGGGGGCTCGGCCGCCGCGGCCGGTGCCGCCGATGCCGCCCTGCTCGGGGTGGCCGAAGGCGCGGTCGTCGCCGGGGAAGCCGCCGCGGGTGCCGCGGGCGCGGCCGGCGCCGCGGGGGCCGCCGGTGCGGCCGGCGCAGCAGCCGCAGCCGAAGGGGCCGGCGCCGTCGCGGCGGTGGCCGCCGAAGGCGCCGCCGTGGCCGGTGCCGCCGGCGCTGCCGAAGTCGCGACCGGCGCAGCCGTCGCCGAAGCCGCCACCGCGACCGCCACCTGGGGCAGCACCCTGACCACACTCGCGGTCAACAGCCTCGGCAGCGCAATCATGGGCGCCGGCATCAGCGGCCTGGAGTACGACATCAACCACGGCCGCGACTTCACCGCCAAGGGCTTCTTCGAGGCGATGGGCATCGGCGCCGCCAGCGGCCTGATCAGCGGCGGCCTCGGCGGCGCCGGCTCCCTCGGCGTCAAGGGCCTGACCGCCGGCATCGAAGGCGGCCTCGGCGTCGCCGCGCGCATGGGCGGCATGGCGCTGGTCAAGGGCGCGGTGGGCGTGCTGTCCACCGACGTGTCGACCATCCTGACCAACGTCGCCGCGCACCAGCCCTGGTATCAGGGCCTGGCCGAAGCCTCGATCAAGGCGGGGATCAAGGGCGCGGCCAGCGGTGCGGCCGGCTCCCTGTTCAAGGACGCCTGGTCGAACAAGGTCAACCTCGCCCGCATGTCCGGCGTCACCGACCAGACCATCAACCGCATCGGCACCATGGTCGAACGCGTCCAGACCGCCGCCACGTCGACCGACGCCTACATGATCTACGGCACCGCAACCTTCTTCGTGGTCAGCGGCTACGCGATCTGGGGGGCCACGACCAACTTCAAGGTCTGAGCAGATCCCCGGGGCGGCATATCGCCCGCCCCGGGGATGCAGGTCGGTTGCACCGAAGGTCTTGTCGGCGGCTCGACCGAGATGTAGGGTTCGTCAAGAGACATCGAGTCTCGATCGGACCGAGCCGTCCCGGGCACCGCGCGTCGGGCGCGACGCGCGGACCGAGTCCCGGGGACTCCCAGGCAGATCCAGCATCCGGAGGTGTACCGCGCCACCAGCGATCACACGGCGAATCCCTCAGCCACACCTTCAGAACTGGCCCCAACCCGCCTCAACCCCTCCGGGAGAATGTTCGATGTCTGTGCCTTCGTCGTTGGTCTCGTCTAGCTCGGGGCGTCGCCGCGCTGCCCCCGCCCCGCGTGCTCCGGTCGCCGCTCTGGCGCTGAGCGCCGCGCTCACGCTCATCCTGTCGGCGTGCACGAAGGCGCCGGAACCGACCGCGCCCATCGCCGAGGAACGGGCCGATCCGCAGCCCCCGGCCACACCGCCCACCCCGGTCGCCGGCGTCTGCCCGGCCAATCCGGCCTGGATCAGCAGCCCCAATCCGCCCTCGGAAGTGGCCGCCGCCGAGAGCTTCTGCGATTTCTACCAGTTCTCGTGGCAGTGGTTCCTCGCCCAGGTGTCGCCGGCACCGGATTACCAGAACAGTGGCGATCGCGTCTTCGAGACCAATCGCCTGCACGACCCCAGCGTCAGCAGCGGCCAGTGCTCGCAGGCCAAACTGATGGGCCGGGCGATGGCCGCCGCCAAACTGGTCGCTCGCGTCAACAAGCCGCAGGACTTCGAGGACCTGCAAGCCGACGGCAATGCGCTGTACGACCAGAACAGCAACATCCTGCGCTACAACATCTGGTATTCGGACGCCGAATGCCAATCGACGCAGCAGGGGTATGCGCCGGGCACCTTCGAAATCAAGGTGTCGTGGAAGGTTCTCACCAACCCCGATCCCAGCTACTACAGCATGCAGGCCACCCTGCCCGGTCAAACCGCGCCAGTCACCCTCGGCCTGGTCGGTTTCCACCTCGCCAACTGGACCTCGAAGCACCCGGAAATGATCTGGGCCACCTTCGAACACAAGACCAACGCACCGCTGTGTGACGGCAGCAGCCCGCTGCCCGCCAACGGCTGGGCACTGGCCAGCAACGAGGCCGCGCAATGCCTGACCCAGAACCCGGTGCCGCCCGGCCAGCCACCGAGTGCCGCCTGCGCCGCATTCAATTTCAATACCCCGGATTCCTTCCAGGGCGATCCGCCGGACACCGACACGCCGAACAACATCTGCCGGATGTTCGCCAACGGCAATCAGCCCGGCACCTCGATCAATGGCAACGACAACGCCGCAAATCTGCTGGCCATCCAGCAACTCAACGCGCAATTGGTCGGCCCCGACGGCCTGCTGACCGCCTTGCCCGACAGCGACCCGATGGCCGTCTGGAAGCACTACGAGCTGATCGGCGGCATCTGGACCAAGGGCGGCGCCGATTCCGGCAATCCCCCGGTACCCAACGCTGGCAGCCAGTTCCCGAATGGCGACCCCAACAGCCTGCAGCGCGGCTCGCTGGAACTGACCAACATGACGATGGAGACCTTCGAGCAGGGCAGCGCCTCGCAGGTGCCCAACTGCTTCGGCTGCCACACCTACACCAGCACGGCCCCGCTCGACGTCAGCCACATCTGCACCTCGCTGTTCGAGCACGCGCCGAACGAGAAATTCACTTGCGTGATCCCGGCCGGGAGCGACGCCGGTACCGCAGCCGTCGCGCCGGCGGGTGCCACCCAGCCATGATCGAGGAATGCGGAACCTATTGGGGAACCTCTGAACAATTCGACTTTCGCCAACGGCAGCGTAAGCAAATCAGTCACTTGCAGTGCGACGGCGAGCGATTTGGCGCTTTATTCAGAGGTTCCTTATGTCTCGACACCTATCGGCTCTAAAAATAACCGAAACATGCAGTCAGCCCTTATCACCAACAAACTAACGAGCGGCGCGCCCGCATCGAGTTGGGCGGCGTCGAGCACGAGGTGATCGGCATCAGCACCGATCTGCGCGAGCAGAGCCTGCGCGAGGCCGCGCTGCCCACCGTGCTGGTCGCCCAGGCGCAGACCCTGCAGGCGGCCGTCGACCGCTGGTTCGGCGCGCATCTGCTGATTCGCGCCGCGCCCGGCACGCCGCTGGCACCGGCATTGCGACAGACCCTCGCCGGCCTCGACGGTCAGGCCGTGCTGCA
>Ga0209812_10000745_pt1 | contig 26912 bp, 16 predicted proteins | sample JI71714BDNA_FD_187502 | JGI IMG/M metagenome (GOLD analysis project Ga0209812, IMG submission 187502) | Wastewater effluent complex algal communities from Wisconsin, to seasonally profile nutrient transformation and Carbon sequestration -... | ecosystem: Engineered > WWTP > Effluent > Algae...
ACCCCGGCCTTGTCCACCGCCTGCAACATCTGTAAGGCTTCTGCGGCATTCCGTCCAAGCGGTTTGGTACATAATACATGCTTTCCGGCGGCAGCACTCTCCAGAACAGCGATGAGGTGCATATCATTGGACAATCCGATGATCACCGCTTCCACGTCCGGGTGGGATACACATTCTTTAATACTGGTACTGTAATGCGGGACGCTATAGTCATCCGCAAACTTTTTAGCATTGACTTCCGTACGGCTGTACACCGACACAATCGTATCCTTTCTTCGTTGTGCCACGAGAGAGTCTGCATAAAAACGGGAAATAAAACCTGATCCGAGAATAGCGAGTTTCATACAATTAATTTATTTAACAATAGGCCATGGAAATTTACTTTTCAGTTTGACTTTCATTCCGGAAGCTGATGACTTACGGGCGGCTTCAATGATCTCCAGCACATGTAACGCATGTTCCACATTGATCCGGGGCTCTGTGCCATTTACAATACTTTCCCCCACTACTCTTGCCCCTTCCTGCCATTCATAGCCGCCTTTATCAGTGCAGACGAGTTCAGCCGGCTTATCCCAGTTTACATCCAGCATCACTCCATTCGTTTCCCAGTCATAACCGATCAACCGCATATTGCCATAATCACCGTAGATCTGGATGGAATGCAAGGACTGATTGCCGGCTTCATGTCCATGCGGATCAAAATAGTTGAAGCCGCACATCACATGACTGATCACGCCTTTATCATGCTCCATCAGGATCTGAGCATTGTCTTCCGCCTCCACTTTTATTTTTCCTTTATCATCCACCGTACGTTCCGGATTTACAATACTGGTCATGGCCATGATGCTGCGGGCCGGTCCCAGTAAACCCGTTAAGGTGGCGATATTATACACGCCGAGATCCGGCATACTGCCTCCGTTCTTTTCATAAAAGAAAGCCGACCAGGTAGGACCGGTATGTCCGTACTGTCCGTGGGCCGCTGCCAGGCGACCCAGTTTTCCGTCCTGGATCATTTTACTCATATACGCAAACTGCGGACTGTTGACAACCGCCGGCGCTCCCCATATCCTCAGTTTTTTGGATTTGGCCAGATCCAGCAATGCCTTCCCCTCTGCATAGGTATTGGCCATGGGCTTTTCACTCCATACATGTTTGCCGGCCTGCAGGGCTTTTTTATTCAACTCGCCATGCACCTGCATATCGGTCAGCGTCACCATCATATCAAAGGGCACCCCTTTGAGCATTTCATCAATATGTCCGTAGGTAGTGGCATTTACTTTATACTCTTTATTCTGCGCCACCGCTCTTTCCGGTTTTATATCACAAAGACTCACCACTTCAATCCACTTCGAAGATAGTAACTGGGGTATATACCGGTTGCTCACGCTGCCACATCCTATTACCGCTACCCGGAGTTTTTTATCCGGCATAGAAGCCGCCCAGCCTTCCAGGGAGGATACCAATAATGCGGCACCGGCCAGGGCTGTGGTTTTTAAGAATTTTTCGCGGGAGATTGTTTCTTGCATAGCGTATTATTTTTACCATTGAATAATCAGTTCATTGCGGGGATTATCTGTCACCAGGCTCACCTGCTTCAATACCGGTTCAGCCAGGTACAACCCTTTCACCCTGTCCTTGCCATAATAATCTTCCAGGTCTTTCAACGGATCCAGCAGTCGTCCTGTATATTGTACCGGCTCCTGCGATGCACCATTAACGGTCACCCGTTCAATCTCTTTTCCAAAGCCATGGAAGATCCATTGAATTTTTTTATAGGCGGAACTAAATGATCCTTCCGTAACACCGAGTTTCAGTTGACGGCCTGAAGGGGTATACTCAATGAATCGTTTGGCAAATTCCCCTTCTTTATAACCATTGCCATCCCCTGCATCTTCATAAAAAAGAAAATGGTTAGCGGCTGTCCCCTGGTACACATGAATCTGCAGGGTATCCGATGCTTTGTCGCGGGTGGATTGCACCAGTCCCTGTACAGGTATAATTGCTGATGACTTAACAAAAAGCGGGATCGTGTAAGCGGGTGTGGGCATTACGACTTCTTGATTACCTGAATACAAATGATCCGTAAACAGATCATACCAGCCACCTGCAGGTAAATATACTTTCTTGCTCTTCTCTTCGGTAGTTACCGGCACCACCAGCAGCGCATCCCCGAAAAGAAACTGGTATTGGTATGTATTGTCATAAACAGGGGTATCAAACGGATAATCCAGCGCCAGGCTTCGGGCAACAGGTAATCCGGTTTGCGCCGCTTCATAAAATCCGGAATAGAGATAAGGCATCAGGCGATAGCGGAAACCAATATAGGTTTTGGAAATAGCTTCTGCTTCTTCGCCATAACTCCAGGGTTCATTGGCCGTGGCAAAAAATTCCTTATGATTCCGCAGATATGGGGAGAACACCCCCACCTGCATCCAGCGTTTGAAAAGATCTTTGCTGCCATCTCCAATATATCCACCCAGATCCGGCCCTACAAAGGGCATTCCGGATAAACCCATCTGGCTGTTCAATAAAACACCACTGAGCAATCCTTCATTGGTAGCCATATTATCTCCGCTCCATACCGCCGCATATCGTTGTACACCGGCAAAAGCGGAGCGGGTGAGTACAAAAGGACGTTTCCCCTTTCCATGTCTCACAGCGGCATCATAACTACTTCTGGCCATTTGAAATCCATAGACATTCTTTGCTTCCGGAGCATAGGCTTTACGGCCGTCAAAATCAAAGAGCAGGTTATCCGGCAGGTAACTGCCTCCTACCGCCGGTTCATTCATATCATTCCAGTAACCACGGATCCCATTCTCTTCCATCCATTTCATTTTGCCGATCCACCATGCTCTTGTTTTAGGATTGGTATAATCCGGCAAATAGCAGCGCAGCGGAGCAATCTCGGTTTCAAACAGACGGCCATCCGCATATTTAATAAACACATCATTTTTTAACCCATCGGTATAAGAATCATAGGTGCTGTCCAGTTTCACCCCGGGATATACCGAAGCCGTGAGGGAAATATGCATGCTTTCCAGTTTCCTGGATAAACCCGGTAAATCCGGAAAACGTTCTTTGTTTACCAGGAATGGTTTATAGTCCTGCTGGTAATCCGCATCCAGCACAATCCCATCCACCGGTATCTGTTTGCGCCGGAAGGTTTCACCTAATAACTCCACATTGGACTGCGGGTAGTAACTGCAACGGGACTGATGATACCCGAGACTCCATTTGGGAGGCAGGGGCATCTTACCGGTAATCGTACTGTATTGATTCAGGATACCCGAAATACTTTGATCATAAAAGAAAAAATAATCGGCTTCCCCTCCATCGGCATTGATCGATGAAAACTGCGGCGTGGAAATACCAAAGTTGAATTGCGTCTTCCAGGTATTATTAAAATACAACCCATAAACCTGCCGGTGATGCACCCCGATATAAAACGGAATACTGATATACATGGATAAACGCGGGTCTCCGTACTTATAGGTATCCGTATTGTTGAGGGTGAAAGCCATTCCTCTTTTATCCAACGGGCCAAGCACTTCGCCCAGTCCGAGAAAACGCTCGCCCTCCTGCATTTTTTTATACAGACTTATCTTATCGCCCAACCAGCTGGTACCAAATCCTGCACCCGGCATATCCTCCTGGATTATTTCACCAGCTGCATTCTTAAAAATCACGCGGAAATAAGGCGATTGCTCCACCACACAGGTCAGGGTGGGTGTAACGATTTCAATTTGCTTTTCCATGCTGTTTACCACAGCCGGATAGAAAGCGCCCGTGTCTGCCGCCAGGGCATACTGTACCGGGTTAAATGTTTTTTCTTTGGTGATCCGCACCCGGATAGTATTGGCCGACCAGGCTTTGATTTCAAAACGGGTGAACCGGGTTTTACCTTCAATCCCTCCCGGTATTTTCCGGTAACTGGTAACTGCATCCACCGTACGCAGCTGGGCAGTCAGCGGCTGGATGAACAGGAAAATTCCCGCCAGTATATATATGCTATAAAATCCTTGCCTTAACATGCGTTTGATTAGTCCGTTTAAAATTCAAGAGATGCCATCACCGGAAAATGATCGGAAGGATACTTCATGTCATAAGAATCCGTAATGGTGGCAAATTTTCTGACCGTAAGTTTTTTATACCGGTTGGTGAAAATGTAATCAATACAACCTTCCGGCTGCTGATTGAACTTAAACCCGTTCCAGGTATCGGCCGGCCCATAAGGCGTTTCAGCTGATATTGTCCGGGCATTATTCAGCTCAGTGTTCAGTATACTCACGGGTTCATCGGCGGGTTTTGAGTTCAGATCACCCATGAATACCACCGGGTAATTTTTCCCGTCAGTCAGTTCCTTCATTTTTGCCAGGATCAGTTTAGCCGATTCAGTTCTGGCCAGTTTTCCCACATGATCAAAATGGGTATTAAAGACCCAGATCATTTTTTTTGTTTTCCCCAGCCGGAAAAGTCCCCAGGTGCAAACCCGGTTACAGACTGCATCCCAGCCCATCGAAACCGTATCCGGTGTCTGGGATAACCAGAACGTACCCTGCTTTACCGGTACAAATTTTTCTTTATTGTAAAAAATACAGGAATACTCTCCCTTCTCTTTTCCATCATCGCGGCCTACCCCGATATGATCATAGCTGCTGAGTTGTTCTTTCAGGTACATCAGCTGGTGATGCTGCACTTCCTGCCCGCCGATAAAATCAGCGCCATAATACTTCATCAGTCCGGCCACTTTATCCTTCCGGTTCTCCCACCAGTTCGCTCCATCCGATTTTACATCCAGACGGATATTAAAACTCATAACTTTTACTTCGGTCTGTGCCCCGCTGATCAGGGTAAATAACAAGGCGGTAAAGGCAAATACTATTTTTCTCATAACCTATTTTTTAAAATAAGGACTGCTGAAACCCAGCTTTTTTAACCCATTCTGTACATCCGGTATATTCATAAATAATTTCCAGAGCAGGCCCGTCCGGTGATTCTCGATCATGGTCACGATCGGTCCCTGGTCAATCGCCAGGTGGGATTTCGCGTACCAGTTGTGGTGGATACTGAACCCATCTACAAATCCATACTTGCTCCATATCTTATCGCCCAGTCCGTAATAGAAATAACGGAGGGCTTCCATACTTTCTTTCGGGGTATAAGGTAAGGAAGAAATGGCGGCCGTGGGCTGAATCACCCCCCGGTCATTCTGCGGACTATGTGCCACATATCCTTTATAACTGTCCCCGGCAGTGAGTCCCCAGCATACATCACTATAACCCTTGAATTTTTTGGGATTCTCCATACAATAGGCCCGGTTGATCAGGGTATGGTTCTTGCCCTGCAGGAAATAATCATTCCCCAGCGAATCGGTGAGTCCGTTGGGATCGATGCCCTGGAAAGTGTATTGTTCAAAAAATAAGGGTCCGCCTTTATCCTCATCGTAATTTCCCAACGGCAATGTATACCCGTAATATTGTTTTCCGTTTTTGAATCCCTGGCTTCCGGCCCAGGTACCATCGTAGGCGGCTTTGGGAATAGAATGATATTGGGAAGAAGCGCCGATTATATACGTGATCAGGCATTCATTATAGCCCCAAACCGGAAAATTCATATCAAAGCCGTTATTGGGACTCCAGTGCCAGTAGAGTTTGGGTTGTCCGTTGGTATGCCAGTTCCAGTTGGCGGCACCCCAGATCTGGTTGATCCGTTTACGGAGGTATACTTCCCGGGGGGTGTTGCCGGTAAAGTACTCCCGGGCACAGAGTAAGCCCATCAGCAGGTAGGAGGTCTCTACAATATCAGCGCCATCATCGAGACGGTCAAACTTAATCGTCTTGCCGGTTCTGCCGTTCATGAAATGCGGATAGATGCCATGATAGCAATCGGCATTAATCAGGAAATCGGTAATCTGAATCAGGCGTCTAACTGCCGTATCCCTGCCGATCCACTTGCGGTCCACAGCCACCACGGTACTCATGATACCAAAACCGGTACCACCTATGGCCCCGGCATCCGGTCCGAAAACAGTCTTACTGAAATTGGGTTCATCCCATGCTTCATTGATATAATCCCAGTAATGTTCCGCCAATACAGTATTGCTCCTTTCCAAGGCCAGTCCGCTGTACGGATGGGCTCCATGCCAGAAAAAACGGAAGGTTTGCTTCTGTACCAGCTCCAGCAACTGTTCATCATTCAGATTTTTAATAATGCCGGAGGGTGCAATACTGTCCGGACCATCCCCGTATTTCCCCTTGGTGAGTGACAGGGCCGTCTTCCCCTGTGAAAAGCAGGAGGCTGCGATCAGTAATACACTGCAAATGGTAATCAATCGTTTTTTAATCATAACGGTGTTTTATCGTATCAATGTAGTGGTTCCTTTTAAAAAAACTTTTTTCCCATTCACTTCAGTATACTCCAGTGTCCATACATAGACCCCGGTCGTCTGCTCCACCCCGCCTACTCGACCGTCCCATTTCCGGCTCCAGTCACGGCTTTCAAATACCACTTGGCCTCTGCGGTCAAATACACGGAAGTGCAGGTCGGTTACTTTAAATGCATTCAGCGGATAGAGATAATCATTCCGTCCGTCATTATTGGGAGTGAAGCCCGTGGGTACCGCGATATAGCAATTGTCTTCTACCTGTATCAGCTGATACGCTGTATCGGTACAGCCGGCTGTATCCGCAACAGCCAGCCGGGACATATACATGAATTGATTACCCGCTATGTTGTAATACTGGGTAGCGGGTTTTTGTTCCGTTGAACTGATCCCATTTCCGAAATCCCAGTGCCAGGTTTTCAAATGGCCCTGGCTCCTTTCTTTGAACAGCAATGAATCATACACCCTGCAGAGATAAGGCGAAAAATCCATGATGGCTTTTACCGGCACATTATTCCGGATGATCACCTGCACCGAAGCGGTATCTGAACAACCGGATGTATCAGTGACTTTCACGGTATACCGTCCGTTCTTCGCCGGTTTTATAAGTGGGTGTTGCAGGGCGCTGCCGGTAACTCCGTCACCGGTCCATGCATAACTGATACCGGGACTGGCATGCAGGGAAACTGTGTTTCCTATACAAATTGCCGTATCCGGCCAGGCGCGAACATCTGTACCGATGATTTTCACCCGGATAGAATCCATAGTTATGCAACCACCCCAGCTGGATACAGCTATATAATACACACCACTGTCTGCAAGTGTGCTGTAATAAATTGAAGGGGTGGGTACATTATCATAAAAACCATTGGGGCCGTTCCATTCATAACTGGCTGCTCCATCTGCTTTAAATAACAAGGGCAGTCCCGAGCAAACCGGCGAATTACTGCTGATGGTATAACCGGCAGGTGGTCCCTGAATTTCCACCCGGAGTTTATTGGATACCACCCGGCAGGCCGGATTGGTAATCATACTCAGATCTGCACCACTCAGCCTGTAATAAAAAGTATCCGGCAGTGTATAGGTTTGTGTGAGTAACGGGCTGGTGGCACCGGGAATATCGGTCCAGGTGGCGCCGGAATCCATACTTATTTGCCACTGCAAGGCAGGATTATTGTAATATGGCTCCATGGTACCGCTGAATGTAATTGTGGGATGCTGCTGATAGCAGGCCGCTTTCACTGTATTATTCGGTTCGCCGGGAAACTGAATATTCATAGCGGCCCCTTTTGGACGAAGCCGGATATCATCAATAGCAAAATCCTCCGCACAATCATAATATGTCGTCAACAGGTCAATCCGTAAGACCAACCTGCCTGTAATGGCCGGCATATTGAGCCAGATACCGAATTCGCCAAACTTATAGCCCATAAACGGATTGGCAAAAGAGATCCCGTTTCGTATAGTGTCTGTCACCAGGATCTGACCGGCTTCGGTTTCCAGTGAAAATGCAAGCCGTGGAAAGAAATGGGAGCCCGGACAGGTAACGGGTCTGTCTACATTTATAATAGCCGCTGAAAAAAAATAATCAATTCCCGGACAAAGGGATTGCTGTACCGTATCCATATACAACAGGCGCGAACCGGTTGCCACGGTATTGTTCACCAGCATCAGGTTGCCTTCAGCATGGGTCATATCATAGGTGCTGTTCTGATCATTTGATAGCGGAATCCATTCATCATTGAAGCAACTGCCTGCAGGTACCCGTTTGATAATAGAATAATATCCGGGAGGCGGGCAAAGGGTGGTACTGCGCTGAAGGGAGGTGCGACCCTGGGGCAAGGCCGGCCCGATAACTGCCTCTCCTTTGGGAGAAATCCCGAAATGCTGCCAGTATACCGGTGCACCAAAACCCTGCTGACCTCTTGCAGCAGTGCCAACAAACAGCAGGTGTAAAAATATTAATATCGTTTTCCTGGCCGTATACATTCAATACCCCGGGGCTTGTTTCAATGTGAGGCGGGACTGGTAAACCCGAGTCGCTTTATTCCGGTTTGAATTTCCGGGCAGCTCATAAAGAGATTCCACAACAGTCCGCTCCGGTAATTTTCTATCATTACAATAATGGGGCCCTGGTCAATCGCCAGGTGAGAAGAGGCTACCCAGTTTTTTGATTCGTTGAAAGCATCCACAAAACCATACTCACTCCAGATTTTATCACCGAGATCAGTATAAAAATGACGTAATGCCTGCATCGAATATACGGGTGTGTAAGGGAATGCGCTCAGCGCGGCTGTTGGGGAAATGGTGCCAAGGTCCTCGGTGGGGGAATGCGCGGCATATCCATTATAGGTATCACTGGCCGTTAAGCCCCAGCAGTTTTCACCATAGCCTTTAAATTTATTTGGATTACGTACACAATGTTCCCGGTTGATCAGGGTATGGTTCAGGTTTTGTTCCCAGTAATCAGCGTACCGGTCTTTTAATCCTCGCGGATCAAGGCCCAGGAAAGAATACTGTGAGAAAAACAATGGGCCCCCATAATCAAATCCAAGCGGGAGTTTGATATCATAAAATGATTTCCCGTTTTTGAAGAAATTACTCTCCGCCCAGCCCCGGTGATACACGGCCGGAGATACACTGTATTTTTCATTGGGAGATGAAGCCGCGAGAACATACATGATCAGGCATTCGTTGAATCCCCGTACAGGAAAATTCATGGCCCATCCGTTATTCGGACTCCAGTGCCAATACAATACTTCCTGTCCGCCATTGGTAAACCAGTTCCATTCAATATCCGGCCACATCCAGGATATCCGGTTACGCAATTCTGTTTCAGTGGCATTGGTGCCAGTGAAATACTGACGGGCACATAACAATCCCTGAAATAAGTAAGAAGTTTCCACCAGGTCAGCCCCGTCATCTTTTCGGCTGAACGGGATTGTTTTGCCGGTGGCGCCATTTAACCAATGTGGAAAGGCTCCGTGATAGCTATCTGCTTTCAGTAAAAAATTAATTAGTTTAAGGAGGAATTTTGCCGCTGTATCGCGGCTGATCCATTTTCTTTCAGTGGCTACGATTACGCTCATAACCCCAAAACCTGTTCCGCCGGTGGTTACCGTTTCCTCACCATAGCCATAACTTTCATTACTTCTTTCCCTGGCCATCCCGGAGACCGGATGAGCAAAATCCCAGAAATAACGAAATGTCTGTTTTTGGACCAGGTCAAGCAGCGCACTGTCCGTTAAGTTTTTGGGTCGGCCTGCCGGATTGAATAGCGGGTCAGTCTTTTGTCCCTGAGCCGGCAAAAGTAACAAGGCCATAACCCCGGTAAGAAGTTGTCTCTTTATTCGCATAAGATGTTCTTGATTCAGGAATAGATCTTCACAGGTATGGCGCACTAAAACCAAGGGATAACATCCCGGTTTTTACTTCCGGACAACTGGTAAACAGGTTCCACAACAAACCGCTGCGGTGATTTTCAAGCATGATGATAACAGGCCCCTGGTCAATTGCCAGAAAAGAAGTGGCAAACCAGGTATCCCTTAATGAAAAGGCATCCACGAAACCATACTCTTTCCATATTTTATCACCGAGTACATAATAAAAGAATTTCAAAGCGGCCATAGACTGGTCAGGTGTATACGGAAAAGACGCCAGGGCGGCTGTAGGCGCAATCACCCCCCTGTCGTTGGTGGGTGAACTGGCCGTATAGCCATTAGGTATGTCACTGGCCGTAAGTCCCCACACTGAATCACTGTACCCTACGCCGGCAGCCTGGTTACGGCGGCAATATTCATAATTGATCAGCGTATGGTTGCGTGTATGGGTTGCATAATTAGCCCAGCTATCGGTCAGCCCGTTAGGGTTGATGCCAAGGAACGAGTATTGTGCCAGGAAAAGAGGACCTCCCTGGGCCGGCCCCAGCGGTAATGTATATCCGTAATATGAATTACCGTTCACAAACCCTGCCCCGCCATTAGCCGCCCAGCCATTGGTATATACGACTGCCGGTATTCCATGTGTGGTGGACGAAGCCGCTAATACATAGGTAATCAGGCATTCGTTCCAGCCACGGATTTGCATGTTCATCGCCCAGCCTTTATCGGGACTGTAATGCCAGAACAGCGTATTCTGTCCCCCGTTGCGGAACCAGTCCCATTCCACATTATTATACAGGGTATTGATATCAGATCGCAGGGTGGCTTCAGCTGCATCCACCCCGTTAAAATACTGGCGGGCGGTCAATAAACCCATCATCAGGTAAGATGTTTCCACGAGGTCAGCCCCGTTATCATTACTGCTGAATGGAATAATCGCGCCGGTGTTTCCATTCAACCAATGGGGGAATGCCCCTTTTACTTTAACAGCTGTGTTTTTCAGAAAAGAAACCATCGTTTGCAGACGGGCCAGTCCCTGTGCCCGGGTAATGAACCCGCGGTTGATTCCGGTTACAATGGCCATGACCCCGAAGCCTGAACCACCGGAGGTAACCAGGTCACCAGAAGTATTACGTTCACGAGACAGTCCGCTCACCGGGTGCGCAAAATCCCAGAAGTATTTAAACGTGGTTTGTTGAATTTTATCAAGCAGTTCATTATCCGTCAGTAAAGGAAATTTCCTGGAGGAATCAATCTGTGTAACAAGTACTTTATCAATGCTGCCGGAAAGGGATCCCCCTGCTGCAGATTTAACAGAATTGGTCAGCTTAAACTGGTATTTCGTAATACCAGCCAGCGTCGAATTGGGTTGTATCAGTAGTACGGAATCGCCTTGTTGATAGGAAAGTGTATTGGGAACTGTAATTCCGGCAGGATCCGTGAAAGAGATGGCACCCGCTACGGTTGTCCGCATCAACGGGGCGGAAAATACAATTTTCAGCACTGGTTGACGGGATGCTCCATAATGAAGGTCATCAAATGTCCGGCTGTCCACCCAGTTGCTGCGTATCGTTAATGCAGCGGGTGGGGTGGGTGGCGGAGGAGGTGAATTCTTATCTCCGCAACTCATCAGTAAAACAAGTACTATAAATACAGGCAAGGAGCTCTTCATGATCGGATCCCGGGTTATTTGATGATATACGTATTTATTGAATGAGCCTTTACCTGCGCTTCAGCTGCTTTCCCATTGATCCAGAGAAATACCGGCGAAGTATTGTTTCCCTGGTTCATGACAATCACCACAACCGTTCCGTCCGGATTAAGGAAGGCGGTGGACAATAACTGGCTGCGGCTGGGACTGCTGATAATGCGTTTGGCGCCCGGTTGAATGAATTTGGAAAAGTGTCCGATATAATAATAGGCATTGGTATAAATAAGCTGACCTGTGCGGGTATCCCCGTGAACAGGGGCAAAACAGAAATTCTGCACATGGTTGGGACCTCCGGTTTCATCCAACAGGATATTCCAGTCCGTAAATCCGACCATCCCATTATTGAAGTCATTAATCATACTGCGTCCATACTCTTCCCCTAATACCCAGGCATTGTAACGGGCTGCATTGAAACTCTCCGCACAACCTTCCGTAAACATGATATTCTTATCAGGGTATGCTTCATGCACCCTGCGCAGGTTATCATACATCGGCTGACCGCCACTCCAGTCCTCATACCAGTGAAACCCAATTCCCCAGGCATATTTAGCCGCTTCAGGATCATCAAAATAAGTGCGGGCCCGCTGATAAATGAGATCACGGTTATGGTCCCATACAATGATTTTCTTATCCTGCAGCCCTTCTTTATGCATGGTAGGCCCCAGGTGATTTTTCAGAAAATCCCTTTCTTCTTCTGCTGTATAAATACAACTTTCCCAGCGTTGTGTGGCCATGGGTTCATTCTGTACGGAGATACCCCACATCGGTATTCCCTCCTTCTTATACTCTTTGATAAACTTTGTATAATACATGGCCCAGCTGTCGTAAAATTCTGGTTTCAGTTTACCGCCATGCAGCATATCATTGTTGCTCTTCATCCAGGAGGGTGGGCTCCAGGGACTGGCAAATAAATTCAGTTTGCCACCGGCTGCTTTCATCGCTTCTTTTATAAAGGGGATCTTATACTTCCGGTCATGTTCAATATTGAACGACTTCAGCTCTTTGTCCCCGTCCTGAACATAGGTGTACATATCACTGCTGAAATCGCAGCTATTGATATTGGTTCTGGCTACGGTATAGCCGATACCGGTTTCTTTATCAAAATAGGCTTTCAGGAATTCCGCCTGTTTGTCTTTCGGCAGTTTATAAAAAGTTTCTGCAGAGGCGTCAGTCATGGCCGCACCGGTTCCAAAATAGGTCTGGAAGGTTTTTTGCGGATCCACAAAAACGATGACCTCATTTTCAAATGGCTGCGCCTTTTCTTTAAAAGTGAGGGTATCCGTAAGGGATAAACGCAGATCAGAACTGTCTGCCGTGGTCCAGCTGATTACTTTTTTCCCATCGGTTGAGAAAGGGGTGCCGGAAACTGGTGCATTTTCATTATTGTCAGGCTTATTATTACAGGAAAAAGCCAGTACAGCCAACAGGAGAAGTGAGGAATATTTTAACATGACTTATGATTTAATATATTACCAGATATATGTTGCTACAGCATTTCCGGGGATGCTAACCACCGCCCATTTGCCTTTATATTTCAGATTTACGTTTACAGCTGCCCCGTTTTCATTCACCACCAGCATCACTTTTTTCCCGTCAGGCCTGATAAAAACCACATTGGAAACCGTTGAACCCGTTGAGCTTTCTATACGAACGGATCCGGGTGTAACAAACTTAGAAGCGTGGGCCACTATATAATAACTCACATTTTTACTTGCCACAGAACCGCTGATAGTTACAGCACCCTTGCACTCAGAACAACCACCTGGAGTATGTGGCTGGTAATTGGGGTCACTGGCCAGGTTCCATTCAAGTGCCACTTTGCTCCAGTTGCGCATCGAACCAATGATCACATTTTTTATATGCCACTTCAGGTCGCCGTCAAAACTGCCGTTAGCACCGGTCCATTGTTCTGTAAAATAAAGGTTCTTATCCGGGTGAGCAGCGTGCACGCCTGACATCGCCCCGATTTCTCCTTCATATAAGTGAAATGCACTCCCATCTACAAAGGCTTTGGCTGCAGGATCATCCATTATCGTGATCGGGTAGTTCGGATTATTACAGTTATGATCCCATACCACAATTTTTGTTGTAATCCCCGCATTCCGGAAAGCCGGACCAAGGTGATTCTTTACAAACTCCCCCTGCTGTAAGGCAGACATCACCATACTGGGGTTATTGCCTCCATGTTGAGGCTCATTCTGTACGGTGATGGCATGCAGGTTTATTCCTTTTGCAGCCATTGCCTGGATATATTTCACAAAATACTGAGCATAAACACTGTAATACTCCGGCTTCAGGCTGCCACCAATGCTGCTGCCATTATCTTTCATCCAGACAGGTGCACTCCAGGGAGAGCCCATGATCTTCAGATTCGGGTTGATAGCCAGGATCTTTTTTAAGACCGGAATCAGATCCACTGTGTCTTTAGACAAACTGAAGTTTGACAAGGAGAGGTCTGTCTGACCAGCTGCAAGGTCGTCATAACTAAACACAGCTGCATCCAGATCGGAGGCCCCGATACTGATGCGGATATAACTTACACCGATGCTGCTCTCCCCGGCACCAAAAAATTCGTTCAGCAGTGAATTCTTAGATGCCTCATCCATTTTATTGATCAGGAAAGCACTACCCCCGGTAAGCGAATAGCCAAACCCATCTACCGTCTGAAAAGTTTTTGTGCTGTCGATTTCGATGATGGAATTATTATTAGCATCAGTGCTAAAAACGAATGAAGTGGATTGCTTTTGCAGGGTGGCGGTCTGGTCAGACCTGGTTATCCAGTATTCCGCGTTCACCGTTTCACTGTTGTTGTTATTTCCCCCTGCGTTATTCTTGGAGCAATTAGACGACATTGATACCACCCCTGCCAGGAGGAATAAAGAAAGGCTCATTCTGGTTTTCATGATGTAGATGTATTGAAGTAAAGTTGCCTAGTTTTTCTTTAAAAATACAAGGGGGCCATTATTACGGGCTATCACCAAAAGTGAGTCGCCGGTCCCGGTACGCACCCAGTCAATATCCCTTGCTTCCCCCTTAAAATTGTTCATAATATTATGCGCACCGGCTGCAGTCCCATCCTTTGCAAAACTGAACTGCAGGGGCTGCATGGCATCATAACGGCCCTCATAAGGTATCACCCCGTAGTAGTTTCCTGCGGCAAGAATACGGACACCCTCCTTGCCTGATGCCAGGTTCATACACATTAATGGTGCTGCTTGTGCAGCATCTGCCATATCAGAACGGGTAAAATTTCCTTTCCCGTTATTGATAAAACAGGAAGAGGACAAGGTTTCCGCCTGAAGTGTTGTGTAATCTTTAAAAAGATCGTAAAACATATACTGAACAGTTTTGCCGGCCACATCACTGTAATTCAAATAGGCCTTTTTTAACACCGGGAGGGATCGCTCCAGTTCATCTTTTGCCAGGAAGGTATACTCCTTTTTATCAATAGTATAACACAGAATCTGCTCCACTGTCCCGTTATTATCAAAATCCTTCATAAATAGTTTCAGGGGGCCGTTCTTACCGGCCCGGAATTTTGAATTATGCCCCCAGTTACCGGCCAGCAGATCCGTGTACCCATCGCCGTTTACATCTGCGGCAAATAAACTTTGCCAGAGACCGGTGGAACCCGGGATCGCGGTTTCGGTAAATACCCCTTTTTTATTAATAAATATTTTAAGGGGCATCCATTCACCGGTTATCACCAGATCGGGCCAGCTGTCTTTGTTAACATCTGCAAAAACAGCAGCTGTCACCATTCCGGCTTTCTGCAGGAATATAGTATTCCGTTCAGCCATGTCAAATGTGGCATCTCCCCGGTTTAGATATAAATAGGAGTTTACCGGCTGTCCATAGCCGGTCTGGTTTGCTAAGTTGCCAATAAAGAAATCCATATCCCCGTCCTTATCTATATCTGAAACAGCAATACAGGATTTGCTTTCATACTGTACAGGGAATGCCAGTTCTTTCTTCTTAAAATTGCCATTCCCGTCATTTATGTATAAGCGATCTTCTCCCTGCCGGCTGGTTGCCAGGATTTCATTCCCCCCGGTAATCACCAATAAATCGGGATGACTGTCACCATTCGCATCAAAAAAAGCCGCATCCACATCTTCGCTTTCTTTATTGAGATCGAAATCCGGTTGCAGGGAAGCAGAAAAGCGGCCATCGGCTCCCTGTATCATCAGTACCCCGGATTCACCTTTTCCACTGCAAACATAGATGTCATCCAAACCGTCACCGTTCACATCCGCAACGGCCGTTTTGGGGCCTCGTGCGGAAAGCGTGTGAGGAATAAGGTATTGGATATCAAAATCATTGAATTCATTTTCTTTATGCCGCCATGGATTTCCCATTGAGGATGTTATATCACTATAGCCGGTTTGAGCGGGTGGGAAAAAGGCTGAATAATCAAAATGTCCGGTTGCATCGTTCTGTTCAAGTACCAGGCTCTTATTGGCCGGCAATTGTTTTAAAAGTTGCATCCGCTGATCGGGCCAAACCACCAGGATACTGTCTGCCTTAACAGCCTCCCCTAGTCCAAAATGAAGGCGGGGTTCCACAGATGACTGAAACCCACGGGTTGTCATCAGTTGCTGGTATTGCAGCTGGCCACCGGCCCACAGGTAAATTTTAGCGCCGATCCCAAACCGGTTCATACTGTCACCGGAAAAGCGGATACCCAGCTGGTTCCCCGGATTGCTGTTATTGCGTAAAACAGTCGCTTCCGCATCAAGGCAATTGATTACCATATCAAGGTCTCCGTCATTGTCAAAATCCGCATATACGGATCCGTTATAAAATCCCTTCAGATTGCCGGTGCCCCATTCCTCGCTCATATCCCTGAACGTATATTCATTTTCATTCCGGAAAAAAAAGGGATGCGAACTTCCTTCCGGCATTGCGTCAATGGTTTCCTTATCGAATTTGTCTGTATAGTTCAGCCCCTTATTCACTTCCTGGGCCGATACAAACCGTATATAATCCAGGTCCACCGGCCTTTTTACAATACCGCTGGAAATAAAAAGATCTTTCCGGCCATCATTATCGAAATCGGCAAACAACGGTGCCCAGCTCCAGTCAGTCGCAGAAATACCAGCCTGCAGCGCTATATCGCTGAAGCTGTTTCCGTTTCCATTGTTTTGCTGTAAAACATTGCGTGAAACCTGGTGCTGGTATCCGTTTTTCTCCAGTTTGAACCGGTAGATATCAGGATTTTCATCACTGCCATATGTTTTCATTGTCTTTTCATCCGGAGGCAGCATATCCACTGTTATGATATCCGGCTGGCCGTCATTATTATAGTCATTAATATCATTGCCCATGCTGAACCGGCTGTAATGCCCGAAATGAGCCGCTCCGTTTTCTGTAAATGTGCCATTCCCGTTATTGAAATAACAATAGTCATTCTCATGAAAGTCATTTCCGATATAGATGTCCTCCCACCCGTCATTGTTCAGGTCAGCTACGGACAGCCCAAGACCATACCCGAGATTACTCTGGTAAATACCGGCTTCTTTTGAAACATCCGTGAAACGGCCGGTGGCTTTGAGGTCATTCCGCAGCAGGACATCCCCGGAAAGCGGATCATACTTACGCCGGCTGGCTGTATCCACTACGTTGGCATGCGGCCGGTCCGACTGATTCAGGATATAACAATCCAGATCGCCGTCGTGGTCATAATCAAAAAAGGCTGACTGGGTTGTCAGTCCGGAAAAGGCTAATCCGAAAGCTTCACTTTTCTCCGTAAAACGGTTGTTGCCATTATTAATAAAAAGTTCGTTGTGCCCTGTTAGACCGAATTTGCTGCTTACGGAACTAACATAAATATCCAGCAAACCATCCCCGTTTACATCAGCCATTGTAACACCGGAACTCCAGTCAGATTGACCGGCCACTCCGGCCTTATCTGTAATATCTTCAAACTCAAAATTTCCTTTGTTGAGATAGAGCCGGTTCTTGCCTTTCTGGTTGGCGGAAAAAAAGATATCGGTGAGTCCGTCATTATTAATGTCACCGGCAGCCACTCCCCCGCCATTATAGAAATACAGGTAGTACAGAATATTAAACCGCTCCTTTTCAGGAACGTGATTTGAAAAACTGATATGAGTCTGTGCAGATGAAAGGGAGGTAAAAAGGGGGCGTTTCTTTTGCCGGCTACAACTGTACAGCAGCAACAAGGAACATAATAGCGCTGTCGTGGAAGTTCTCAACATATAGTGCAATTCAAAATATGACTAGGCCAAAAAAGCGTAAAAGGGCTGAAACAATAAATTGTTCAGCCCCTTTTTGCTTATGCTCTGCGATTGCCAAAAAAAATATTCAGTCCAACCGCTGATGTTTCATTACAGCTTGCCGGTAAACAGGCTGGACACTTCAGTGGCAGTAAGTGCGGTAGTATACATACGGATCTGGTCAATACTTCCTTTAAATGTGGAAGCCAGCCAATCATCCGTGTCAATACTGTTTGAAGGACCTGAACCAATCCGCATTTCAGTTATTTTACTTTCATCCATATTCAGGTTGCCATGTGTACCCCAGTTTCCGGTTGTGGGCCGGGCTGCTCCATCCAGGTAACAAGTCATTACGCTGGTGGTGGCATTATACACGAGGGCGATATGATGCCAGGCGTCGTTCATCATTCCGGCAATCTGGTTACCACCTTCCCAGGTAAACCAGGCATCGCCATTGTTCTTATCCACAAACATAGTCTTAATAGCGCATGCAGTATTATCCCCTTCCAGGAAAATGAGGGCCTGTGCCCCTGACCAGTGACCATTGCTGGATTTGAAGCTCATAATATATTCCGGACCATTGGTACCTGTATTGTTTTTTGTCTGGCCATTGCTTTTATACCAGAACGAAATAGTAAAACTCTTGGCATTTTTGGCCCAATCGTTTGGTTTGGCGTATTTGACAAACTTCTTATTCTCGCCTTTCACTGCTTTCCCTTTAATGCCATCCACAGATGCCAGCGGATTGTCTGCAGCAAAGTTTGCGCGAATACTATCCACTGCATTCATCAGGGGATTAGTTGTAGTTCCGTCAAAAGCAACATAAAAAGCCAGCGGACCACCGGGAGGGTTTGAATCCTCGGGGAAAGAGCCCATATCCGGCTTTGACATTTTCTGGCAGGAAGCCAGCAACAATAGAGCGCCGGCAGCGAAACCAATTTTCCTTATTTGTTTTTTCATTTTATTAATTTTTAATGATTAATCAGGAATCAGGGGATGATCGGATCATCCCCTGAGAAGATTATATCTTACCAGCATGGGTTTTGAATAAGTACTCCACCTGCAAAGTCAATAGCTGTCTGAGGCAGCGGATAATATTTATGGCAGTTTGTATAGCCAGACGGGCCAAGTACAGTTACTGCATCACCCCATCTTACCAGGTCAAAGAACCGCTCGCCTTCCATAGCCAGTTCCATACGTCTTTCCTGCTTGATCGCAGCACGCATCTGGGCCTGGGAAGTAAACGTAATACTGGGTAATCCGGCACGGTTACGAATCATATTCACCCAGGTGGTTGCATTGGTCTGGTTTGTCCCGCCACCAAGTTCGTTTGCAGCTTCAGCGGCCAGCAGCAGTACATCAGAATAGCGAAGCAATGAGTGATTCAGCCAGGCATTCTGACGGCGACCTGTATAGGTCTGCATAGCAGGTTCCGGGTATACTTTCTTATTCCAGTACAAACGGGGGATAATCGGGTAAGCCGGAACGGTTTTACCATAACCATCATCCTGGCCTGAAAATAAGATAGTGGCTGATTTACGTGCATCACCTGCTTCGTAAGCATTTACCAGATCATCTGTTGGTGTATTCCATCCCCAACCCAGATCCCAGTCTCCTGATCCACGCACTCCCTGCTCTACCCCAAACTCATAACCGTTATCGGGCACGCCATTGGCACCCAGATCAGCCTGAATTTCAAAAAGGGATTCTTTTGAGTTTTCACCTGCTACCTTGAACAGGTTACTATAATTACTCAGTAACTGGTAATTACCAGAGTTGATCACTTGTTGACAGAGACCAAGCGTGGCCGCCCAGTTCTGACTATAGATTTTAACTTTAGCCAGCAGGCCCATTGCAGTATACTTGGTGAGGCGCCCCGGGAAACGGCTGTTGCCAGTGGCATTAAGCCAGTTTTCAGGAAGATCACTCACGCCTGCCTGCAGATCTGCATCGATCAGGGCATAGATATCAGCAACTGTTGCTTTCGGCTTTTTAGAATCATTGGCATTATAAATTCTGAAATCAATTTTTGGCACTTCACCAAATACACGGACCAGCTGGAAGTAAGTGAGTGCGCGGAAGAACTTGGCTTCAGCGATATTCACTTTGGATGCCGGATCAGTGAGACCCAGTGAGTCAGCGATCTGCAGTACGGTGTTGGCTTTATTTATCAGGTTATAGTTCTGATCCCAATAAATTGTTGGAGCCCAGTGTGATTTCTGATACTGGAAATCATCAAAAATCACGCCCCAGTCGGCACCATCAGCAGGGCTACTTCCTTTCATGGCATCATCCCCGCGGAAGGAATGGAAACCAAACCATGGAATACTGCTGTATCCGTGGTAAGCAGCACCCCGGTCAAGGAATGAGCCGTATAAACCAAAGACCTGCCCTTCAAGACCACCCTGATTCAGATCCTCCAGGGATGCCTGTAAGGGTTTGCGGTCAAGAAACTTTTTACACCCCGTAAATGTTGTACCAGCAATGGCTATTGCCAGCATCAACCATACAAATTTGTTTCTTCTCATATTATTCGTTTTATAGAATTCAATCGTTTATTAAAAATTGACATTAATACCTCCTGAAATAATCATCGGAATCGGGTCATTACCAGTATCGATACCAAATGATGTCGGAGAACCTCCGAATTCAGGTGAATAACCAGAGTTGCGTTTCCAGGTCTTCAGATTCTGTATGTTAAAGAATGCCCGAAGACTTTTGATATGCATTCTCGCCAGCATGTCAGCGTTGAAATTATACCCGATCTGGAAGTTCCTGATACGGAAGTAGCTGCCATCTTCAATACCATAGCTGGAAGGCAGGCGGTTAGTGGAGTGGTCATCGCCCAGGATCGGATCCCAGTTTGATGTACCGGCACCATGCCAGCGGTTCAGCTTGAATTTCGGATAGTTAAACTTGGTATAAGGCAATTCTGAACTACCCCAGTAACGGTAGATCTCACCACCGTAAACGCCTTGCATATCCACACTCAGATCAAGCCCTTTATACTTTACAGTAACGTTACCGCCATAAATAAAGTCAGGAGTCGGGTTACCGATCATCGTACGGTCATCTGTATTAACCACACCGTCTCCGTTCAGGTCCTTGTACTTAAGATCGCCGGGACCATAACTGTTGCCAAGGTTCATAGTCGGGGATGCCAGTTTATCTGCATAAGACTGGTACACGCCTTCCACAACATAACCGTAAAAATAGCCGATCGGGTTGCCTGCTACAGTACGGTTGGGGTATTGTTCATCCGGGTTTGAGGTAAATGGAGAATTCAGGAATTTATTGTCAAATGTGGTCATATTACCGGAAACTGTTACCGTGAAGTCTTTTTTGACTTCATGAGTGTAGCTGGCAGAAAGTTCCAGACCACGGTTACGCATATCACCGATGTTGGTAAGTGTTTGCAGACCGGCACCTGCACTGATCAGTGCCAGCAGATCCACGGTTTTCTTGTGGTAATAGACAACCTCACCATGCAGTTTGCGCTTTAACATGTCAAACTCAATACCGATCTCTTTACCATGTACTTTTTCCCAATGCAGGTTACGGTCGGCCAGGTAAGTTTCAGTGTACACAGGCACGATAATAGTACCAAACACAGCCGTGGAATTTGTAGCCAGAGAAGGATAAGCAGGGTAGTCAAATCCATACGTATTCTGTACACCCAGTACACCAAAGCTGGCTTTCACTTTCAGGTAATCAAATACATTCTGGTTTTGGAAAAATCCTTCTTTACTAACCTCCCAGGCTGCACCCACTGAGTAGAAATTATCACCCTGGTTGCCATAATCCTGGCGCCATGCTGATGACCAGTCACGGCGGAAAGACCCGTTCAGCAGGTATTTTCCTTTGAAATTATACAATGCACGGAACAGTCCTGATACAGTGGCTTTTTCCCACTGACCGGAAGAAGCAACACGAGTGCTCTTGTCTCCAAATCCGTTGTCCAGATACCAGAAACGTTTGTCATTGGGAATCGGCAGACCGGTCAGGGATTGTTTGATAGAACCAAACAAGCCGCGGTATTCATTATAATAAGTAGTGAATCCACTTGTCAGGGTCAGGCCATGATCGCCATAGCTCTTTTTGAAAGTCAGGATATGATCCTGCTGGAATTTGTTCCAACGCTGAGTGGATTGTGAAACTTCTGTACGATTATAACTGTTGTGAATAAACGTAGTTCCGCCGATCGGATCGTACAGACTGTCTATCGGGCGATAGCTACGGCCATCCACCACAGACATATCAGCATAGAATGTAGAACGCCAGTTCAGGTTCTTCAGGAAACTGATATCAGCATATACACTGGCAACCGAACGGTTTTCGTAATTCAGCTCTTTGTCCCAGTTGTCATTCAGCTCCATGGCCGGGTTGATCATTTGTGAAGACTGAATAGCCAGGTTGTAATAGGCACCGGCAGCATCATTGTATACAGGGGTAACCGGGAGTGCACGGCGGGCCTGAAAGAGCAGGCCGCGGGCATTGCCGTAAGGATTACGTTGACGGAATGTATTCAGGGTAAAACCAAGTTTAATCCCTTTTGTGACTTTCACTTCATCGCTCAGGTTCAGGGACATTTTACGAAGGCGCTCATGCTGCACAATACCTTCCTCATCTGTATAGCCAAGACCTAAGTAGAATTTGTTCTTATCGGTAGCTGTGCTTACACTGAAGTTGGTCATGGACATGGTACCGGTTTGTGTCATGGCATCCACCCAGTCCGTATTACCGGTCCAGGGGGTAAAGTCAAAACGGTCCGTACCGGTTATACCCAGGTTATCCTGCTCTTCTTCAAAAAGCATTTTAAACTCTGCTGCATTAACCATATCAATTTTGTCTACCAGTTTCTTTGAACCGAATGTGGTATTGAAGTTGATATTCACCTGGCCGGTTTTGGCTTTCTTGGTTGTAATGGCAATTACACCGTTTGCACCACGTACCCCAAAGATGGCCAGTGAGGAAGGATCCTTCAGGATTTCGATAGACTCAATATCATTTGGATTGAGGAAACTGATATTATCATTAAAGATACCATCCACCAGATAAAGCGGTTTTACACCGGCACTGGATAATGAGTTGGTTCCACGGATGCGGATATCAGGTTCCTGGCCGGGTGTACCGGAGTTTACCACGCTCAGACCAGCTACTTTACCCTGCAGGGAAGCAACCGGGTTAACGTTGGGTTTGTCGGCAATATCACGTCCACTGATCTTAGTAATAGATCCGGTCAGGTCGCGTTTGCTGGCCTGTCCATAACCAATCACCACCACTTCATCAATCTTCCTGGCAGATTGCTGCAGGGTGATGCTGAGTGATGATTTTCCGGCAACAGCCACTTCGATGGTTTCGAAACCAACAGAGCTGATTACCAGTGTTGCGTCATCAGGAACAGTAAGGGAAAAATTTCCGGCGGCATCGGTTGTTGTTCCGGTCCGGGAACCCTTAACAGCAATAGAAACACCGGCAAGTGGTTCTCCTGTAGAAGAAGTTACTTTACCGGAAACCCGCAGATCCTGTGATTCGATCTCGGTAGCGGTCATTCCTTCTTTCAGGACTACCAGTTTGGAAGCAAGGATTTTGTAGCTCACCCCGGTGTTGGCCAGGATTTTGTCGAGCAGGTCGGTCACAGGTGCATCGACTGCGTCGATGGTGACCCGGGGCTTTTTCTTTAAGGCATTTTCACTGAAGAGAAAACGATAGTTGGTTTTCTTTTCAATGGCGAACAATACTTTTTTGATTTCAGCCTCGTTCATTTTCAGCGTGATACGATCTTGCGAAAAGCCACGGGCAGATACCTGAAGACAGGCAATCAGCAAAAAAGCAATCGTCAATTTCATAATTCTGGCAATCTTTGGTAACAGGTCCTTTTTAGAAACAGCAGTCGTTTCGTTTTTTTTCATACTTAGCAATTGAAGAGTTAACAATCGGCTTCCCTGAGGTCACCGGTTCTTTTTTACTAACCTGACAGTACCTTTCAGTACCGTCTGTTATCCTTCCGCTAAGAAGTGTTGATAATGGCATTCATTTGGCATAAGCATTAGCGGTGAATAATTATTTTACTTCCGTTTTTTTCGTATTGAAATGGTATAAATTCCTTCAGGGCTTCCAGCGCCTGAACAATCGTTTCAGATTCAAAAATTCCGTTCAGCCGTTCCTCCCCGATCCGCAAGTCAGTAATATCGATCTCCACATTATACCAACGCTCCATTTTTACAGCCAATTCACTGAATGATTCATCCCGGAATACCAGTTTATTATTAACCCACTGGATTTCTGCCACGGTACTGTCCACCGGATTATACTTCAGTTTATTGATCGACATCAGGGTATTGATCACCGGCAATTCGGTACGGGCGATATTTCCAGTCTTTTTCTCCTGTTTTTTGCTATCCTTCTCTAAATGAGCGATATCATTCTCCACGACCAGTTTTTCACTGGGCGTAAGAATGATCTTATCATTCGGCCGGTTACGGATGGTCACTTCTATACTTCCCCGTATCAGGCTGGTTTCGGTCTGCTTATCTTCCGGATACGCTTTCACATTGAAGGCGGTACCCAATACTTTAATTTTTATACTGCTGGTATTTATAATAAACGGCTTTTCCTTGTTTTTTGTCACATCAAAAAAACCTTCACCAGTCAGCATTACTTCCCTTGTTTCAATACCGAAATCTTTATTATAGGTAAGCTTACTTCCTGCATTGAGCCATACGACTGACCCATCGGGCAGTTGTACTTTTGATTTTGAACCCGGGCGGGTGGAAATTTCATTGAGTTGCCCGGCAACTTCATCCCCTGGGTTACTGCTGCCCGACAGACTCCGGATAGAAAAAAGTCCGGCCATTACTAACAAAACTGCGGCAGCCCAATACCAACGTTTAAATTTCTTTACAGAACCGGCTGAGGTCAGTGTTTCCTGGTAATTGCCATCCAGGGAAATATTCAATTCATTCATCCGGTGGAGATGCAGCATTAACGCGTCTTCACCAGCTGATGTATCCTCTGCGGGTTGGCTCTTCCAGAGATCGGTCAGGTTCTGAATGGCATATTGCCATTCAGGGTGTGATTGAATCATACTCTCCAAAAAAGCCAGTTCCTCGGCGGAAGCTTCCCCTGACAGTTTTTTAGAAAATAAGACCCAAAATTGTTCCTGACTCATTAAAACGTTGGTTGTAAATAACTAAGACAAACAAACACCGTGTTTACCCCTAAAAACGTTTTAACTTTTTTTTGTGGCGGGGGTTGAAATATTTAATTCCTTGATTTCCAAGTGCATACATTTACCCAGCCGACGCAGAGCAATGGCCATCTGGGCTTCAATGGTCTTCACCGATAATTGTAGCAATTCGGCCACCTCCTTGTACTTAAGACCATCCTCCTTTACAAGTTTGAAAATAATCCGGCAACGAGGGGGCAGGTTATTGATAGCCTGACGGATTTGCCGCATCATTTCTTCCGTCATCATGAGCTGTTCCGGATCAAAGTAAATGCTGTTGAGCTGAACAAGCCACTCTTCCGGGGAAGGGTTTTGCTGTCGCTTTTGTTGTTTTAATCGATTGAAAGCCAGATTTTTAGCGGTAGTATAAAAATAAAAAAGCGGAGACTCGATGCTGGTCAGCTGGTCCCTTTTTTCCCAGACTCTGATAAAAAGATCGGAAACCAGCTCTTCTGCTTCCTCCTGGGATTTAAGTATAGAATAGGCAAATTGCTTCAGCCGCCCATGGAGCAGCATAAACAATTCCTTGTACGCTGCCTGGTCGTTAGCAAAAGCAATAGCAGCGAGCAACCTTTTTATGGGATCGTTCTCAGGCATAAGCAAAGCGCCGTAAATCTAAGGGAATTGTTTAATATAGTACATGATGCTTTTCAGCTCCTTTTTTTGTACTTTTGCAGCCGCCTAAAAGGCAGGACCCTTAGCTCAGTTGGTTAGAGCAGCAGACTCATAATCTGCGGGTCGTTGGTTCGATCCCAACAGGGTCCACTTCGAATAAGAAATCAGAAATAAAAAATAAGGAATAAGGAAGGTCAAACTCCGGAACTTTCTTATTCCTTATTTATTATTCCGTGTTTCTTATTTTCCCTGACGGCCCTTTAACTTTTTGTTAACCGCATGCCGTTTACTTTTGTCCACTATATAATTGAATATGAAGAAGTTTATATTGTTCTCTCTTGCTGCACTTGCTTTTATAAACGTTTCAGCTCAGACGGTCGATTCAGTGATTACTGCTGAGTCTGTGAAAGCACCAAAAACGAAAAAAGACATCCCCAACCTGGCCAACCGGGCCAATGATCACCTCGTTTTTCAGGTAGGCTATACCGGATGGGCGGGTATTCCGGATACAATCACCACCAGTGGTTTCAGCAAATCCATCAACATCTACCTGATGTATGATTTCCCGTTTAAGAATAATCCCAAACTGAGCATGGCCTTCGGTCCCGGCTTTGGTTCTGATCATATTCTTTTCTCCAAGACCTATGTTGGCATCAAGGACCAGACCAGCACCATGGCCTTTACCGATATGAGTGATACCAATCATTTCAAGAAAACTAAACTGGCAACTGTTTTCCTTGAAGCGCCGATTGAATTCCGTTATTCAGCCAACCCCGAAACCGGCAAAGGCCTGAAACTGGCAGTAGGCGTAAAAGTGGGAACCCTCCTGAATGCGCATACCCGCAGTTCCGATTACGAAGACAAAAGTGGTAATACGATCAATAACTACGTAATGAAAGAATCCAGCAAACGTTTCTTCAACAAGCAGCGCCTGTCCGGCATGGTTCGCGTTGGTTATGGTAATGTCAGCTTGTATGGCTCTTACCAGTTTACCCCGGTTCTCCGCGACGGATTTGGTCCACAGGTAAGACCTTTCTCGTTTGGGCTTACGTTGAGCGGATTGTAAGAACAAGTTAATAGAAAATAGTAAATAGAGAATAGGGCGTACTAAGCATTATTTTCAAATTAAATAAAAAAGCGGTTCTGGTTTCAGAATCGCTTTTTTATAAAACAACCATTTCCCATTCCCCATTTCCTATTCTCTATTCACTATTCTCTATTCTCTTAATATCTACCTTTGCCAACCATGAAACCATTCTCCATCCTCTTACTGCTGCTGCTCCACCTCCATACCAACGCGCAGGATAAAGTATCTGCTTATTTCGAGTCCATCCGTAAGAATGAGGCACAACTGACG